>JAABUX010002342.1_pt1 | contig 27009 bp, 26 predicted proteins | sample 5561851 | NCBI WGS metagenome assembly JAABUX01 (sample SAMN10711883, study PRJNA513361) | rock metagenome | isolation source: Antarctica rocks | place: Antarctica: Victoria Land, Richard Nunatak red sandstone | collected 2016-01-03 | reverse complement strand
GCCGATGCGGCGGACCTTGCGGGCGTTGCCCTTGATGACGGTCTGGCCGAGCGTCACCTGGCCGTCGCCGGCCATGGCGACCCGGCCGTCGCGGCGCACGCACAAGATGGTCGTCCCGTGCCAGCCGACGGGGTCGTGTGGGGTGTTTTGCATGATGGGTCCAGATGGGATGCGGCAGGGGGCTGCACAAGATATAGGCAGATCGGCCGGATGGGGAGGTGGTTGATACTGGTGGCGAATGCAGGGTTTGGCATTTCCTCAAGGGCGCTGGAGGCCGGTAGCCTGGTTTCTTCGGCCGTCCTTGGCCTCCTTGGCGGTTAACTGGATGGCTGCTGATGTCGGAGCCGCCGAAGCCGCTCCCGGGGTCAATCTTAGGTCAACCCCGACCAAGCACTGGGCCAGCGAGCAGGTCGCATTCTCCGGGGACGAGGTGGACGGGCTGGAGCTCAACTGTTCCAAGCGCAGCGAAGCTACGCGTGCCGCCCATGCGTCCGCCGTATAGTTCACCAGCAGTGCCGCAAGCCTGATCAACTATGGCGAGCGGTATCGCGCCGGGAAGCGCATCTCCTCGTGTTTGGCCGAGAGCACGGCGAACGCTGTCGCCAGCAAGGGCTTCGCTGAGCGTCAGCAGATGCGATGGACTAAACGGGGGCGCATCTCCTGTCGCAGACCCGAATGCGGATGCCCAATGGCACGCTCCAGGTGATGTTCGAACGTCGGCAAGCTGGCCTGGCTAACGACAACACGGCCGATCCATCAGTCGCTGCGGCGTGAAAACCCCGTAGTTCCTCAGGCTCTCCTACCGTATCTTCTGGCAGAGATGGGTCGTCCGCCCGGGTTCGAGGCAGGCCGCTCCGGCCATTTTACCCCGGAGTTATCCGACGACCGGTGCTATTCCGGCGACAGGCCGCAATTGCGCCCGCGACCCCGGCCGCCAATAGCGTGAGCGTGGCCGGTTCTGGGACCGAGGACGGCGGCTGGTTGGCGGACAGCGCGATCGAGACGGAACCATTGCCGGTGCCGATGTCCGCCAGCAGCGTTGGGTTGAGGCCGGCATCGAACGATCCCCCGCCTCCGCCTGCCGTGAAGGCCTGGGTTATGGCCATACCTTGGCTCTGGCTGAAGACGACGCCGTCGCTGCCGCCCGCGCCACCGCTGTAGCCGCCGCCACCGCCGCTGCCCTGATATATCGCGCTTGCACCGCCTGCTGCGCCGCCACCGCCGCCAAAGCCGCCTGTTCCACCGGTGTATCGATCAAGGCCACCGAAACCGCCGGTGAGACCTGGAAAAGCCCCTCCGCCGTCACCTGAGCCCGAGAGCGTGCCGGTTCCGCCTGCGGTGGAGAACCCCCCGCCACCGCCGCCGGCGGCGCTGCCATCGCCATTGCCTATGCTGAAGCCCGCTGGCCCGCCTGCGCCGCCCGTGCCTCCCGCAGTGGCCCCATCGCTGCTCGGGTTGCCGGCCTGGCCGATGCTGGCGTTGATGCTCGCGGTGGACCCTCCAGCATTTGCGCTGGCCCCGCCACCTCCGCCGGCTACGACGAGCGGCGTGTTGCCCGGCCCAACCACGAAGCTTCCGCCACCGCCACCTCCAGGGCCGGCTATTATGGCGGGGCCAACACCGATGATGCCGAAGCCAGTCGAACCGGCGCGGCCCACCGCAACCTGCAACACCTCACCGGATGTCAGGAGAAAGTCGCCGCCGATTTGGGCGCCCAGACCACCGGGGAAAGCAGGCGAACGGTTGCCGTCGTTGCCGTTGCCGCCCTGCGCCCCGGTCGCCGTGATCGTGTAGAAACCAGTCTCCGGCACGGAGTAGTCCACGACGGTTCCTGTGAAGCCGAAGATCACCGCGGCATCCGCGCCACCCGGAGCCAGGGCCAAAGCGGTTGCTAAGGCAGCAGTCGCTAGCGATGTCCGGCTCATTTTGCTGCGCTCCAACTTGAGACGCCACGCTAAGGCCTTGTAGCGGCATATCGATCTTCACGACGGCGTGTTCAAATGCACGACTGTCCAGTTGGGTCCAAGAACGGCATCACGATACGTTGCTGTTCCATGTGAACCTGATCGACCTGGCTCTGGGAGCTTCACCTAGCTGACGCAGCGGCGAAGCGAGCGGGCTTGGAAGGTGGCAAGATGGAGGCGCTGATGGCGCAGGATCGTGAACGAGGTCGCGCTCCTGCGCTACTCCAGCTCCTGCTGACTGGATGGAGCGGAGCAGGCGCTGGGCGTTGACCGGGGTCATCGCTTGGACGAGTTGGTGTAGTCGAGCATGTTACGGAAGCAGTAGGCCATGCGTTCGGCATCGTCGGAGACCTTCCCGGTGCTGCCCGGGGTGTCGGCATCGCGCCGGGCCTGCTTGGCGGCGGTCATGAGGTCGGCGGCGTAGCTGTGATCGGCGATCTTGGCCCAGAGGTTCATGTCGTCGTTGTTCTCCTCCGGGTGCGCCGCCGCATAGTCCGATGCCTCGGCGAAGCGCGCCTCCAGCGGGGTGACCAGCGCGAGGACGGCGGGCTTGGTCACCTTCTTGGCGGCGACCAGGGCCTGCAGGCCGTCCAGCGCGGTGCGGGCCTGCACCATGAAGGCGTTGGCCTGCCAGCGGAGCTGCTTGCCGTCCAGCCGCTCGATGCCGTCCAGGCGGCGCTGCTGCAGCACGGCCTCACGTGTGCGGGTGAGGACGAACATCTCGTGCCCCTCGGCCAGCAGGCGCTGCAGCAGGGGGTCGTACTCGGCGTTCATCTCGCGGCCCTGCGCCATCCCGTCGTCGCGGAAGTCCTTGCCGTTGTAGTAGGCCTCCACCTTGGGGGCGAGGACATCCAGCTTGCGCAGGTCGGCGGCGTAGGCGGTGGCGAGGGTGTCCAGCGGCTCGTCGGCGGGCGGCTGGGCGACGGCGGCGGCCAGGCGGTCGGCGCACTCTTGGGTTGGCGGGTGTCCCATCGTCTCCGGTCCGTGGAACAGGAACTTGGACTGGTACATCCAGGTGTAGGAGGTGCGGTCGATGCCGTTGACCGGGTCCTTGCTGACGGCGCGGAAGGCGTCGCGGTAGGGGCGGGCGAGGTTGGGAATGATGCCCGTGACGCCGTTGAGGCAGGTGACGAAGGCGCTGAGCTTGCGCCGGGCGGCGAAGTCCTCGGGGGAGAGCAGTTGCGCCTCGGGGGTCAGCTTCTGCCCGGGGGCGGCCTTGGCGGAGGGCACGGCCGGCGGCATGTCCTTCGGGAATGGGAGGCTCGGCAGTTGCGCCTTGGCTGGCGACGCAGCCAGGCCCATGAGCACCGCCGCTGCCGCAATACCTCGGGTCATCACCATGCCTGCTGGTCCTCCTTGTTTTCGGGAAGCGTAAGTGGGGCTGGGCGTAACCTCGAAATGACAGTTTGGCGAGGGGTTGCGGCCCTGTCCTTGCACCCTGGTGGCGGCTGACCCAGGCTCGACGCGGCTTGCAGCCGAGTCAGATGCGCAGGTTGAAGGCGACCGAGATGCGCTCCCGCGTGCCGCGGTAGGCGCGGACCTGGTGGAGCAGCCAGGACGGGAACAGGAACAGCAGGCCGGGGCGGGGCTGGATGGTCTCGGTGCCGCCGGCTGACAGGCCGCCCTCGCCGGCGAAGGCCAGGGTGGGCGCCAGCATTGCCGGGGCGGGGCCGCGGGGGTCCAGCATCTCGAACTCGCCGCCCAGGGGGGCGCCAGATGGGGCGCCGGACAGGTCGCCCGGGGGAGCGCCGGATGCATCGCCGCCGCCATCGACGTAGTAGGTGCCGGACCAGAACGCGCCGGGGTGGTAGTGGCAGATGTTGCTGTCGCCGGGGCCGTTGACGTTGGCCCAGGCGCTGACGGTCCAGGCGGGCGCGACGGGGCGGCCGCTGCGGTGCCGGGTCAGCTCGTTGGCGACGTGGCGGGCCATCGCCAGCACCTCGGCGACGGGGGGGCCGCCCCAGTCCTCGATGTCGCGGTCGGAGTGCCAGCCGCCGGAGTTGGACGCCTGCACGGAGGGGGCTGCGGCGCGCCGGGCCAGGATGCGGCGGCGCAGCTCGGCGTTGCGCGGGCCGGCGTTCGGGGTGTCCACCGCAGCCACCAGCGTCGGGAAGACCTGGCGGACTGCGATCTCGAGCTTGATGGCCATCCTGCTGCTCCCTGCCCCGGCTGCAATACCCGCTCCACCCGGTCCACCTGCGACACTGGCAAGCCGTGGCGCTTTCCGCAATTCGGCGGCATGGTCCCGCCTGCGCCCCAGCCCCGCCTTTTCAACCCCGCCTTCTCAGCAGCGAGCCGCCCGTGACCGCAAGCGCCCGCCCGACCGATTCCACGGCCGTCCTACGCCGCCGCGACGCCATCGTCGAACTGGTCGCGCAACGCGGCTTCATGAGCGTGGAGGTGCTGGCCACCCGGTTCGGCGTGACGCCGCAAACGATCCGGCGCGACGTGAACAGCCTGTATGCCGCCGGACGGCTCAGCCGGCACCATGGGGGGGCCGGGGTGCCGTCCAGCGGGCGCAACATCGGCTACTCCGCGCGGCAGGTGCTGCAGCACGATGCCAAGCGCCGCATTGCCCGTGCCGTCGCCGCGCGCATCCCGGACGGCGCGTCGCTGTTCATCAACATCGGCACCACGACGGAGGAGGTCGCCCGGGCGCTGCGCGGCCACCGCAGCCTGCGCGTGGTGACCAACAACCTGAACGTCGCCAACCTGCTGATCCCGTCCGACGAGTGCGAGGTGATCATCGCCGGCGGGCTGGTCCGCAACCATGACGGAGGGCTGGTGGGGGAGGCGACGCTGGATCTGATCAACCAGTTCCGGGTGGATTTCGGCATCATCGGGATCAGCGGCATCGACCTGGACGGGACGTTGCTGGACTATGACTACCGCGAGGTCCGCATCACCCAGGCGATCCAGCGCAACGCGCGGCAGGTGTTCCTGGCGGCGGACCATACCAAGTTCGGCCGCCCGGCGATGGTGCAGGCGGGCACGCTGGCGGGGGTCGCGGTGCTGTTCACCGACGCGGCGCCGCCCGGCCCGGTGGTGGAGTTCATGCAGCGGGCCGGGGTGGAGCTTTGCCTGGCGGCGGAGGGTGCCTAGCGCCGGCCTGATCGGGTTCGAACCGGCTGGGGCCGTTGAACCCGGCGCCCGCTGTTCGCTACGTCTTCCTTGCTGCGGGCCGGCGGTGCATCGCGAGCAGGCCAGCCAGGCCGAGCGTGAGCAGCGCCAGGGATGCCGGTTCCGGCACGGCCTGGACCGGTGCGCCGACCTGCGCCGCCGCGATGCTGAGTATCGAGTTGCCCTGGTTGCTGATCAGGCCGATGATCGTGGCAGCGCCGGTTTGCAGGTTGATGCTGTCGAACTCGACCAGGCCGGGATACATCGCCGACGTGGCGAAGGCAGTGTTCGGCCCGACGATGTCGAAACCTTCGGACGAGGCGAAGCTGACGCCGGTTGGGGCGACCGTCGTCACGGCGCCGCTGGACGGGTCGATCTGTACGAACAAGCTGCGGGCGAGGTCGAGGCTAAAGAGCTGGCCCTGGCCCGTGTAGCCGATGCCGCTCAGATAAGGGCTGGCGCCGGCGTTCGCGTCGCCGGGCGCGTAGGCCAGGGCGCCATCTGCCGCCGCAGCGCCCGTCACCGGATTGATGCGCAGGTTCTCGCCGCTGTGGCTGATTGCGCGGATGGTGTTGGTGCCGGGGTCGAAGGTGATGCCGCTTGGCTGGACCGGGATCGAGGTCGGCGCAACGAAGGTTGCAGCGCCCGTTGTGGTGTCGACCGTGTAGATGTTGCTCGAAATGGTCACGGCATACAGCTCGCCATTGTTTGGTGAAACGGCGATGGCGTCCAGGTGGTCGTTCGCCGGCAGGCCGGTCACGGTCAGCGTGCTCGTGATGGCGCCGGGCGAGGCGGAGTCGAAGCCGATCAGTTGAGTGGTCATCCCGATGGCGAGAGCGGCGATGGGCACGGCGGCGGCGGGGTGGGCTGCTCCAGCGAGGGCTGCGATGGCAAGAAGGCAAGAGCGTGCGGACATGGAGAGCTTCCTTTGGCGGGCCTATGGTGGTTCGAACCAGGGCGCCCGGCCTTGAGCCTCCCGGAGGCATTTGAACGCCGCCCTTGTTGTCGAGCAATGATGAAAATGACCAATGATGATGAGAGTTTGAAGGGTGATCAGGTCTGGGATGTCCGGCGGGTGGAGTAACGATCAGGTCGCCCAGCCTCGGCACGGCCCGCGTTGTCTGGAGCGTCGTCTGCAGCGTTGTTTGGGGCGTTGTTTGGGGCGCTGGCATCGCGCCCCTCGGCAGGGCCTCAGCCATCTAGGACCACTTTCGATCACCAGTTTTTCGATTGCGAACATCGCTAGCGCGCCGTAGGCTCCAACAAAGAGCGGGGGGAGGCGAAGCTGGTGGTTGCGGTGAAGGACCTCCTGGTCATCGGCGGCGGCGTCAACGGCTGCGGCATCGCGCGCGACGCGGCCGGGCGCGGGCTGTCGGTCGTGCTGTGCGAGCAGGGGGACCTGGCGGGGGCCACCTCGTCCGCATCGAGCAAGCTGATCCATGGCGGGCTGCGCTACCTTGAGCATTACGAGTTCCGCCTTGTGCGGGAGGCGCTGCAGGAGCGGGAGCGTCTGCTGGCGCTGGCGCCGCACATCGTCTGGCCGCTGGACTTCGTGCTGCCGCACCAGGGCGGGCTGCGGCCGGCGTGGCTCGTGCGGCTCGGCTTGTTCATGTACGACCACCTGGCCCGGCGCCGGCGGCTGCCGCCGACGCGGTCGGTGCGGCTGGGGCGCGATCCCATGGGGGCGCCGTTGCAGCCAGGTTTCGACCGCGGGTTTGTGTATGCCGATTGCTGGGTGGAGGACTCGCGGCTGGTGGTGCTGAACGCGCGCGATGCGGCCGACCGCGGGGCGGATATCCGCACGCATACGCGCCTGGCGGCGGCGGCACGGGAGGATGGGCTGTGGCGCTGCGACCTGGTGGGGCCTGGCGGCGGGCAGGAGACGGTGCAGGCCCGGGCCGTGGTCAATGCGGCCGGGCCATGGGTGGGCGACGTGCTGCGCCGGGCGCTGGGGCAGAACGACGCCAAGCAGGCGCGGCTGGTGAAGGGCAGCCACATCATCGTGCCGCGGCTGCATGACGGCGACTGGGCCTACATCCTGCAGAACACCGACCGGCGGATCGTGTTCGTCATCCCGTACGAGGGCGAGTATTCGCTGGTCGGGACGACCGACATCCCGTTCGAGGGCGATCCCGCGCACGTCGCGATCAGCCCGGCGGAGACCGACTATCTCTGCGCCATCGTCAACCGGTACTTCCGCCATCAGGTCGGGCCGGGGGACGTGGTGCGCAGCTATTCTGGCGTGCGGCCGTTGTATGACGACGCGGCGGCGAACGCGTCGGCCGTGACGCGGGACTACGTGCTGGACATGGAGGCGCCGGAGGGCGGGGGGGCGCTGCTGTCGGTGTTCGGCGGCAAGATCACGACGTACCGGCGGCTGGCGGAGCACGCGATGGAGAAGCTGTCCGCCGTGCTGCCGTGCGGGCCCGCCTGGACCGGGACCGCGCCGCTGCCGGGCGGGGACATGCCGGATGCGGACTTCCCGCGGTTCGCCGAAGGGTTCGCGGCGGCACATCCGTTCCTTCCGGCGCCGCTCGCGCTGCGGCTGGCGCACGCCTATGGGACCGACGTTGAGGCCGTGCTGAGTGGGGCTGGCAGCCTGGAGGCGATGGGCCGGGATTACGGCGCCGGGCTGCACCAATGCGAGGTTGACTACCTTGTTGCCCGCGAGTGGGCGGAGACGGCGGACGATATCCTGTGGCGCCGGTCCAAGCTGGGATTGCATGTGCCGCCGGGCGCGGCAGCGGCGCTTGACGCGGCGCTGCGGCATCCGGCCCAGGCTGCATGACCGGGATAGCTGCCTTCTCCCTTTCTCTCCGGGAGAGGGCCGGGGTGAGGGAAGCCGCAAGGGCTAACCCGCGCCGTGTTGGGAGCAAGCTCTGCGCCCTTCCGGCCAAATTAGGTTCTCGCGGCCTCCCACACCCCCGCCCACTCCCGGGGGGGGAGGGAGAAGGAGACGGGGGCTGATGGGGATTTTCCTGCTGCAGGTGGCGCGGGTGGTCGGCGCGCAGACGCACCTGCACCCGATGGACCTGACGTTCGAGACCGGCTCGCTGACGGTGCTGCTCGGGCCGGTGCGGGCGGGGAAGACCAGCCTGATGCGCGTGCTGGCCGGGCTGGACCGGCCCACGGCGGGGCGGCTGGTGGAGGACGGGCGGGATGTCACCGGCCTGGATGTGCGCAAGCGCAGCGTAGCCATGGTGTACCAGCAGTTCATCAACTACCCGAACTTCACGGTTTACCAGAACATCGCCTCCCCGCTGCGGCTGGCGGGCGGGCTGGATCGCAAGCAGCTCGATGCGCGGGTGCGGGAGGTGGCCGGGCGGCTCGGGCTGTCGGGGCTGCTGGACCGGCTGCCGGCGGAGCTGTCGGGCGGGCAGCAGCAGCGGACGGCGCTGGGCCGCGCGCTGGTGAAGGACAGCCGCCTGCTGCTGCTGGACGAGCCGCTGGTGAACCTCGACTACAAGCTGCGTGAGGACCTGCGGGCCGAGATGAAGGCGCTGTTCAAGGCTGGGGACCGCACCGTCGTCTATGCGACGACCGACCCGCATGAGGCGCTGCTGCTGGGCGGGCGCACCTGCATCCTGAAGGAGGGGCGGCTGGTGCAGGCCGGGGAGACGCTGCAGGTCTATCGCACCCCGGCCAGCCTGGAGGCGGCGGAGCTGATCAGCGACCCGCCGATGAACTTCCTGCCGGGGACCGTCAGCGGGGACACCGTTCAAATCGACCATGGGCCATTGCTGGCCGTGCCGGCGCCGCTCGCCGCCGGGCGCTACACCTTTGGCCTGCATGCCGGGCATATCGCGCTGGACCATGGGACGGCAGAGGTGCCGGTGGTGCTCGAGCTGGCGGAGATCAACGGCTCCGAAACGCTGCTGCATGGGGCGGCGGGCGGGTTGTCGCTAATGATGCAGATGACCGGGGTGCACAACCTGGCGCCGGGCACCCCGCTGGTGTTCCGGTTCGACCCGGCGCGGCTGTATGCCTTCGACGCCGCGGGGAGGCTGGCCGCCGCGCCGGACTTCACGCAGCACCCCATCGAAAGGGTATGGCATGGCGCGCATCAGACTGCTTGACGTCGCCCACAGCTACCGTGCCAAGCCGGGGAAGGCGTCGGACTACGCATTGCAGCCGCTGGACCTCACGTGGGAGGACAGCGGGGCGTATGCGCTGCTGGGGCCTTCGGGGTCGGGGAAGACGACGCTGCTCAGCATCTTGTCGGGGCTGCTGACGCCGTCGCAGGGGCGGCTGCTGTTCGACGACAAGGACGTGACGGACCTGCCGCCGCGGGCGCGCAACATCGCGCAGGTGTTCCAGTTCCCGGTGATCTACGACACCATGACGGTGTTCGACAACCTGGCCTTCCCGTTGCGCAACCGCGGGGTGGCGGCGGGGCGGATCACCCCGCGCGTAGAGAAGATCGCTGGCATCCTGGACCTGACGGCGGACCTGGGGCGCCGGGCAGTCGGGCTGACGGCGGATGCCAAGCAGCGTATCTCGATGGGCCGCGGCCTGGTGCGGGAGGACGTGGCGGCGATCCTGTTCGACGAGCCGCTGACCGTCATTGACCCGGCGCTGAAGTGGCAGCTCCGCCGCCAGTTGAAGCGCATCCAGCGCGAGCTGCAGGTGACGCTGATCTACGTGACGCACGACCAGACGGAGGCGCTAACCTTCGCCGACCACGTGCTGGTGATGGAGCTGGGCGCTGTGCTGCAGCAGGGCAGCCCGCAGGAGCTGTTCGAGGAGCCGAGCCACACCTTCGTCGCGCACTTCATCGGCAGCCCCGGCATGAACCTGCTGCCCTGCGCGCTGGACGCCGGGATGGCGGTGGTGGGCGGGCAGCGGGTGCCGATGGGGCTGGGCGGGCGGGCGGTGCCGGGCAGCCTGACGTTCGGCATCCGTCCGGAGTTCGTGGCGCTGACCGACCCCGGCGGGGCCGCGCCGATCCACATTGCCGTCGAGAGCATCGAGCCGCTCGGCAGCCATCAGGTGATCAACGGGCGGCTGGGCGGGGACCGGTTTGTCGTGAAGGCCGCGCCTGATGTGGCCATTCCGATGGACGCGGACCTGACGGTGTGGCTGCCGCCGGGGCGGGTGAAGCTGTATGCTGACGGCCGGCTGGTCGCTCCATGAAGCCGACGAATCAGCGGGCGTGGCTGCTGGTGATCCCAGTGGTTGTCGTGGTGGCGTTCAGCGCGGTGATCCCGCTGATGACGGTGGTGAACTACTCGGTGCAGGACATCCTGGGGCCGGACCGCCGGGTGTTCGTCGGCGACGAGTGGTTCCGCGATACGCTGCACAGCGCCGAGTTGCACGACGCCTTCATCCGGCAGGTGGTTTTCTCCGGGTGCGTGCTGCTGATCGAGATCCCGCTCGGGCTGGCGCTGGCGCTGATCATGCCGAAGCGCGGGGCGGCGGCCTCGGCGTCGCTGGTGCTGCTGGGGTTGCCGCTGCTGATCCCTTGGAACGTGGTGGGGACGATCTGGGAGGTGTTCTGCCGGGGCGACATCGGGCTGCTCGGGCTGGCGATCCATCGTCTGGGCATTGATTACAACTATGCGCTGAACCCGCGGGATGCCTGGGCGACGGTGCTGTTGGTGGATGTTTGGCACTGGACGCCGCTGGTGGTGCTGCTGTGCTACGCCGGGCTGCGGTCGATCCCGGAGGCGTTCTACCAGGCGGCCGCCATCGACGGGGCCAGCGCGTGGGCGGTGTTCCGCTACGTGCAGTTGCCGAAGCTGCGGGGGGTGCTGACGATCGCGCTGCTGCTGCGGTTCATGGACAGCTTCGTCATCTACACCGAGCCGTTCGTGCTGACCGGCGGAGGACCCGGCAATGCCACGACGTTCCTCAGCCAGTTCCTGACCAAGCTGGCGGTCGGGTCGTTCGACGTGGGGCCGGCGGCGGCGTTCTCGCTCATCTACTTCCTGGTGATCCTGCTGGTGAGCTGGCTGTTCTACACGGCGCTGAGCGCGGACGGGAGGGCGGAGAGTTGAAGCGCGCCCTGGTGGTGCTTTACTTCGTCCTGCTGATGGCGCCGATCTACTGGCTGCTCAACATGAGCCTGCGGCTGACGCCGGACATCCTGTCCAACTTCGAGCTGGTGCCGAGCCACCCGACGCTCGCCAACTTCGCCCATATCTTCGGCGACCCGACGTGGTACCTGAGCTACGTCAACTCGTTGGAGTTCGTGACGATCAACGTCGTCGTCTCGGTGGGGGTGGCGCTGCCGGCGGCCTATGCGTTCTCGCGCTACCGGTTCCTTGGGGACAAGCAGTTCTTCTTCTGGCTGCTGACCAACCGGATGTCGCCGCCGGCGGTGTTCCTGCTGCCGTTCTACCAGCTTTATTCCTCCATCGGCCTGTTCGACACGCCCTGGGCGGTGGCGCTGGCGCACTGCCTGTTCAATGTGCCACTCGCGGTCTGGATCCTGGAGGGCTTCATGTCCGGCGTGCCGCGGGAGATCGACGAGACGGCGGCGCTGGATGGCTACGGGTTCCCGCGGTTCTTCGTGTTCATCTTCCTGCCGCTGATCCGGGCCGGGGTGGGGGTGACGGCGTTCTTCTGTTTCATGTTCAGTTGGGTCGAGCTGCTGCTGGCGCGCACGCTCACGTCCACCGATGCGAAGCCCATCGTCGCCGCCATGACGCGGACGGTCAGTGCGACGGGTCTCGATTTCGGCTTGCTGGCGGCGGCGGGGGTGTTGACTATCGTTCCGGGCGCGGTCGTGATCTGGTTCATCCGCAACTACATCGCCAAGGGTTTTGCCCTGGGTCGCGTGTAGTGTGGGGTCGCGTGTAGCGGTGGCGCGCGGGAGGGGCGCCGCATGAAGTGGATGGCCTGGACGGGGCTGACCGGGATTTTCTTCGGCTGCATCGCCGTGATGCTGGTGGGGATGACGACGTGGGAGGCCGTGGCGCCCTGCGTGCCCCGGCGCGGCCTGCTGCCGCTGGTCACCACGCGCGGCGACCGGCTGTTCATCGGGCTGCTGTCGGCGGCGTTCCTGAACCTCGCCTGGATCGGGTTCACCGAGCTGGACCAGTACTGGGCGCTGGGGCTGAGTGGCATGCTGCTGCTGCTGATTGGATGCTACGGCTAGGCGTCACCGTTTGCGGCCCGGTGCAGGTCCTGCCGGGTCGTCTGTTGCTGGGGACCGCATAATACGGAGGGAACAGCCAATGAGCATCGAGATTTCACGGAGGCAGGCGCTGGTGGGCGGCGCTGCGGTCACCGCTGCTGCGATGGCCGGGCTGAGTGTGCCGGCCGCCGCGCAGTCGGCTGCGGCGCAGAAGTGGATCGACAACGAGTTCCAGCCCTCGACGCTGTCGAAGGCCGAGCAGATGAAGGAGATGCAGTGGTTCATCGACGCGGCCAAGCCGTATCAGGGCATGGACATCCACGTCGTGACCGAGATCCTGGACACCCATGTCTATGAGAGCCAGGTGCTGACCAAGGCGTTCACCGAGATTACCGGCATCAAGGTCACCAGCGACTACATCAACGAGGGCGACCTCGTGGAAAAGCTGCAGACCGAGATGCAGTCGGGCCGGCCCATTTATGACATGTACGACAACGACAGCGACCATATCGGCACGCATTTCCGCTACGGCGTGACGACGGTGCTGTCGGACTTCATGAAGGGCGAGGGCAAGGATGTTACCCTGCCGACGCTGGACGTGGACGATTTCATCGGCAAGGCCTTCACCACGGCGCCGGACGGCAAGATGTACCAGTTGCCGGACCAGCAATTCGCCAACCTGTATTGGTTCCGTGCGGACTGGTTCGCCCGGCCGGACCTGAAGGACCGGTTCAGCAAGAAGTACAACTACGAGCTGGGCGTGCCGGTGAACTGGTCCGCCTATGAGGACATCGCCGAGTTCTTCACCAACGAGGTGAAGGAGATCGATGGCGTGCGCGTGTACGGCCACATGGACTACGGCAAGAAGGACCCGTCCCTGGGCTGGCGGTTCACCGATGCCTGGCTGAGCATGGCCGGGTCGGCGGACGTGGGGCTGCCGAACGGGCTGCCGGTGGACGAGTGGGGCATCCGGGTGGAGGACTGCCATCCCGTGGGCGCCAGCGTGTCGCGCGGCGGGGCGGTGAACAGCGCCGCGGCGGTGTATGCGACCGAGAAGTATGTCGAGTGGCTGAAGAAGTATGCGCCGCCCGAGGCCGCCGGCATGACGTTCACCGAGGCCGGGCCGATCCCCGGCAACGGCACCATCGCGCAGCAGATCTTCTGGTACTCGGCGTTCACCAAGGCGCTGACCAAGCCGGGCCTGCCGGTGATGAACGCGGATGGCACGCCGAAGTGGCGCATGGCGCCGAGCCCGCACGGCCCCTACTGGAAGCCGGGGATGCAGAACGGCTACCAGGATGTCGGGTCGTGGACGCTGATGAACTACACTGACCTGAAGCGGCGCAAGGCGGCGTGGTTGTACGGGCAGTTCTGCACGTGCAAGACGACGTCGCTGAAGAAGACCATCGTCGGGCTGACGCCGATCCGGCAGAGCGACATCATGAGCCAGCCGATGACCGACCTGGCGCCGAAGCTGGGTGGGCTGGTGGAGTTCTACCGCAGCCCGGCCCGGGTGGCGTGGACGCCGACCGGCAACAACGTGCCGGATTACCCGAAGCTGGCGCAGTTGTTCTGGCAGAACGTCGCGGTGGCGGTCAGCGGCGAGAAGACGGCGCAGGCGGCGATGGACAACCTGGCGAGCGACATGGACAAGGTGCTCGGGCGGCTGGAGCGGGCGGGGATGGCCAACTGCGCGCCGAAGCTGAACAAGGAGCAGCCGCCGGAGTACTGGTATGCGAAGGGGACGGCGCCCTGGCCGAAGCTCGGCGTCGAGAAGCCGCAGGGCGAGACCGTCGCATACGAGAAGCTGATCGACGCCTGGAAGCAAGGGCGCGCGATGTAGCAGGCCGCGGCGGGCCTCGGCCTGCCGCCACCCCTGGGAGGGAATGATTGACTGCACCGGCCATCCTGGCCATCGACCAGGGCACGACCTCGACCCGCGCCATCCTGTTCAGCAGGGACGGCCAGGTGCTGCACTCGGCGGCCCGGCCGCTGCCGCAGATCTACCCCGGCCATGGCTGGGTGGAGCATGATCCCGAGGTCATCTGGGCCGACACCGTGGCAACCTGCCGGGAGGTGCTGGCGGCGGACCCGGCGCCGGCCGCCATCGGCATCACCAACCAGCGCGAGACCGCCGTGGTCTGGGATCGCCGCACTGGCCGGCCGATCCACAACGCCATCGTCTGGCAGGACCGCCGCACCGCCGCCCGCTGCGCGGAGCTGACCGCGGCCGGGCACGAGCCGATGGTCACCGAGCGCAGCGGACTGGTGATCGACCCCTACTTCTCCGCCACCAAGGTCGCCTGGCTGCTGGAGCATGCACAGGCGATGGAGGCGGCACGGCGGGGGGACCTCGCCTTCGGCACCATCGACAGCTTCCTGCTGTGGCGGCTGACCGGGGGGCGCGTCCATGCGACGGACGCCACCAACGCGGCGCGCACCGGGCTGTTCAACATCCATGACGGCGCCTGGGACCCGGCGCTGCTCGACCTCTACGGCATCCCCGCCGCGATGCTGCCGGAGGTGCGGGACAATGCCGCGGACTTCGGCACGACGGAGCCGGGGGTGGTCGGCGGGGCCATCCGCATCGGGGCGATGGCCGGGGACCAGCAGGCGGCGCTGGTCGGGCACGCCTGCTTTGCGCCCGGGGAGGTCAAGAGCACCTACGGCACCGGCACCTTCATGATCGCCAACACCGGGACCGTGGCGGTGCCGTCGGCCAACCGGCTGCTGACGACCATTGGATACCGCCTGCAGGGGGTGACGACCTATGCGCTGGAGGGCGGCATCTTTGTGACGGGCGCCGCGGTGCAGTGGCTGCGGGACGGGCTTGGGCTGATCCATACCGCCGCGGAGTCCGCTGCCGTGGCTGCGAGCGTGCCGGACAGTGGCGGGGTGTATGTGGTGCCGGCGCTGACCGGGCTGGGCGCGCCGTATTGGGATGCCGAGGCGCGGGGGCTGATTTGCGGGCTGGACCGCCAGGCCACCGCCGCCCACCTGGTCCGTGCGACGCTGGAGGCGGTGTGCTTCCAGACCTGCGACCTGATTGAGGCGATGCGGCGGGACGGCATCCCCGCCATGCCGTCGCTGCGGGTGGATGGGGGGATGACGGCCAACGACTGGCTGATGGGGTGCATGGCGGATCTCACGGGCCTGCCGGTGGAGCGGGCGGCGGTGGCGGAGACGACGGCGCTGGGGGTGGCCTGCCTGGCTGGGCTGCAGGCGGGGCTGTTCGGCTCGCTGGCCGATATCGCGCAGCGGCGCACGCCGGACCGGGTGTGGCAGCCCTCCGGGTCCGTGGAGCGGCGGGAGGCGCTGCAGGCTGGGTGGCGGGCTGCGGTGCGGCGGGCGCGGTCGTAGGGATGGAGGTGCGCTTCCGCTGCGACCCGGCCCTGGCGGAGGCGCTGCCGCGGCCCAGGCTGGCGCGTCAGGCGTTGCCGGAGTGGCTGCGGGCGATGCCGATGACCGCGCAGTCCGACATGCACGACGGACCCGTGCGGACGGTGAAGCAGTGCCCGCCGTTCGTCGATGCGATGCGGGCCGGGTTCGTCATGCCGCTGCCGTGCGATGTGCATTATGCGGATGGCGTGTTCACATGGGATTGGCGGCTGCCGCGGCCGGCGACGCCGGGGCATCCGCAGGCGCCGGTGAGCTTCCATGCGGCGGCGCAGGTGCAGGGGGCGCCGTTCGGGGCGGGCAACCTGATCAAGTTCATCGGGTTCTGGACCATTGAGTTGCCGCCGGGCTGGTCGCTGCTGGCGACGCATCCGGTGAACCGCGATGACTTGCCGTTCCGGACCTTGACGGGGCTGGTCGATAGCGACCGTTTTCACCAGGTCGGGCTGCTGTTCCCGGCGCGGTGGCTGGACCCGGGGGTGGCGTGTTCCCTGCCGGCGGGGACGCCGGTCGCGCAGTGCATCCCGGTGCGGCGGGAGGCGCTGGAGCTGCAGTTCTCGACGTTTGGTGCGGAGGAGGTGGCGGCGTTCACGGGGGTGGGTGATGCTGTCCTGGCGGAGCCGGGGGTGTACCGGGACCGGTATCGTGACCGCGTGCGGTAGCTTGCAGCTTGGCCCGCAGCGCGGCGGCGCTGAGCCAGACCTGGCCGGAGGCGCCGGCGGCCAATTCCTGCGCGATGCGGGGGAAGCTGGCCGGGTCCGTGGCGTAGGCACGGGCGTAGGCGGCCATGGCGCCGTCCAGGTCCCCGGTAGCCTGGAGCGCGCTGCCCAGGTTGTGCCAGGAGGCGATGTGGGCCGGGGCGGCGGCGAGGGCGGCGCGGTAGGCGTCGATGGCGCTCGCCGGCTGTCCCGCCTCGTGCAGCGCGGCGCCGAGGGCGTGCAGCAGGTCGGGGTCGCCGGGGCGCACGGCGCTGGCCTCGCGGAACAGCGCGGCGGCCTCGGCGAAGCGGCTGGCTGCGAACAGGGTGGTCGCCTCGGCCTGGAGTGTGGCGGCGGCGGCCTCGGCGCGGTCGAGCAGGCGGCGGGCGGCGGCGAAGTGCGGTTGCAGCAGCAGCGCCTCCCGCAGCACGGCGGCGGCGGCGGGCCAGTGCTGCATAGCGGCAAGGATACGCCCGGCGGCGGCCAGGGTCTCGGCCGAGCGGTCGCGGGCGACGGCTCGGGTGGCCCAGTGGCGGGCTTCGTCGAAGCGGCCGGCCTCGGCGAGCAGCAGGCCGAGCAGGCGCATGGCGACGGGGTCCTCGCCGTGCACGGCTTGGCGGCAGGCGGCGATGGCGGCCTCGGGGCTGCCGTTGCGGTGGAGGCGCAGGGCGTGGGCCAGGGCGGTCGTTGGGTCCATCCTGGCAGGCTACACGCGGGCGGGCGCTGGCTGGAAGGCGGGCGGTGGGCGGGGCTGGTTGCCGCCCTATTACTGGCCGGGATGGCGGGAGCGCGAGCACAGGGGGACCCGAAGATGGCCCCGGAGGACATTCCGTTGGGGTTGGACCCGCTGCCGGGCTTCGCCGATCCGGAGGCTGCGCAGCGTCACTGCCCCGGGGACGCTGTGGTGTGGCCTGATCCGGCCACCGGCTACTTTCATCCGCCAAGCTCCCCCCGCTTCGGCGCTGCGCAGGGCGGGTTTGCTTGCCTCAACGACGCGTTGGGGGCGGGCTACTGGAGCACCAACCCGTTTGCCGGCGGCCCGGCCCGCAACCGGGCGTTTCCGATCGACCCGGCCCTGCGGCCTGACCTGGGGTCCTGACCGGCGCAATCCCCATCCTGCAGGGTTCCGGTTCTGTGGGTAGTGCCTCGGCTTGTATATCTCTTCCCGACCGAACCTACTTATGCGGACACCGTGCCATACTTCCCAGAACCGGATGTCGGTCCAAGGAGAGTCCCGTCTTGCCTGCTACATCTTTTCCCAATCTCTACCGTAGCTACATCGACTGTCTAAACCGGCAGGATTGGGCTCAACTCGGAAGCTACGTCGATGAAGATGTCGAGCACAATGGTCGGCCGCTCAAGCTGTCCGGCTACCGTGACATGCTCGTGAAGGACTTCGAGGACATCCCTGACCTTCGCTTCAATATCCAGTTCCTGATCTGCGACCATCCATATGTTGCAGCCCGCCTCGCTTTCGAATGCTCCCCAAAGGGAGTGTTCCTCGGCGTGAGCGTGAACGGGCGCACGGTCTCGTTTGCGGAGAACGTTTTCTACGAGTTCAAGGACTGCAGGATCGCATCGGTCTGGTCGGTTATCGACAAGACTGCAATCGAGGCTCAGCTTCTGCGATGATAAGGCAGTATCTGCTTTCTGACCGCGTGAACTCGGAAGCGGACGGCTTCCCACCCCTTGCAGACGTTGAAACCGAAACGCCGCCCTACAAGCTCCCAGCAGCGCCAACGAGGCCCAGCGCAGCAAGGGCCGTGCAAACCGCCGCGACCAACAGCAAATACCATCCACGCAGCCGGTCCCCCACGGGCAGCACCGTCGCGGCCAGCACGACAAGGGTGCCGACCAGAACCGGTAGCAGCACCGCATTGGCCACCTGCGCGGCGATGTTGAGCCAGACCAGGTCGGGCGCCCACCAGGTCAGGCCAGCGCACCCGGCCACGCCACCGGCATAGGCCGCATGAAACCAGCGGTTCCGCGGCACGGCTCCCCCCAGGGCACGGCGCTGGCCGGCGACCTCGGCGATCCCCCACGCCAGCGCGAGCGAGCAGACGATGGCCGCCACCGTGGCCGCGCCGAGCACCCCGGCGCTGAACAGCAGCCGCCCGACCTGCAGGCCCAGGAACGGCGTCAGGGCGTCGCTGATGCGGCCCACGCTGTCCAGCGCCACGCCGCTGCCGCCCAAGGTGGCCGCCGCAGCGACCAGGACGGCCGCGGTGACGACCTGCGTCAGGGCGGCGCCCACCGCGGTGTCCCAGCGGGCGGCAGATCGGTTTGACGGGCGCAGGCCTTTTCCGGCGATGGCGGATTGCTGGTAGAAGATCATCCAAGGGTTGAACGTCGCCCCGACCAGCGCTGCGGCGAGGAACAGGAACCGCGCGTCGCCCAGCGGCAGGTCGGACAGGTCCGCCAGCACGGCCGCGGCGCCCGGATGCGCCTGCCAGGCGACGAACAGGAAGGCCAGCTCGAACATCCCGATGGCGATGGCGATGCGCTCGACCCGGCGGTACCAGCCGGTCAGCACGACGGCCAGCAGGCAGCCGCCCGCGAGGCCCAGCGATGCGGCGCGGGGCACGCCGTAGAGTTCGCCGATGCCGGCGATCCCGGTGAACTCGGTGATGAGCGAGCCAAACACCGCGATGGCCAGCACGGCGCCGCAGAGCCAGGCCCAGGCCGGGCCGAAGCGCTGGCGGACCAGCTCGCCGAAGCCCAGGCCGGTGGCGAGGCCGAGGCGCACGGCGAGTTCCTGCACCATGAACAGGGCGGGGATCAGCAGCAGCACCAGGGGCAGCAGGCGGTAGCCCCAGATCGCGCCGCCCTGCGCCGCGGTCACGACGTTGCCGGCGTCGGCGTCGGCCAGCATGACGAGCAGGCCCGGACCCCATACCGAGACCGCTGCCCGCGCCGGCGGCCGGGCCGTGGAGGGCGCCGTCATGGGAGTGCGTCCCCGCCTCCGGTCATCCGCCGTTGAGCGGCGTGCGCAGGGCGGGGCGGCCCGCGGCGGACGGGCGGCGTGCGGCGATCAAGGCCAGCCCGGCGAGGCACGCGGGGACCGCCAGAAGCAGCGGGACCGGCACCGTCCCGAGGAGGGCTAGCCCTGGGTCCGACAAGGCCGCCAGCCCGGCGACGGCCGCGATCAGCGCACCGGCGGCGCGGACCAGGACCGGCCGCCGCCGCAGCAGCCGCGCCAACGCCGGGTGCAGCAGCCGTACGGCAGCCGCCGCCGCCAGCACGCCGCCGACCGCTAGGAGCAGGCTTCCGTGCGACGCCGCGGCGATGCCGAGGGTGGCGGGGATGTTGGCGAGCAGGTCGGTCCCCAGCACCCCGATGCCCGTGGCCAGAAGTCCGGCGGTGCCGACCGGGACGGTGGACGGCTGCGGTCCGCGCCAGCGGCAGGTCCGGATCGCGACGGCCAGCAAGCCCGCAGCTGCGAGCATCGTGAGGCCGGGCAGCGTCGTCAGGGCTGTCAGCAGCATGGCCGCGAGCACACGGACGGCGATGATGGCCGGCGTCGCAAAGGTTGGCGCCACCAGGCCCAGGGCGCGGGCGGCATAGCCGGCATCCACCCCGAGCAGCGACGCGAGGATGGCAAGTTCGGCTAGTGCCAGGAGCAGGACAGCGGTCGCGTTCAGGCCGCCGGACGCGGGGGGCAGCCAGGGTGGCGCCTTGGCGCGCTCGGTCAGCAGCGCCATCGCGTCGGTCGGGTTGCCGTGGGCGTCGGTGCAGGCGGCGACGATCTGGCTCTCGATGGCGCCGAGCTGGCTGTCCAGCACGCGCTGGTGGGTTTGCTGGAAGCAGGGGTCATCCTCGATGCCGGCCAGGTTCGACACGTCCACCGCGGCGGCCGGTATGATGGACGCCAGCAGCAGGGCGGCCGGGAGCAGCAGGCGGCTCCGGCTCATGGCGGCGGGCCGCCGGGCAGGGCGCCCTGGAAGTAGCGCATGAAGGCGCTGGAGGGGGACAGCATCACCGTTGGCGCGCCCGGCGCCAAGGCCGTGCGATAGGCCTGCAGGGTGCGGTACAGGTCGTAGAACTCCGGGTTCCGGCTGAACGCCGCGGCGAGGATGCGGTTGGCGTCGGCCTCGCCCTGGCCGCGGATCACGCGGGCGTCGCGTTGCGCCTCGGACAGCAGGACGGTGCGGTCGCGCTCGGCCTTGGCGCGGATGTCCTGCGCCCACTCGAAGCCCTGGGCGCGCAGCTCCTTGGCCTGGCGGTTGCGCTCGGACATCATGCGGTCATAGATCGCCTGGCTGGTCTGCACGGGCAGGTCGGCGCGGCGGATGCTGACGTCCACCACGTCGATGCCCAGCGGGGTTGCGTCATGGGCGACGACGGTGCGCAGACGGTCGGTGATGCGGTCGCGCTCGGCCGACAGCAGCGCCGGCAGGCCGACCTGGCCCAGCTCGCGCCGCAGCGAGGAGCTGATGATCTGCGACAGTTGCGAGCGGGCCTGGACGTCGGTGCCGACCGCCTGGAAGTAGCGCAGCGGGTCGGCGATGCGGAAGCGGGCGTAGGTCTCGACCTCGATGCGTTTCTGGTCGCCGAGGATGATCTGCTCGACGCCGGGCTCCAGGAGGAGCAGGCGGTTGTCGTAGAACTGCACGGTGTCGATGAAGGGCGCGCGGAGCCGCAGGCCGGGGTCGCGCACCACCGCGACCGGCTGGCCGAGGCGGACCACCAGGGCCTGCTGGGTTTGCGCGACGGTGTAGAGGGATGCCGAGGCGAGCCAGATCGCGGCGGCGGCCAGGGCGAGCGCGGCCAGTAGGCGGGTCATGGCGCGGGCGCCGTGGCGATGGCGGCGCGGGCGGGGGGCGGGAGGGGCAAGTAGGGGATGATCGCGTTGCCGGCGCCGGGCTGGGTGTCCACGATCACCTTGTTGGCGGCGCGGAGGACCTCCTCCATGGCTTCGAGGTAGAGGCGGCGGGCGGTGATGGCCTGGGCCTCGCGGTAGCTGCCCTCGATGGCGGCGAACTGGCCGGCGTCGCCCTGGGCGAGGTTGGACGCCTGCTCGCGGTAGGCCTGCGCCTCCTGACGGACGTGCTCGGCCTCGCCGCGGGCGCGGGGGAGGATGTCGTTGCGATAGGCTTCGGCCTCGTTGCGGGCGCGCTCCTGGTCGGCGCGGGCGCGCTGGACGTCGTTGAAGGCGTCAATCACCGCCAAGGGAGGGTCCACGCGCTGCAGTTGCACCTGGGTGACCTGGATGCCGGCGTCGTAGGAGTCGAGCTTCTGCTGCAGCAGGGCCTGCGCCTCGTCGGCGATGGCCTGGCGGCGGTCGGACAGGGCGGCCTGGATCGGGTTGCGGCCGATCACGGTGCGGACGGCCCCGTCGGCGGCGACACGCACCGTCGCTTCGGCATCGACCACGTTGAACAGGAACTTGAGCGGCTCCTTGACGCGCCAGAACACGGCGGCGTTGGCCTCGACGATGTTCTCGTCGCCGGTCAGCATCTGCGCGGCGACGCCGTTGAGGGCGCCGATGGCGACCTGGTTCACCTGGGTGACCTTGGGGAGCATGACCTGCTCGATGGGGAAGGGCAGGTGGTAGTTCAGGCCGGGGGAGCGGGTGGCGACGTAGCGGCCGAAGCGGGTGACGATGCCTAACTCGTCGGGCTCGACCTTGTAGATGCCGGTGGTGAGCCAGACGGCGGCGGCGACGGCCAGGACGGCCCAGAGACTGGCGGCGCTGGGGCTGGCGGCGCCGACATGGGGCAGCAAGGGAAAGCTGCGGGGCAGTGCGGGGATGCGCCAGCCCGGCCGCTGACCGGCAGGCGCTACCGTAGGGCGAGCCTGCGGAGAGGCTGCCGGGGCTGCTTCCGCTGCCGGGCTGCCGGGCTGCGGGGCCGCCGGCCGGCGGGTGCGGGCGAGCCAGGCGGCCACCGCCGCAGGGTGCAGCCTCGGCATGGGGCCAGCCAGCAGCAGGTCTTCGGCCATGTCCCCCCTCCGTTCCAGCCGGCGCGGCATTCTTGTTCTCGACGCCATCACGTTAGGCTTGTTCTTGACGCTATCGCGTCGGGGCCGGCCTGTCTGCTATCGTTTTGCGGTCGCCGGCGCGGTTCGGCGGCGGAGGATCAGGGCCTGCCATCCGACCAGTACGGCAGCGCCAGCCGGCAGCGTGAGGGGCAGGGCGGGCGCCTGCTGCTGCACCCATGGCGCGAGGGCCGGGTCCGACACCGCGATGGCGCCCGCCACCCAGCCGAGCGACATGCCGGCCAGGATCACCAACGCCGCGCTGTTGCCGATCAGCCGCTGCAGCAGCGCGCTGCCGAACATCAGCAGGGGGATGCTGAGGCACAGGCCCGCCACGAGCAGGAGCAGGCTGCCGTTCGCCAGCGCGGCGACAGCGACCACGTTGTCGCCGCTCATGACGAGGTCGCCGACCAGGATCGCCGCGAGGGCGGCCCATAGCGTCGTGCTACTGGCCGCGTGCCCGGCGGCGGTTGGGTCGGGCAAGGCGGGCAGGTCGTCCGCCACGAGCCGGATGGCGATGACCTCGAGCGCGGCGCCGCCGAGCAGCTTGAGGAAGGGGAGTTCCAGGATGAACACGACGCCGGATGCGAAGAGCAGCCGCATCGCGACGGCTGCTGCCGTTCCGATGATGTAGGCCCGGCGCCGGTCGGATGGCTGGAGGGCGTGGCAGGCCAGGGCGATGACGACGGCGTTGTCCGCGCTCAGCAGGAGGTCAACGAGGGCCACCTGCAGGGCTGCGCCGGCTTGCGGAAGCTGGTCCAGGTTGAGCATGGCAGGAGGTTTCCGGGTGGGGCCGCAAGGTTGGAGGCTGGCCAGGGCTGGTGCAACAGGCGCTGGTGCAACAGGCGCTAGCGCCTGCGCCGCCTGGCCAAGTCGGAGCATAGGGTGGGGGAGCGCTGCCTGTTCCTCCTCGCCAACGGCGCAGGCAGGGTCCGCATGGCGCACACCATCGTCTGGCGGCGGGCGGTGGTTCCCCCCGTGCCCGGTTTGGGCTAACACGCCGCGCATGGCTCGCACCGCCTCCGTTACCCGCAACACGCTGGAGACCCGCATCACCGTCACGCTGGACCTGGACGGCGCCGGGCAGGCGCGGGTGGCGACGGGCATCGGGTTCCTCGACCATATGCTGACGGCGCTGGCCCGGCACGCCATGGTCGATCTGGACGTGCAGGCGGAGGGCGACCTGCACATTGATTTTCACCATACGACCGAGGACGTGGGCATCGTGCTGGGCCAGGTGCTCGTGCAGGCGGTGGGGGATAAGCGCGGCATCCGTCGCTATGGCAATGCCAGCCTGCCGATGGACGAGGCGCTGGTGGATGCGGCGCTGGACCTGTCGGGGCGGCCGTTCCTGGCGTGGTCGGTGCGGTTCGAGCGGGACAAGATCGGGGAGATGGACACCGAGCTGTTCGAGGAGTTTTTCCGCGCCTTTGCGATGAACGGCCTGCTGACGCTGCATGTGCGGCAGCAGGCCGGGCGCAACGCGCACCATGTGGCGGAGGCTTGCTTCAAGGCGGTCGCCCGGGCGCTGCGGCAGGCGGTGGAGCCGGACCCGCGGGCGGCGGGCGCCATCCCGTCCACCAAGGGGGCGCTGTGAAGGTCTGGACCGCGCATGTGAAGAAGGCCCGCTCCCCGGTGCTGGTGGAGGAGGGGTGGAGCTGGGGCGCGGCGCTGTTCGGCCCGCTTTGGCTGCTGGCGCACCAGGCCTGGATTGCGGGGGCGATCTACTTGGCCCTGGTCGCGGTGCTGGCGGTGGCGTTGCCGGCGGAATTGCAGGCGGTGGCGGCACTGGGATTGGGGGTGCTGTCGGGGCTGCTGGGGCAGGATGTGCTGCGCTGGACGCTGGCCAGACGCGGCTACGTGCTGGACCATGTCGTGGCGGCGCAGGACGAGGAGGCGGCGCTGCGCCGGCTGCTGGATGTGCGCGGGGACTTGGTCGCGGCTTATAACTGGCAGTTGCGATGATGCGCGTCGCGGTCGTGGACTACGGCAGCGGCAACCTGGCGTCCGCCGCCCGGGCGCTGACGGTCGCGGCGGAGCGGGCGGGGATCGCGGCGCAGGTCGAGATCACTGGGGATGCCGGTGCGGTGGCCGCCGCGGACCGGGTGGTGCTGCCGGGGCAGGGGGCGTTCGCCGATTGCGCCGCGGGGCTGGCGGCGGTGCCGGGGCTACGCCATGCCATTGAGGCCAGCGCTGGGGCGGGGCGGCCGTTCCTGGGCATCTGCGTCGGCATGCAGTTGATGGCGCAGCGCGGGCTGGAGCATGCGGTCACGGCCGGGTTCGGCTGGATCAAGGGCGAGGTCGCGGCGATGGATCCGGCGGGGCTGCGGCTGCCGCAGATGGGGTGGAATGCGCTGGCGTTCACGCCGGGGTCGCACCCGCTGCTGGATGGGCTGCTGCCGGGGGACCATACGTACTTCGTCCATAGCTATGCGTTGCGGGGCGGGGACGGAGCGGACCTGCTGGCCACCACGGATTATGGCGGCCCGGTGCCCGCCCTGGTGGCGCGCGGCAACCGGGCCGGCACGCAGTTCCATGTGGAGAAAAGCCAGGAGGTCGGGCTGCGGCTGCTGGCCAACTTCCTGCGCTGGATGCCAGAGCGGAGGGAGCCCGAGCGGGGGGCATTGCCGCCTGGGAAGCCAGGCCATGGCTGACGCCCCGCATGGCCTGGGGCAGCATGGCCTGCAGGTGGAGCGTGCGGAGGGGCTGTCGGGCGACGACTTGCAGGCGCTGTGCGAGGCTGCCGATGCCGCCATCATCGAGGGTGGGGGATTCGGCTGGGTGAAGTCGCCGGGGCGGCTGGCGCTGCAGAGCTACTTCATTGGAATACTGCTGGTGCCGGAGCGGGAGCTGTTCGTCGCCCGGCTGGACGGGGTCATCGTCGGCAGCGCGCAACTGGTGCGGCCGGCGCGGAACAACGAGGCGCAGGCGTTCTCGGCCACGCTGTGCCATGCCTTTGTGGCGCCGTATGCGCGCGGGCACGGTCTGGCGCGGCTGCTGACCCGGCGGATTGAGGACGGGGCGCGCGCGTTGGGCTATCAGGTGCTGAACCTGGACGTGCGGGAGACGCAAGAGGCCGCGATCCGGTTGTATGAGGGCATGGGATACCACCGGTGGGGCGAGCACCCTTCCTATGCCCGCGTGGCCGGGCGCACAATTCGTGGGGTGTTCTTCACCAAGCTATTGCAACGGGAACCGAAGGCTTGAGGGGGTGCTGCTCCCTCTTCCTCCGGGAGAGGGCCGGGGTGAGGGAGGCGGCAAGCACCCAGCCCTGCCGGGTTCGGGGCGGATGCGGTGCTTTCCTTGGAACGTGCAGCCCGCTCGGCCTTCCTCACCCCGGCCCTCTCCCGGAGGGAGAGGGAGCAGCAAGCTCCTGCTTGGCGGCTCAGTGACGCATGCGCTGACGCTTTATCCCGCCATCGACCTGAAGGATGGGTCTTGCGTGCGGTTGCGGCGGGGGGAGATGGAGCAGGCGACGGTGTTCTCCGACGATCCCGGGGCGCAGGCGCGGGCTTGGCAGGACGCTGGGTGCGCCTGGCTGCATGTGGTCGATCTGAACGGGGCGTTTGCCGGGCACTCGGTGAATACCGGGGCGGTGGCGGCCATCCTGGAGGCGGCGCGGGTGCCGGTGCAGTTGGGCGGCGGCATCCGGGACATGGCGGGCATCGAGCGGTGGCTGCGGGCGGGGGTGCGGCGGGTGATCCTGGGCAGCGCGGCGGTGCGGTCGCCGGAGCTGGTGGTGGAGGCGTGCCGGGCGTTCCCCGGGCAGGTGGCGGTGGGGATCGACGCGCGGGACGGCTGGGTGGCGACGGACGGGTGGGCGACGACGACGGCCGTCACCGCGGAGGACTTGGCGCTGCGGTTCGAGGATGCGGGGGTGGCGACGGTCATCTACACCGATATCGGCCGGGACGGCATGGGCAGCGGACTGAACCTTGCGGCGACGCTGGCGCTGGCGGGGCGGCTGCGGACGCCGGTGGTGGCGAGCGGCGGCGTGGGGTCGCTGACGGACCTGCAGGCGCTGCGGGATGCGGCATTGCACGGTGCGGCGGGGCGTGGTGAAGCGGGGCCGGGGATCGAGGGCGTGATCGTCGGGCGGGCGCTGTACGATGGCAGCTTGGGCGTGGCGGATGCGTTGCGGGTGCTGGCGGGGAGATAGCGCGCGGGTGGACGTGGGCCAGGCGGCGGCATCGACCGGCTGGGCGATAGGTTTAGCGCCGCTCGGCGATGCGGTGCTGGTCGCTGTTTCTGCTCCTCCACTCGGACGGAACGGGCCAGGGCCGCAAACCGTCGAAGCTGTAGGCAGACTGGCAAAGGCTTATACCAACCGCCCTTTGCCCTGACCATTACGCCGTTGCACCGCCATTGCGAGCCGCCCTTGCAGCGTGGCAATCCATGTGCCGCCAGAATTGCTTTTGCCCCCCTTGGATTGCCGTGTCGCTGCGCTCCGCGCAATGACGGAACGGTCAGAGCAAGGGACAGTTGGCATTACCGTAGCGTGCAACAAAATCTAGCGCATAATCTCTAATGATAGTTTGACATCTCATATTATGGATATCATCTGATGGCGTAATATTCCGTATATGGAGCGAGATCATGCGCCACTCGATCAGCAAGTTTTCTGCCTTGCCCGCGGCTGCGGCCTTGCTTCTGCTAGGGCGTGTCCTCAATTGAGCCAGATGGTTGCTGCGGCGAGGTGGATGCCGGCGAGGAAGTTGCGTGCGGTTTTGTCGTAGCGCGTGGCGATAGCCCGGAACTGCTTGAGCTTGGCGAAGAA
>JAABUX010002341.1_pt1 | contig 27021 bp, 9 predicted proteins | sample 5561851 | NCBI WGS metagenome assembly JAABUX01 (sample SAMN10711883, study PRJNA513361) | rock metagenome | isolation source: Antarctica rocks | place: Antarctica: Victoria Land, Richard Nunatak red sandstone | collected 2016-01-03 | reverse complement strand
CCTGGCCGCTGCCAGGGCAGTCGTTGAGCGTGCCGGGCACGTGGACCCCGAAGACGCAAAGCTGGCCCGAGGGATCGGTGGCGTTGAGCGGGTTGTTGCCGGTGTAGGCGTAGGGCTGGCCCGTCGCCGAGGCCAGCGGGTCACGCGTGAGGAACTGCGCCGTGGCCGGGTCGTAGTAGCGGGCCTGGAGGTACTGCAACCCCGTCTCGCCGTCGGTGTACGCCCCCGCGTAGCCGAAGGGGGTCGTTGCGGTCCCGGTATGGGCGAGGGGGGCGCCGTAGGCGTCGTAGCGGGAGGCGGCGACGATGCGCCCGCCCCCGTCGCCCAGTTCGCGCGTGCTGCCCAGTTGGTCGCGGTAGGAGTAGAGGACATTCCCACTGGCGTCGACCTGCTCCAGGGGCAGCCCGTCGGGGCCAGCGATGGAGCGGGTCGTGCTCACGCCGACCTGTTCTTGCAGTAGGGTGGGCAGGCCCTGCGTCGTGTCCCAGGTGGCGGCAGTGGCAGCGCCGGCGACCGTCTTGCCCTGGCGCAGGCCGTCCCCGTCGTAGGCGTAGCTGCTGGTGGTCACGCCGCTGGTGACGCCGATCAAGCGGTCGGCCTGATCGTAGCGATAGCCCGTCGTGGCCCCGCTCACGGTGTCGGTCACGGCCACGCGGTTCCCGTCGCCGTTGGAGGTCAGCGTGAGGACCCGCGTGGGCGTGGTCCCCGAGAGGGTTTGCAGGCTGGTCAGTTCGTGCGCGGGATCGTAGCCGAAGGTGCTGGTGGTGGTCGCGCCGGCGGCCGTGGTGGTGATGCCTTGCAGGTCATAGGCGCTGCTGGCGGTGTAGGTGATCCCGCTCGTGTCGCCCTGGAGCTGGTTGAGCGCGCTGTACCTGTAGCCGCGCGCCGTGGGGTCGGCGCTGTCGGTCGCGCTGGTGACCTGCCCCAGCCCGTCGCGGCCATAGGCATAGACGCGCGTGGCGGTGGTCGGGGCAGTGCGCGTGATGGCGGTCAGGGCGTCGGCGGCGTTGTAGCTCCAGGCCACGCTGGTTGTGTTGGGCAGGGTCTCGCTGATCGGGTTGCCCGCCGGGTCGTAGCCAAAGGTGCTGGTGTGGCCCAGCCAGTCGCGGAGGGCGGTCACGCGGTCCAGCGGGTCGAAGGTGCGGGCCACGGCCACGCCGCCGGGGTAGGTGATGGCCGTGGTGTCGCCCACCGGGTTGTAGGCATAGGCGACCGCCTGACCCGCCCCGTTGGTCACGGCCACGGTGCGCTCCAGCGCGTCGTACCCGTAGGTGGTCGTGCCCGTGCCGTCGGTCATGCTCCGGCGCGGCCCGGTCGGCGTGTAGGTGTAGGTCACGTTGGGCGTGCTGCCGTCGCTGTAGGTGATGGCGCTGGTGCGGTTGAGCGGGTCGTAGCCGTACGTCGTAACCCGGCCCAGCGCGTCGGTCAGGCTGGCGCGGTTGCCCGCGAGGTCATAGCGATAGGCGGTGGGCCGGCTCAGCGGATCGGTCATGGCCGTGGTGCGGCCCAGCGGGTCGTAGGCGTAGGCCGTCACGCGCCCGGCAGCGTCGGTCTGGGTGATGACGTTGCCGCCGGGGTCGTAGCCTGTCGAGAGGAGGCTGCCGTCGGCCTGCCGCGTGCCGGTCCGCTGGTTGGCCACATCGTAGGTGTAGGCCGTGGTGTGCGTCAGCGGGTCGGTCGTGGCGGCCAGATTGCCGGCGAGGTCGTAGGTGTAGGCCGTCGTGGCCCCCACCGGGTCGGTGACGCCCACGGTGCGGTTCAGGCCGTCGTAGCCGTACGACGTGACGTGGCCGTTGGGGTCGGTCGCGCGGGCCGCGTTGCCCACCAGATCGTAGGTGGTGGTGATGGCGGTCCCGTCAGGCTGGAGGACGGCGGTGCGCTGGCCGGCGGCGTCGTAGGTGTAGACCGTGGTGCGTCCCAGCGGGTCGCTCAGGGCCGTCTCGCGCCCGGCGAGGTCGTAGGTCAGGGCCGTGGTTTGACCGAGGGCGTCGGTCACGGCCGTGGTGCGGCCCAGCGGATCGTAGCCGTAGGCGGTGGTGTAGCCGCGCTGGTTCGTCACGCCGATACGGTTGCCCACGGCGTCGTAGCCATACCGCGCCGTCTGACCGAGGGCGTCGGTCATCGCCGTGGTGCGGTCCAGGGTGTCGTAGCCGTAGCGCGTCGGATTGCCGCGCGGGTCGACCGTCAGGGTGAGGTTGCCGTCGGCGTCGTAGGAGAGGTGGGTCTGCCCGCTGTCCGGATAGCTGAGGGTTGTGGGCTGGTTGGCCCGGTCGTAGCCGTAGGACGCGGCGTTGCCGCGCGGGTCGGTCACGGCGGTCTGGTTCCCGCCGAGGTCATAGGTATAGGCGGTGGTGCGGCCCAGCGGGTCCGTGGCCGTGGTGAGGTGGTTGAGGCTGTCGTAGCCGTAGCGGGTCGTGGCGCCGAGCCCGTTGGTGCGGCTGATGACCTGGCTGTCGCCGTCGAAGCCGGCCTGGACCACGCTGCCGTCCGGGCGCTGGACCTGCGTCTGCTCGTTGGCCGCGTCGTAGGTGTAGGCCGTGGCGCGGCCCAGCGCATCGGCGCGAGTGGTCAGGTTGCCCGCGAGGTCGTAGCCGGCGGTTGTGACGCGCCCGAGCGCGTCGGTCACGGCCACGGTGCGACCCAACGGGTCGTACCCGTAGGCGGTGGTGTGACCGAGGCCGTCGGTCCCGGTGATGACGTTGCCGCCGGGGTCGTAGCTGGCGGTGAGAAGGCTGCCGTCCGGCCGCTGCGTCCCGGTGAGTTGGTTGGCCTGGTCGTAGGTGTAGACCGTGGTGCGGGCCAGCGCGTCGGTGGAGACGACGACGTTGCGGTCGGGGTCGTACTGAGCGCTGCCGCGATGCCCCTGGGGGTCGGTGAGCCGGGTCAGGTCGCCGGCGGCGTCGTAGGTCATGGCCGTGGTGTAGCTGATGGGGTTGCCGCCCGCGACGTTGCCGTTGGGGCTAACCGAGGAGGTCATGCGGCCAATCGGATCGTAGGCGTAGGTGGTGACGCGCGAGAGCGGATCGGTCGAGGTGACGAGGTAGCCGGTGGCCGGGTCGTAGCCGAAGGTCGAGGTGTGTCCGTTGGGATCGGTGCGCGCCGTGACGTCGCCGGGGTGCGTGGGGTCGCCGTAGGCCAGGCAGGTCGTGGCGGTGAGCGGACCCGCCTGGGGGCACGGGATCGCGGGGAGCGGCGTGCTCGTTGCCGTCGGGACGGGCGTGCTCGTGCTCGATGGTGCCACTGTGCTCGTGCTGGTGGCCGTCGGGGTTCTTGTCGGCGGTATGGCGGTGGATGTGCTCGTGGCCGTCGGGATGGGCGTGCTCGTGCTCGTGCTCGTGCTCGATGGCGTCGGAGTCGGAGTGAGCGGAGCGCCCCCGGATAGCGTCGCGTAAAGCGAGTACAGGTCATTGATGCTCGTCGACGCCCCGAAGGTGGCGGGCCACACGCCGTACTGCTGGCTCGCGCTCGTATAGTAGACCCCGCTGCCCGCCGGCCCGGCGTCGTAGGCCAGGTTGTCGTACCCTCCCGCCGAGCCGTTGGCATTGTAGATCAGCCAGTAGGTCGTATTGGGAGCCAGGGTGGCCGTGAGCGCCACGGTGTTCCAGCTGTTCGCCGCCAGCGTCCCGCTCGCGCTCGAGGCCACCAGCGCGCCGGGGCTGCCGTTGCTGTCGCTGTAGATCGCCGTCTGGAACAGGTCATTCGCCGGGCTGGGATCGATCGCGCCGACGTACGCCGTCATCGAAGAGACCCGCGCCCCCTGTGGCCCGGTCGTGACCCTGGAGCCGTTCATGTTGTACGAGTCGTAGCTATCCAGGCCGCCGCCGATCTGGGTGTAGCCCAGAGTCGCGCCCGTCCGCGTGATCGGCGTCACCGCGTCGAAGCGGGCCGTGCTGATAGCCCCGCCGTTGTGCGCGGTGACGGCCAGGCCGCCCAGCAGCGTCCCGGTCATGGTTATTACGATGCTCGACCCCGTCAGCGGGCTCCAACTCAGGCCGTCGCTGGACGTGTAGGCGGTGTAGGTGTTGCCCACGCGCGCCACCTTGACGTAAGCCGGGGGCGTGGCCGCGACCCCGGCGAAGCTGGCCGCGGCGCCGCCCGGCGTGGCGCGATACTGCACGTCTACGATGCCCGAGGGCGCGATGATGGCGTCGTAGAAAGCGGAGCCGGCGGAGGTATCCTGCCTCAGCATCACCCCCGCCTTGGCGTATTGGTCCGTGACCGTCTGCGTGACGACGCGCGCGCTGATGGAGCCGTCGAAGGGGATGGGCTGCCACACGAAGTGAAACGTGTCGGAGGAGCCCCAGATATCGTAGCCCCCGCCTTGCACCGTCCAGGCGCTGCCGTCGAAGGACTGGCCGCCGGGCAGCGTGGGGCCGCCGATATCGGCGCAGTTCCAGCCGGCGGGGCAGGCGCTCACCAGCACGGAGTCGATGGTCCCCGTCTCCAGGGCGCTGTCGTTGCTGGAGGCCACGGCCAGCCCGCCCAGCGCGGTCCCGGACATGGCGATGCTGACCGTCGAGTTGGGGACCGCCGTCCAGGAGAGCCCGTCGGAGGAGGTGTAGGCCGTGTAGCTGGCGCCGACGCGCGCCACCTTGAGGTAGACCGGCGCGCTGCCCCCGAACCCGCCGACATCGACCGCGGCGGCGCCCGCCGTGGGGCGATACAGCACGTCGACGAAGCCCGAGGAGGCGACGAAGGCATAGTAGAAGGGGGCGCCGGCGGAGGTGTCCTGCCGCAGCATCACGCCGGCCTTGGCGTAGGGCGAGGCGCTGGTGGTCTGGGTGACCACGCGGGCGGTGACGCCGCTGTCGCCCGTGACGCTCTGCCACGCGAAGTGGAAGTTGTCGGACGATCCGTAGATGTCGCCGGAGCCCTGCACGGTCCATGTGCCGTTGGCGAGGGTCTGGCCGCCGGCGAGGCCCGGACTGCCGATATCGGCGCAGGTCCAGGCGCTCGGGCACGACGCATCCATCAAGGTCCGCCTGATTGCCCCGGAGGTCGAGGCCCGCCTGATCGCGCTGGAGCCAACATTCTTGCCGCTCCGTGGGTCGCGCTCCCCCGCGCCGAGCGGCGCCGCGGGTCCCAACGGCCCGGCCACGCGCCCATGGCGCGCGATGACACGAGCCCCGATGCCCAACGGCGCGAGCGCGGCGGCGACGCTGTCGGCGATGCATGTCGCCAGTCCCTTGATGTCGGATGTGCCCGCGACCTGTCGGCGGGAAGGCCGACAGGTACGCGTGGGCGCCGGGGGACGGCGCCTCAGGCCGGGCGAGGCCGGACGGTGTTGCGCCCCGACGCGACGGGTAGGCGAGGGGGCAGTTCTCACCATCGTGCGTTGGGCCAAACGGTGGGACAAGAAGGGTCGAGGGGCCGCGGCGCGCGTGGCGCGCGCGGCGCCGAGCAGCCTGATATGTGGCTGCGCCATCGTCCCGCCCGCCGCCCGCACGGGGCGCGAGGTGCTGACCAGGTTCCCGCGTCCGTCATAGGTGTAGACGGTCGTCACCCCGTTGGGGTCGGTCGTCGACGAGACGTCGTTGAACCCGTTGTAGGTATAGCCGGTCGTCCGACCCAACGCATCGGTGTGGCTCAGCAGGTTGCCCAGCGCGTCATAGCTGTTGAACGAGGTGTGCCCGTTGGGGTCGGTCACCGCGGTGACGCCCAGCGTGGCGGGGTCGTAGCTGTAGAGCCACGTGGCCTGCTGGGGCGTGCCATAGCCTTTGGTCTCCGACGCCAGTTGGTTGCCCTGGTACTGGTCGACCGTGACAGATCCCCTGGGGTCGGTGACGGTCGTCGTTTGCCCCGGTTGATTGGGCGGGAAGGCGTAGCTGAAGGTGGTGGTCCGGTTGAGCCCGTCGGTCTGGCTGGTGACGCGGCCGTAGCCGTCGTAGGCGTTGGTGATCGTCTCGTTGCGGGGGTCGGTCATCGTCTGCATGAGGTGCCGCGGGCCGTTGACGGTCGTGTAGGTGAAGTGCGTCACATAGCCGCGCACGTCCTGGGTATCGGTCATCTCGCCGGCACTGTTATAGGTGAAGACGACCGTGCGCCCGATGGGGTCGGCGATGCTGCTGATGTGGTTGTTTGCGTCGTAGCCGAAGGTGAGCGATCTGCCGGCCGAATCCGTCATGCGCGAGAGCAGGCCGTTGGACAGGGGCGCCGTATAGGTGAAACTCGTCGTATAGCCGTTGCGATCGGACTCGGCGATCAGCAGGCCCGCCATCGCGGTGGTAGGCGCGGTGAAGGTCAGCCGCTGTTGGTTCTTGCGCGTGAGACTGAGGCTGCCGTCGCTGTTCTGGGCCAGCGTCGCCAGGACGCGGCTGGGCGCCTGGTAGACGCCCCCGGCCGTCAGGCTGAAGGGGAGGGTCGAGCCGTCCTCCTGGGTCACGGTCACGGCGCCCGTGGCGTCGGTCGCGAGCGAGGCCGTGCGGTCGCTCGACCAGCCGTAGCCAAGGGGGCCGCCGTTGCCCAGCGGACCGGCGTTGCCCGCGGTCAGCGAGTTGTAGGTGCGCGTGAACCGCAGCGGGACGCCGCGACCCGGAACGCTGAGGTCGCTGAAGGTGTGGAAGAAGTCCCCGGTGGCCGAGTTGACCGGGTTGTGCGTGTACTGCCGCACGCCGGTAAGCACGTTCTCGCTTTGGTTGCAGCCGCACAGCACCTCCGCCGTGGTCGACCCAAGCCCCGTGACCACCACGTTGCGGATCTCGTGGACATCATTGGTGGCTCCCGTGGCCGCCCCGAAACCGAGCTTGAGTGTTGGCGGGAGGGAAGCCATGCCCGCGATGGGCTGGCCCGCTGGGGTCAGCAAACTAAAGCGGTCGATCCTGACCGCTGAACTATTCGCCGTTGCGACCTGCACGGTGACGTGCAAATCCGGCGCGATCGCCATCACAACGTGGTTGTATCCCAGCCCCGAGGGCCGGTTCCCGGCCTGATAGTTGCACAGTTGTGGAGACGGCGCGGGATCTTTGATCAAAAGCGAGTTGCTCGGACTCGCCGCCGTGGAGCCGTGAATCGCGACATGGTTCTCCTGAATGGGAGCATTGGACCAATTGCCGAACTCGTCGAGCCCGACACCGACGTAGCCCCCGGACATCGCGCCGTACCCCAATCCACCACCTGTTCCACCAGGAGTAAAGTTCGTCGTGCTGCCGTCGAAGAGGTAGAAACTCAGTCCATCGGCGCCATTGTTGGGGAACGAGCCGCTATTGTAGTATCCGCCGCCCCAGCAAGCGTAATCGAAGCTGACCATCAGGCCCTGCGTAAGCGTGAATGGGACATTGTCGTAGGCGAATCCCATCGACGCGGCGCCCGGCGGGGTCGACCGGTCCGCGGCCGTGGTGAGGCGCAGCCAGCCCGTGCCCGGCGCGTCAGCGGAACCCGCGCGCGAGGGCGTGGTCGGGTCGTTGAAGCCTCCCGTCAGGTGGGCGTTGTAGTTGCTGCCGCCAAAGACCCAGTTGGAGTTGTCCGGGGTCGTGTTGGCGAACGACTCCGCTACGAACGCGGTCGCGACGTTCGCCACTACACCTTGTAGCCGCGCGCGCGGTTCTCGCTGGATTATGGACGTGACCGGATGTCTGGCGGCAGAGTGAGTGAGCGTCGTGACGGGCTGCGCTGGCATGGTGATGGAAGCCGCGAAGGATTGCGGCGCCAGGCCAAGGAGCAGCGTGCACAGCAGGACCAATTGCGTTGATCGTAGACGGACTCTCATCGTGATCACCCTTTATTTGTACCGAGTATCGTTGCCTTGATGCGGCGGCCCGACGTGCTGGCGTGGCCGCTTCCGAGGAAGGGCGAAGCAGGGCGTATGGGCCGAGTCATCGCCGCGAGGTCATCCCTGGCGATCCTCGCCGGCCTCGCGCGACTCGCGACGACGGTCCCCTGCCCTTCGGTCAGCGCGTCTACACGCGCGGCCTCGCCGTCTCCTCTCGGAGCAACTCCATCATGAAGCAGAGCGCGTGGAGATAGCTATCATCGCGGCGTGGATTTTCTCTCCATGGGAGAACACGCGGATGTGCGCGCCGGGACGCGCCGGGACGCGCCGGGACGAACCGGGACGAACCGGGACGAACCGGGACGAACCGGGACGAACCGGGACGAACCGGGACAAACCGGGACGAGCCGGGACGAGCCGGGACTGGGGCGTGGGGAGATAAGTCCCGGATGCCCGGCAAGTAAGCGGAGCCGCGGGCGCGGCGAAGGATGGCGGGGGCTGCTCAGGTCAACGCGAGGGGTAGCGGCTTCTATGGGCGTGGAGATAGCGCCTCCACCTGTTGTCAACGCCGGCCCGCGCCTATCCTCACTCTCGCCACTGCTTGTCTCGGATAGTGGCGCGGTGGGTCCGTATCTTCCCCACCTGCCCCTGCCGCGGCCTGCCCAACTGGGAGACCGGCCGCCCCGCCGCGCGCACCGGCTGGCTCGACCGCATCCTGGCCGCCATCGCCGGCGCCTCCCGAGCAATCGTCCCACGCACGCCAGTCCTTGCTGCGGCCGGCAGATCGAGCCCGCCGGTGTGGCCGGCAGATCGAGCCCGCCGGTGTGGCTGATGACCTGGCTGTCGCCGTCGAAGCCGACCTGGCTCCCGGTGTCAACGCCGGCCTGTGCCTGTCCTCACTCTCGCCACTGCTTATCCCGGATATTGGCGCGGTGGGTCCGGACCGTGGCGTCGGTGATGCCCAGTTGCGCGGCAATCTGGGCCGTGTTGCGGCCCTTGCCCGCCAACTCATCGACTTCCTGCTCGCGGTCGGTGAGGCTGGGCGCCAGCGGCGGCGGGTCCATGACGCGGGCCGTGCTGTCCTGCATCATATCCAGCAGGACGGCCAGGGACACGTCCGCGGGAATCCAGTCCAGGCGTCGATCGCCCCGCCGCGCCATCGCCTCCACGGCCTCTTTGCGGGGATGGATAATCCCGATGGGGAGGGGGAGCGGGAGCGACAGGGCCAGGGCGTCGCAGCGGGGGATGTCCTCCGGCGCGCCGGCCAGGCAGTCGACCAGCAGCAGGAGGGCACCGCCCGGCTCGGCCGCCAGGCGCACCATGCGTTCTTGTGTCGCGACCGCCTGGAAGTCCAGGTTGAGTTCCGCGCAGGCCGCCCGCAGCGTGGCTTGCAGGACCCGGCTGAGCGCGCCCTCCGCGGTCCACAGCACGGCGCGCGGCCGAGCGGGTGTGGGGTGATCGGGTCCGCCGACCAGCGGGTGACAACGCCGATTGTGCGGAGGCGCCGGGCTAGGGGCGGACGACGAGTATGGGTGAGACTGCAGCGCGCACGTTAGTCCGGTTGGAGGCTCCTCAGCACGCAGAACTCATTGCCTTCCGGGTCGGCCAAAACCACCCACCTTTGCTCGCCCTGGCCGATATCCACGCGCCGTGCGCCCAAAGCGAGCAACCGCTCCACCTCCGCATCCCGCGCCCGATCGATGGGGCTCACATCAATGTGCAGACGGTTCTTCACCGTCTTGGCCTCGGGCACGCGTACGAACGTCAGCGTCGGCGCATTCACGCGCGCTCGCACGGCCTCGGCTGTCGGGCGCCACCCGGAGATCTCGACGACATCTCCCTCCGCGTCAATGACCTCGTAGTCGAGGACAGCGCACCAGAAGGCCGCTAACTCGTGCGGGCGGTGGCAGTCGATCACCACCTCCGTGAACCTGCTGGTCATAGGGCCTCCTTCGTTGTTCCAACGGACATTTTGACCCAGAACCCCTCTGGCTGCCCAGCGGCGAGGATGGAGGCAAGGGGGTCGGTGCGCATGGCGGCGGCGCGCGCCTGCCGCACCTCCGGCGCATCCTCCGGCCGATCGAGCAGTTGGCGCAAGGCCAGATGGCGAATCGCGGGGGTATCGTCTTCCAGCAACCAGGGCAACGGATCCTCTGTGAGCAGGCGCTGCCAGGTGGTCATATCTCTCCTTCCCTTCTCTCGTTGACAGAGTGGTCGGGGTCTGTCGCGGGGTACCCTCAGCCGGGGCCGGTGTCGATGACGCAGAAGCGGTTCCCCTCGGGATCGGCGAGGACCACGAAGTCGGCGTCGTCGGGGTAGAGGTCCCAGTCGACGCGCGTGGCGCCGAGGGCCACGAGCCGCTCGACCTCGGCCGCTTGATCGGCGGCATCGCCCGCGTACAGGTCGAGGTGGACGCGCGGATGCTCCTGCACGGGCGTCTCGCTGAGGCCGAGCGCCAGAGAGGCGCCGCTGCCGTCGGCGGGCACGAGCACCGTCCAGGTCGGGTCGTCCGCACCCGTACCCTCACGCGGGACATAGCGCAGGGCCTGCGTCCAGAAGTCCGCGGCGCGCCGCACGTCGGCGACGCCCAGTACGACCGTTCCGATGGTCAGCATACGTCAATAGCCTCCTTCACCATAGTCTTGCTCGCGATCATGGATACGCACGAGTGTCGTTTCACACCTCATCTTGTACGCCCCTGTTTATTTGGCCGCCGCACTCGGCCCCGGACTCATGCAGCTACCAGTCTACACCGGGGCAGGCGACAACAGCGTGTCAGCCTTTCCGGTCGTCCATCAGGGTCTGTGAATTGTCGTAGGCGCGCAATGAAGGCGTGGGCGACTGGGAGCGCGGGCGGCCCGCCCGCTTCCGTTGCGACCGCGCGCTTTGGTGCGCCAAACGTCATGGATATCGCACCCGCGCTCGGCAGAGTGCCGTCCAAGGCGGGCGAGCCGCCCGCGCTCCCAGAGGGTGGCGTACAATTCACAGACCCTGGTCGTCCATTGTTGCGCTTGCCATCTACGCGCCCGTTTGTTACTCTGATAGAGGCGATTAGCACTCTCGTCTTGAGAGTGCTAATGAGAGAATAGGGTCAATAGGAGGGATCGACGTTGACAACAGAGACAAAGATCACCATCAAGCCGCTCGGGGACCGCGTGGTCATCCGGCCCGCGCAGCGCGAAGAGGTCACGGCCAGCGGCGTCTTCCTGCCGGATACGGCCAAGGAGAAGCCGCAGCGCGGCACTATTCTGGCGGTCGGCCCCGGCAAGCTCGACGACAAAGGCCAGCGCGCGCCGCTGGAGGTGACCGAGGGCGTCGAGGTGCTCTACGCCAAATACGCGGGCGCCGAGGTCAAGATCGAGGGCGAGGACCTGCTCATCGTGAGCGAGAAGGACATCCTGGCGATCGTGTAGTCGTTAGCCATTAGTAATTAGCCGTTAGCTTCGCGGTGGCGCCTCCACTCGCAGTTGACGACTAATTGCTAAAGGCTAACAGCTAATTACTAAAGGCTAAGTACTACTGGAGGATACGACGTGGCAAAGCAGCTAGAGTTTTCCGAGCCGGCGCGCCGCTCACTGATGACGGGCGTCGACAAGCTGGCCAACGCGGTCAAGGTGACGCTGGGGCCCAAGGGCCGCAACGTGGTGCTGGACAAGAAGTACGGCGCCCCGACCGTGACAAACGACGGCGTGACCATCGCCCGTGAGATCGAGCTCGACGACCCCTTTGAGAACATGGGCGCCCAGCTGGTCAAGGAAGTCGCCACCAAGACAAACGACGTGGCCGGCGACGGCACCACCACGGCGACCGTCCTGGCCCAGGCCATCGTCCACGAGGGCCTGCGCAACGTGGCGGCCGGCGCCAATCCGATGATCCTCAAGCGCGGCATTGACAAGGGCGTCGAGGCCCTCGTCGAGGAGCTCAAGCGCATCTCCCGCCCGGTCGACACGACCGAGGAGACGGCGCAGGTCGCCGCGATCTCAAGCCAGGACGAGGGCGTCGGCCGCATGATCGCCGAGGTCATGAGCCGGGTCGGCAAAGACGGCGTGATCACCGTCGAGGAGTCGCAGGGCTTCGGCCTCGAGCAAGACTACGTCGAGGGCATGCAGTTCGACCGCGGCTACGTGTCGCCCTACCTGGTGACGAACTCTGACCGCATGGAGGCGGTGCTGGAGAACCCCCACATCCTGATCACGGATAAGAAGATCAGCGCCATCGCCGACATCCTGCCCGTGCTGGAGAAGCTGGTGCAGGTCTCCAAGACGCTGGTGATCATCGCCGAGGACGTCGACGGCGAGGCTCTGGCCACGCTGGTGGTCAATAAGCTGCGCGGCACCATCAGCGTGCTGGCGATCAAGGCCCCGGGCTTCGGCGACCGCCGCAAGGCCATGCTCGAAGACATCGCCATCCTCACCGGCGGTCAGGTCATCTCCGAGGAGGTTGGCCTGCGGCTCGAGAACGTGACCATCGACATGCTGGGGCAGGCCCGCCGCGTGACCTCGACCAAGGACAACACGACCATCGTCGAGGGCAAGGGGGCGCCGCAGGAGATCGAGGCGCGCACCAAGCAGATCCGCACCCAGATCGAGGACACGACCTCGGACTACGACAAGGAGAAGCTGCAGGAGCGCGTGGCCAAGCTGGCCGGCGGCGTGGCCATCATCAAGGTCGGCGCCCCGACCGAGGTCGAGCTCAAGGAGAAGAAGCACCGCATCGAGGACGCGCTCTCGGCAACGCGCGCCGCGGTGGAGGAGGGCATCGTCGCCGGGGGCGGCACGGCCCTCATCAACGCGCTGCCCGCGCTCGACACGCTGCAGCTCGAGGGCGACGAGCGGACCGGCGTGGACATCCTGCGCCGCGCTCTGGAGGAGCCGCTGCGCCAGATCGCGTTTAACGCGGGCGCGGAGGGCTCGGTCATCGTGGCCGCCGTCAAGGGCTTCGAGCCGGGCAAGGGCTACAACGCGGCCAGCGGCGAGTACGTCGACATGTTCGGGGCCGGCGTGATCGACCCGGTCAAGGTGACGCGCTCGGCCCTGCAGAACGCCGCCTCGATTGCCGGCATGCTGCTGACCACCGAGACCATCATCACCGACCTGCCCGAGAAGGCCGGTGCAGGCCCGGCTATGCCTCCGGGCGGCATGGGCGGTATGGGCGGCGGTATGGACTACTAGACCGCTCGGACGATTGGGCTGCGGCAGGCTCTATCGGTCGATTATAGACGAGGACGAGGACGGGCTCCGGCGCATGCGCTGGAGCCCGTCCTCGTCCGTGATGCAGGGTGCGTTCCACGACTGTGAGACGGCCTGCGACTGAAGTCGCATGGCACACCACGCACACTAAAGTGTCTCTGGATCGGCCGTCGGAGCGACTTTAGTCGCCGTCTGTTTGCCATGCGACTTCAGTCGCAGGCAGCAACCACCATCGTGGAGCGCACTCTCAACCCGGCGGTACGGTCTCTCACGCGAGCGCGAACCCGCTATACTGGCGCACGTACGGCGGCCGGAAGCCGAGCACGATGGCATCACGCGGGATACCGGCCTCCACCAACTCGTTGGCAACCCCGGGCGACGTGCCGTCGTGCTGAATCCAGATTTTGTCCCCAATGATATCGATGTGGATGACCGCCCCATGCACGCGACGCTGTCCATCCCAGCCGATACGCAGCAACTCGAAGTGGTTCTGCGCGGAGTCGATGACAGCTTCCGTCTCGATGTCGCCATGAGATGGCTTGTAGCGGGCATAGTCGAGGATAAGCCCGCGCACGATGGCGCGATAGTGGTCTACGGTATCCATTGAACGATCCTCGCGGTTACTTCATTAAAGACGATGAGCTGTCTGATGATACATATCCTTCCGCGGCATGATCTCGCCTCACCACTTCACGCGCCAATCGTCGACTCTCTTCCACCAGTGTAGCACCGGGGACCCTCTACGACATCAAGGACGGCGCCCTCTTGGGTGGACCTTAAAATTGTGGGATTCGACCTGCGACTGCGGTCGCATGGCACACGACGGACACTGCGGTGTCAGAACGGGGCCAAGAGCAGCGTGGCGGCGGACCACACCCGACCGCGGTCGGCCCATGGCTGACTGGCCCCCGACCGGCCGCGGCCGGTCCCGGTCCAGCACGGTGGTTTGCCATGCGACCGCAGCCGCAGGCCCGTTCGGCCGCAGCCCACTATGTTGAGGTGCATCCTGCCCTCTTACTGTATGCCGTGCTGCTGCCAGTGAACGGGGCGCCTACCTTCTGAGGTGAACGCCGAGGCCAGGCCCTCTACCTCTACGTCCTCGGGTGACGCGTGCTACGCCGCGCGGACCTGCTCCGCCCGCGCGGCGTAGGCCCGCTCGCCCAGTCGCGCGAGGATGGCCAGCGCCGCGTCGAGCCGCGCGCGGGCCTGCTCCGGCTCCCCCCGCGCGACATGCAGCAGCCCGTAGACGTAGAGGGCCTTGGCCTCGGCGTAGGGGTAGGGCATGGCCCGCGCGAGCGCCAGCGCCGCGTCCAGCGCGTCCATCGCCTCGCGCCAGCGGCCCTGTCGCAGCGCCAGCAACGCCCGTACGCGCAGCCCATCCACCAGCAACAAGCGCATGGGCTCGCCCGCCGTGTACGTCACCGCCTCCGCCGCCGTCGCGTCGGCGCGCGCCTCCTCGCCCAGATCGCTATAGGCCCAGGCCAGCAGCGGCAGGAACAGCATCATCAGGCTCCGCGGCTGATCCGGGCGATCCCGCAGCGGCTCGAGACGCGCCCGCGCCGCGTCAGGGCGCCCCTCCAGCAGGTCGTGCTCGGCCAGCGCGGCATGCACGAAGCACAGCGACTGCGAGTCTCCCGTCTGTGTGGCCACGGCGATGGCTTGCTGAAAGGACTCATGCGCCGCCGCGGGCTGCCCCTCGACCAGGGACAGATGACCCAGCCCGTAAGCCGGGTACGGCAAGGCCCAGGACGCGGCCACCGGGCCGGCCGCGCGGCGCGCCCGCTCCATCCACGCGCGCGCCTCCGCCCACGCGCCCGCGGCGAACAGGACCATGCCGCGCCAGAACGCCACGAAGGCCGCCAGCACTGGGTCGCCCACGCGCGCGGCCGGCTCGCTGGCCCGCGCGATGGAGCGCCCGGCCCGGTCAAACTCCCCCAACGTGTAGCGCGCCACCGACACCGAGATCAGCGTCCAGCCCAATAGCGCGAGGTCGCCCACCGCCTCGAGTCGCGGAAGCGCCGCCTCGAGCACGAGCAGAGCCTCCCGAAAACGCCCCAACAGGACCAGCGCCGTCCCCCGCTGCGACTCCGCCAGCAGCAGCAGGCCGTCGTCGCCCGCCGCGCCGGCCAACTCCACCGCCGCTTCGGCCGCCGCCAATTGCGCGTCGTAGCGGCCCTGCAGATTGCACAGGCGCGCCAGGGCGTTGTACAGGGCGGCCAACGCGCGCGAGGAGAAGCCATGGGCCGGGGCGTCGTCGAGCAACGACGTGAGCCGCTCCATCGCCGCCCGCGCCGTGCCCCGCTCGGCGTGCGCCTGCCCGATCCCCGCGACGGCGCGCGCTAGCCCCTCGGGGTCGCCCGCCGCGCGGTAGTCCTCGGCCGCCCGCTCGAGCACGGCCAGCGCCTCGTCGTAGCGGGCCACGATGGTGAGCACGGCGCCCAGCCGCTCGCGCGCGCCCGCCGCCTCGACCGGGCGTCCCAGCCCGTCGAGGCGCGCCGCCAACTCCCGATAGTAGCCCTCGGCCTCGGCGTTGGCGTGCAGCGCCAGGGCGCGCTCGCCCGCCCGCGCGAGATAGGCCACGGCTTTCTCCTCGTCTCCCGCCTGCCCGTAGTGGTAGGCCAGCGCCTCGACCGGAGGGGCGCCCGACCCCCCTTCCAGCGCCTCGGCCACCCGGCGGTGCAGCGTCGCACGTCGCGCGGCGCCCAGATCCGCGGCCACCACCTCGTGGATCAGGTCGTGGCCGAAGCGGTAGGCGACCGGTCCGTCCTCCTCCAGCAAGCGCGCCCGTACGGTGTCGTCCAGGGCGCGCAGCGCCTCGCGCTCCGCCCGCCCCATCATGGCGGCGACCGCCAGCAACACGGCCCGCGATGTCGCCCCGCCCACCACGGCTGCCGTGGCCAAGAGGTCCCGCGCCGCCTCGGACAAGGCGGCCGCGCGCTGGCGGATCGTCTCCGCCACGTCCCAGGGCACATCCCCCGGCGCGCCAAGGTCTGCCGCGGCCGCCCCCGCGCGCAGGCCCTCGGCATAGCTGACCAGGACGTAGGGGATGCCGCCGGCGCGCCGCAGCAGGCGCTCCACCAGGGCCTCGTCATCCCCTGGCGATCCCACAGGCCCCGCGACCTCGGCGCCCTCGGACAGCAGGCCGGCGAGCACAGCCCGCGCCTCGCCGGCGGCCAGCGGGGCCAGCGGCAGCCGCGTCAGGCGGCCCTCCCGCCCCAGGTCCGCCAGCAGTACGGCGAGCGGGTCCGTGACGCCAACCTCGGTGTCGCGGTAAGCTCCCGCCACGCGCAGGGGACCCTCACCCCCGGCCCCTCTCCCGTGCGCGGGAGAGGGGGGCAGGCTGCCCTCACTCCATGTGGATGGGGCCGTCGGCTCCGCGGAGCCGACGGCCCCATCCGCTCTCCCGACCGCGGCAGAGGGGCGCGGGCTGCCCTCATCCACCCCTTCCGCGGGCGAGGGCTCACCTCTCTCTTGGATCGTGGGGGAGGTGCGGTGAAGGAGGGTGGCGAGCAGATCGAGGGCGTCGGCGTCGGCCCACTGCAGGTCGTCGAGCACGAGCAGCGTCCCGGCAGGTCCCGCCACGTTGGCCAGGAAGCGCGCCGCCGCCTCGAACATCAGCCGGCGCTCCTGGGCGGGCGGTACCGTCCAGGTGGGCAGGGCGCCGAGGGCCGCCCGCGCCACCGGGTCGAGGGTCAGCTCGGGCAGCAGGCGCACCAGCCAGGTGCACCCTTGAAGACTGGCGCCCAGGCGCGCGGGCGACAGCGTGGCGAGGTGGGCCTTGAGGGCGGTGAGCAGGGGCGCGTAGGGACCCTGGCCGCTATGGCGATGGGCGCTGCCCGCCAGCACGGTCCACCCGGCGACGCGGGCGCGCGCCGCCAGCTCGACCAGCAGGCGCGACTTGCCGATGCCCGGCTCACCCGCGAACAGCAGCACGGGGGGCGCGTTGCCGGCCAGGTAGCGTCCGACCACGGCCAGTTCGCCGGCGCGCCCCGCGATCGGCGGCAGGGACGGGGCGGCGGCGGGGAGCCGGGCGCCGGCCGTGGTGGAGAGGCCTGGTGCGGGCGCCAAGGGGGGAGGTGGGGCGTTGGGAGCGGCGCGCCGGGGGAGGGCGGCCAGGAGCGCGGCGCGCTGCGACGGGGCGAGGCCCAGCGCATAGGACAGGCGGCGCAGCGTGTCCGGGTAGGGCCGGTTTGCGCCGCGCTCGAGGTTGCGCAGGGTCCGCGCGCTGAGGCCGGCGCGCGCGGCCAGGGCATCCTGCGAGAGGCCCGCGCCCTCGCGGTAGCGTCGCACGAGGTCGCCGATCGCGGGCGACGGGTCCGGCGTCGCGCTCATCCCGGCCGTCCTCCATTCTAGCGCCTGTCGGCGGCGCATGGGCGGAGCAGTGGGCCATGCCGCTCGCGATAGCTTGGGTTGATGGTGTGGAGCAGAGGGCTATCCTGTTCTTGATTGGCATCATAACATGGCTCGTCACACCCTGTCTAGCGTTCGTGCCCCGCGGGGGTGGGCCACAAGAAAGTTCCATGCACGCGCACAGCGGCCATGCCGGTTTGCTGCCGCACCGCTTAAGGGAACTTTGCTGTGGCCCACCCTACGATGGAGAGCGCTGCCTGACCTTAAAAGTCATAGCAGATTGTCATGTCCCTGCGGGACGCCCCCACCCCATGAAAATCCGCAACGTACACGGTAGGACACGGACCCTGAAGAGTCTCCCCCGATGCCGCGCCTGACGTGGGTCCAGCATGAATTGGCGCCCGCGCTGACCTTTTAAGGTCCGTCCCCCAATTACTCCTCGATCCCGCCCACGATCCTTTCCAAGAGGCCTTAGCTTGATGCGTATAGGTCAGGCCGTCGGCGACAGCTTACGACGCCCTGTCCACCGGCTGTGCCCCACAGGCGAAGGGCTGTGCATTGTCGTAGGCGTGCAAAAGTCCCGGGACCGTGGCCGCGCCGACGACGAGGCAGACGCTGGCGTATTCGCGGGCCGGACAGGCCCGCAAAGCAGGATGACGCGGGACGTGGCGCAGATTATTCATAGGCGATATGCTGGCGGCGTAGCGAGAGACGGCGCTCCCAGTAGGCCCCCCTTCCTGAATAATGCGGGAGGGGTCATCAATAGAGCCTAAGAGCCTGCTCTATCAATGACTCCCTCCCGCGCGGGCGCCTAAATCTTAGATCTGGCCGAGGCAGGCCTTGCGGGCGATGACGGCCAGTTGCGTGGGGCTCGTGGGGTGCAGGCTGCCCGGCGCGTCGTGCGGGTCGACGGCCACGGTGAAGTGCGCCCCGAGCTGGCCGCCCAGGTGCAGTACGCGCCCGTACGGGCGCTGCACCGCCACCGGCATCGTCGCCGCGCCCAGCGCCGCGTGGGTCGGGATGGTGAAGGTTAACAGGGCACAGCCGCGCTTCTGGTACGGCCGCACCATGAAGCGGTACAGGTAGGCGATGCGCCGTCCCGGCGGGCGCGTAGCCAAGGCCACGCCCTTGCCCTTGACCGGGTGCCCCTGGAAGTGCCCGCGGCCATCAGCGAGGTACAGTACCGCCGTTTGGGGATAGCCCGCGGCCGTGATGATCGCCGCGCGCACCAAGGAGCCCGGCGCGGTCACCACCGAGAGCGCCTGCGTCTCGCCCGGCCCGATCTGGTCGTGCACCGCGTCGGCCTGGATGAAGTTGTCGGCGTCGATGGCCGGGCCGCCGAAGGCGGCGGGTGTGGCGGTCGCCGTGATGGCCGCCGCGCCCGGCGCGGCGGTCGGCGTGGCGGCCAGCGGGGTTTGGCCACCGCGGGCGCCACCCCCGGCGGAGGCGAGCTGCCCGCTACCGGGGAGCTTGACGTCGACCACCTGGTTGTCGCCGGAACTGGCCACGTAGAGGCCGCCGGCGCCGTCGAGGGCCAGGCCGATGGGCGCGTTCAGGGCTTGCCCCCCGAGCGTCAGGGGGGTCGGCGCCTCGCCGTTCGTCGACACCAGCAGGCTGTTACTGCCCGTGTCGGCGATATAGACATCGTCGGTGGCCCCGAACAGGTCCGCGCCGTTCGCCAGCACGCCCTGAGGAGCGTTCAGGCCGGAGGCCACGATGCTCTGCTGCCCGCCGCCCGCCGACACCTTCACCACCCGATTGTTGCCCGTGTCGGCGATGTAGGCGTCGTCCAGGCTGCCCACGGCCACCCCTTTGGGCCCGCTGAGGCCCGTGCCGATGGTTATCTGGCTGCCGAAGCCGCCGTTTCGGAGCCAGGGCAACTCCACCACTTGGTTGTTGCCCGTGTCGGCGATATAGACATTGCCCTGGCTGTCCACCGCCACGCCGCGCGGACCCCTCAGGCCCGTGGCGGGCAGCACTATCGGGCAGCCGAACCCGGCTGGGGGCTGCCCGCCGCCCTGCGGACAGCCCCCGGCTGGCGGGCTGCCGCCTCCGACCGGCACCTCCAGGACATCATTCTTGATGATGGCGCCGCTGTTGATGCTGTCCACGATGTAGACGTTGCCCTTACGATCGACCGCCACCGCGACCGGCGACACCAGGTTGGTCGCGAGGGAGATGACGCCGCCGCTGCCGGCGGGCGCGCCGCCCAGTGTTTTGGCCTCCACCACCTGGTTGTTGCCCGTGTCGGCGATGTAGAGATTGGAGCGACCATCCGTCGCGACCCCTTGCGGATTGTTCAGGTTGCCGAAGGACTGGCCGGCGCCGGAGATCCGCGCGGCGCTAGCGAAGCGGCCCGACCCGGCCGCCGCCGCGCTCACGCCTGCCTGTCCCTCCACCGGACGTGCCGCCCGGGCAACCAGGCCCGTCCCCATCGGCGCAGGCGCCAGCGCGCCGGCGACCGCCAGTGCAGCGACGGCCGCCACGGCCGGGCGCCGCCGTGAGCCCGTGTACGCGTCGGATTGTCGTCGTGTCATGCCGATCCCTCCATTTCCTCTCATTATTTTAGTCATTAGCTCTGCGCGCCTTGTCCGACCGCACCGGTCATCCGAGATAGAGCATACTGTTTTCGGCGGCGGCGCGGACCCTGGCCCCGCAACTTTGCCGGAAGATTGCCGGTTCAGAACGGCTCTGACCTGTCATACTGGTATGGATACGACGTGGGGTAAATCCATTACAATGCGCATGGTTCGTGCCATGGCCAGTGCCGTTAGATGACACCGGGATAGACGAAGGATAAGGCATCATGACGGGGAGTGGGTGGGCTGGTTGCGTCGCGCGCGCGGCGTTGGTGACGATGATGGCCCTGGGCACGGTGTCGAGCCTGCCCATGACCGTGTCGCACGCCCAGGGCGTCTCCCCACACCCCGTGACGTCGGGCGCGTCCAACGCAGCCGCGCTCGGCCCGAACGTCGCCAACCTTGTCAACGCCGCTGGTGGCCCTAGCGGCGCGTCCTCGGCGTCCTCGGCGCCGGGGTCGACCCATCAGGGACTGTTGCTCTACCAAACGCAGTACACGGCCAAGAAGGGCCACGGCGGGCGCGGTAAGCCGTCCGGGAGCGGACCGAGGCCGACGCGGGCGGCGGCCAGGCGCGCCCACGTGCTGACCCCGGCCGCGCGGGCGCATGTGATGGCCGCCTACGGCGCGCTGCCCACGGCCTTCGAGCTCAACCAGGGCCAGACCGATCCGCGCGTGGCCTTCCTGGCGCGCGGCGCCGGCGCCACGCTCTTCCTCACCGCCCACGACGCCGTGCTCTCCCTGCCCTCCGCGCCGGCCACCGGACAGCCCGCGCTCGCCAAAACCGCGCCGGCATCCGCCGCGTGCCTCACCCAACCACAATCGGCCCACGGGCTGACTGGCCCCCCCATCCGACCGCGGTCGGCCGGCGGTTTGCCATGCGACCATGCGGACCAGCCCCCCACGTCTGCGGACGTGCCGGTCTGGCCGGGCAGTCGCAGGCCCGCGGCCGCGCCCGCCGTGGTGCGCTTCGGCCTGCTGGGGACCAACCCCCAGGCCCACGTGGTGGGCCTCGACCGGCTGCCCGGCGTGGTCAACTACTACATCGGCAACGACCGCCGCCGCTGGCGCACCGGCGTCCCGACCTACGCGGAGGTCTCCTACCGCGCCGTGTACAGGGGCGTCGACCTGGTCTACCATGGCCGCCAGGGGCAGCTGGAGTACGACTTCGACGTGGCGCCGGGGGCCGACCCCTCGGCCATCGCGCTGCTGATCGAGGGTGGGACGGCGCCGCGCCTGGACCGCGCTGGCAACCTGGTGGTGGGGACCGGTATGGGCGCGCAGGTGCTGCACGAGGCTCCCGTGGCCTACCAGACGGTCGGCGGCGTACGCCGCGCGGTGACCGTGCGCTACGTGCTGCAGGGCGGCACGGTCGCGCGCGGCTACCGCGTCGGCTTCACCGTGGGCGCCCACGACCCGCGCCGGGCGCTGGTGATCGACCCCGTGCTCTACTATTCTACCTACCTGGGCGGCGACTTAACCCACACCGGCGGCGTCGCCGTGGACTCGGGCGGACGGGCGTACGTGGTCGGCTATACGGACGACTCCGCCTTCCCCACGAGCAACGCCTTCCAAAAGGCGAATGGCGGCGGGGATGACGCCTTCGTCAGCGTCTTCCAGCCCGGCGGGACCAATCTCGCCTACAGCACCTACCTGGGCGGCTCGGGAAACGATGCAGCGACGGGCATCGCGGTGGACGATAACACGGTGCACGGCTCACCGGCGCATAACGCCTACATCACCGGCTATACCACCAGCGGCGGCAGCAACGACCCGCACGGTTTCCCCACGCGCGGCACTGGGTATCAACCGACGAACTGCTCCGGCTGCCAGAGCGCCTTCGTGGCCGAACTGAAGGCCGACGGCACCCTGATGGCCAGCACCTTCCTCCACAGTACGAGCACGAACGTCTCTAGCAACGAGGGGACCAGCGAGAGCGCGGCCATCGCGCTGTCGCCGCTGAACGACCACTACAGCTTACCCTCCATCTACATCGCCGGCGACACGAACTCCGCCCACTTCCCCACTAGCTACGATGCCTTCCAGGCCACGAACCCCGAGGGCACGGGGACGACGGGATTCGCTGCGGAGTTGAGCCCCGATCTCAACACCCTCACCTATGGCACCTATATCGGCGGCAGCGGCGGAACGGACATCCCGCGCGGCGTGGCGACGACGGGGGACTACATCTACCTCACGGGCGACACGACGTCGCGGACTTTCTACAGCACCTTCGTCGCGACCGAACAAGCCCGCTGCTCAGACTATGGTGGTCAAAATACGTGTGTCGCTAACGGATACCAGACCACCTATAAGGGCAACGGGAATGCCGTGGCTTTCGTGGCGAAAATCGCTCCCGGTTCCGCCAATTGCGATTACGGCGATGGCCGCTGTCCTACCTTCGCCGCGACCTACCTGGGCACTGTGAGCACAGAGAACGCCATCGCCTACGACGGCGGTCCGGTGTTCGTGACAGGTACTGGCGACAGTTCGTACCCGCTCCAAAACCCGACGTTCTCGGGGGGCGGTCGCAACGGCCCCGACGCCGTCTTTACCGCGCTCGACTACAATCTCGGCTCGCTGATCTATAGCACCTTTCTCGCAGAGGACGGCGGCGGCTCGACCGGCGCATTCAGCATCGCCCTCGACCCATCGAACTACGGCGACGTCTACGTCGCCGGCACGCTCTCGCAGGCCAAGTATGCCGCCCAGGCGGGGGCGACCTACAACTTCGGCGCAGGCGGGAGCGGGAGCTGCTCCGGCGCGACCTACCATAAGGACTATGCCGATATAGCGCGGATCAATATCAACGTGAGCAACCCGCTTGTCGCGACATACTGCCTCGACGCCAACAATTCTTCGGGCTTCTCGTCCGGGTATTACGTCGCCCTGGATGCGCTGGGCAACATCTACTATGCCGGCGTCGACCTGAGCGATTCATTCCCCGTCAAGAATGCGTATCAGCCGACGAGGATGGCGCTCAGCGCCGTCGTGGCCAAGATCGGCGAGGCGCCCACCGTCACCGGCCTGAGCGTGCCGGGCTTCCCCAGGGCCGGCGGGCCGCTCTCCGGCGGCGCCACGCTGACCATCACCGGCCAGCACTTCTTCAACTATCCGGGGGACGCCAGCCCCTACAATAGCCTCACGGGGGTCACCTTCAACGGCATCACCGCCACCGCGGTCAACGTCGTCAGCGATAGCGAGATCACGCTGACCACGCCCGCCGCGTCCTCGCCGGGCACGGCCGACGTGCGGGTCTTCAACGAGGGCGGGATCTCGCCCATTACGACCGCCGACCAGTACACCTATGTGCTCACGCCCACCGTGACTGGCGTCAGCCCCAACGCCGGCCCGACCAACCGGGCCACCACTGTGACCATCAGCGGCGCGAATCTCAGCGGCGCCACGCGCGTCACGCTGGGCGGTCTGCCCATCTCCTACACCGTGCAGAACGACTCCACGATCTCGGCGACGATCCCGGCCACCACGGCCGCCACGGTCAGCACGGCGGACCTGCGCGTGACCACGCAGGGCGGCCTCTCGGCCGTGCAGCAGCCGGGGGACCAGTTCACCTATTACCCTCCTCCCACGGTGAGCGACCTCGGCCCGCGGGTCGGGCCGGCCGGCGGCGACGCCACCCTGCTGATCACCGGAACGGGCTTTATCGCGGCAGGCCAGCCGGGGACCAACACGGTGACGGTCGGCGGCGCGCCCGCCACGGTCGCCTCGGCCAGCCCCACGCTGCTCAGCGTGCTGACCCCGCCCTCCTCGCGCGGCGGCCCCGCCGCGGTCGTGGTGTCCACGCCGGGCGGCGCGGCCACCGCGCCGTTCTCCTACACCTACGTGCTGACGCCCACGGTCACCGGCGTCAGCCCGGCCGGCGGCTCCACGGGCGGCGGGACCGCGATCACCATCAGCGGCACGAGCTTGATCAGCGTGACGCGGGTGTTCGTCGGCGCGCAGTCCGCCCTCACCTTCACCGTGGTCGGCGACGGCGAAATCACGGCCACCACCCCCGCCACCTCGACCGCGGGGACCGACGACGTGCGCGTGTCCTCGCCGGGCGGCGCCTCGGCCATCAGCCAGCCAGCCGACCAATTCACCTACGTGTTCACACCCACCGTGACCGGTGTCAGCCCCCGCGGCGGCCCGCTGGGCGGCGGCACGCAGGTCGTGATCAGCGGCACGAACTTCCTGCCCGGCGGCACGACCGTCACCTTTGGCGGCCAGCCCGCCGCCGGCACGCCCGCCGTCGATCCCGGCGGCACGCTGATCACCGCGACCAGCCCCAGCGCCACCGGCCCCATGAGCGTGGACGTGCAGGTCTCCACCATCGCCGGGACCTCGCCCCCCTCCTTCAATGACCAATTCACCTACGTGCTGACGCCCACCATCGCGGCCCTGACCCCGCGGCGCGGCCCGCTCTCCGGCGGGACCACGGTGGTCATCACGGGCACGAATCTCTACGGGCTGGGCGACCCGGCGGTGACGGTCGGCGGGCAGGCGGCCACGCTCCTGTCGGCCGACTCGTCGGGCGTGACCCTGACCGTGCAAACGCCGCCCACCAATCAGGATGGCCCCGCTCCATTGGTGGTGTCCACGGAGGGCGGCCCCAGCAACGCCCTCACCTTTACCTACGTGCTCACGCCCAGCATCACCGCGCTGACCCCGCACGACGGCCCCAACGCCACGCCCAGCCAGGTCGTTATCTCGGGCGCCGCGCTCGGCGGGGCTAGCGAGGTCGACTTCGGCGCGCTGACGGTGCATGCTGACGGGTTCACGGTGGCCCCCGATGGCACGGCCATCACGGTGACCACGCCGACCACGGCCACCACCGGCACGGTCCCGGTGACGGTGCGCACGGACGGCGGCGCGAGCAACGCGCTGCCCTACACCTACCGCGCCGCGCCGTCGGTCAGCGCCGTCGATCCCATGGTCGGCCCCAGCGCGGGCGGGACCACGGTGGTCATCAGCGGGACGGGCTTCGTGCCCGGCGAGACGGCGGTGTTCTTCGGCGGGCAACGCGCCAGCGCCTCCGCCGTGAACGACGCGGGCACGGTGGTGACCGCGACCAGTCCCCTGACCAACGTGTCCTCGCTCACGGCGGTGGACGTGACCGTGCGCACCCCCGGCGGCGCGTCGCGGACATCTTCGAACGACGACTTCGTCTACGTGCCGCCGCCGGCCGTGAGCAGCGTGAGCCCCAAGCGGGGCCCGGTCTCCGGCGGCCTCACGGTCACGATCGGGGGCAGCAACCTCGCCGGGCTGATCACGCCCACCGTGACCTTTGGCGACCAGCCCGCCGCGGTCATCGACTACGATCCGTCGGGCGGGTACATACACGTGACCAGCCCGGCCACGGACACGGCGGCCACGACCGACGTGCAAGTGACGACCGAGGGCGGGACCTCGCCCATCACCACGACGGACCAATACACCACCGTGATGACGCCGACGGTGAGCGGCCTCACGCCCACGCACGGTCCGCTCGGCGGCGGGACGACCGTGACCATCACCGGGACCGACCTGCAAGGGGCCACACGGGTGACGTTCGGCGGCCAGGCGGGTACCATCATTCAGCGCGATCCGCAGGGCGGCCTGTCCCTCGTCGTGAGCAGCCCGGCGACCACGACTGCGGGCACGACCGACGTGCAAGTGACGACCGAGGGCGGAACCTCGCCGATCACCACGACGGACGGGTACACCTACGATCCCAACCCGACGGCGACGGCCACGAATACGGCCACGCCGACCACGACCAATACGTCGACCACGACGAACACGCCAACCACGACCAATACGGCGACCGCGACCAATATGCCGACCAACACCAATACGCCGACCAACACGGCCACGAACACGCCAATCGACACCGCCACGGCGCGTCCCACGGCAACGGCGACCGCGACGGACATGCCGACCGACACCGCCACGACCACGGACACGCCAACCAACACCGCCACGGCCACGAACACGCCGACGGACACGCCGACGCTCGTCCCTGGCGCGCCGACCTTCACGCCCGCGCCGACGGGCACCGCGACGCCCACGGCGACCCAGACCAGGACCCCCGCGCCGACCAACACCGCGACGCAGACCGCGACGACGACGCAAACCAGGACGGCCACCGCTACGGCCACCGCCACGGCCACGACCATCGCGACGCCGACCCCCATGACTACCGCCACGGCCACCAACACCGCTATGCCGGCCGCCACGGCCACGGCCACGAACACTCCCGCCCCCACTGCCACGGCCACGACTACCAACACCCCGGCGCCCACGGCGACGCCCTGCGTCCCATTCGGCAGCGTCACCGTCGGCGGCTGGACCTTCAGCAGCGCCTCCTGCCCCGCCAACGGCAGCGTCGCCGACGTGGCCATCGCGCCGCCCGCCACGCTGCAAGGGGAGCTGTCCGGCCCGCTGCCGCGCCTGCCCAGCCTGGCCCTTGGCCCCGACGGCGGCCCCACCCTGCCCATCGGCGTGCCCGACCTGACCTTGACCGTGGCTGGCTATCCCCTCGCTGCCTCCCTCAATCAGGTGGATGGGAGCGGACTGACGGTCAACACGGCCTCGCTGGCGCTGCCCGCCGCCTTCGGCGGGGGCGCCCTCACCGCCAACACGCTTGTCTTCGGGGCGGACGGCCGGCTCACCGGCGCGGCCCCCTTCGCCTTCCAGCTCGCCACCTTCGGCCTGGGCGGCTTCACCGTGGCCGCCTCGACCCTGACCTTCAGCCAGAACGGCCTGACGGCAGGCAGCCTCAGCCTGCGCCTGCCCCGCGCGCTGACTCCCGGCGGGAACGCCGCGCTGCCCAGCGCCTCCACCGTGGCGCTGCCCGCGGCCGGCCTGCCCGGCGCGCTCGCGTTCTCCGACAGCCCGCTGCCGCTGGCCGGCTTCGCGGCCGGACTGCACGGCCTCAGCCTGAGCGGCGACGGGCTGCACGCCGCCAGCGCCACGCTGACGGTCCCCGCCGCCCTGCTGCCCTCCGGCGCCACGCCGCCGAGCCTGAGCGGCACGGGCCTTGTCCTCCAGCCCGACGGCTCGTTCAGCGGCCAGTTGGGCGCCGCGCCGTCCCCGCCGGCCCTGGCGGTCTACGGCTTCACCCTGGCCGAGGACAGCCTGACGCTGGACACGGGCGGCCTGCACGCCCACAACGCGCGCCTCGCGCTGCCGGCGGGCCTGACTCCGGCGGGCAG
>JAABUX010002340.1_pt1 | contig 27021 bp, 37 predicted proteins | sample 5561851 | NCBI WGS metagenome assembly JAABUX01 (sample SAMN10711883, study PRJNA513361) | rock metagenome | isolation source: Antarctica rocks | place: Antarctica: Victoria Land, Richard Nunatak red sandstone | collected 2016-01-03 | reverse complement strand
TTTCGATATTTCTGGAAGCGTACTTCAACTCCTAGAGAACTTGAGAGGATATTTGTTGCGTTTATCCTACTACAAGGGAATAAGCTCAACAAAGAGTTTTTCAACAGGCTGAGTAGTTATATGGTACGAATAGGCACATTGCCAAACAGATGCTTTTTGACAAGAACATAAGCTTTATGCTATCTTTTAAAGGCATCTTTTTCTCTCCACAAAAACCAAAACAGTATTCAGAAGGAGGAGCGCCTTGGGTCATATGACACAAACCACAGTCCATTCAACTCTGTGGGGACATGGCACACCATGTATGATCGATAACTGTGCCGTTGCCCACAGCCGCACTCTGTCCTTTTTCGAGAGCCTCTGAGCGAAAAACACCTTGAGAAGAGAGAAGCCGTGGGTGACGTTTTCCCGACCACGGTTTTTTTGTGCGTGAAGGCCGTGATGTGATCTATTTCACCTCATGGTTTTCCATCTTTTCAAGGAGTTTTCTATGCGCTTTTTCTTGCCACAAGGATTATGGCATCACAAGGATTTTCTCAACTTCTGGACAGGGGAAACCATCTCTGCATTTGGCTCACAAGTAACCGCATTTGCCCTTCCCATTGCTGCTGCGCTCACATTGCACGCTACAGCAATTCAAATGGGAGTCCTCTCGTTTTTAGCTTTCGCTCCCATGTTGTTTTTGAGTCTGTTTGCGGGTGTGGTCGTTGATCGGTTTCCACGTCGGCCTGTGCTTATTATCACAAGCCTTGGGCAGACGGTTAGTATCGGAACCATTCCATTCATGGCCTTCCTTCATCTGTTGCGCCTGGAATATCTCTATGGTATTGCCCTCTTCAGTGGATGCCTCACCGTCTTTTTTGAAATTGCGTATCAAGCCTATCTTCCCTCACTCGTTGAACAAGAGCACCTGCTTGAAGGAAATGGGAAATTGGAGACGAGCCATGCATTTGCTCAGATTGCAGGTCCGGGACTTGCTGGCTTGATTGTCCAATGGCTTACAGCTCCTTTTGCCATGCTGATTGATGCCTGCTCATTCCTCATTGCGGCACTCTTTCTTTACAGAATTAGGAAACCGGAACGGAGAAAAGAACATCATGAAACGGAGCGGGCTGTCTTCAAAGAGATCGGAGAGGGGTTGGAGGCAGTTCTCCATCATCGTGTCCTCTGGTCAATTGCAGCATGCAATGGGACCATCAATCTCTTCAATAGTGCTCTTATGAGCGTTGCTGTTCTCTATGTGGTTCGTGATCTCAAAATAGAGCCCATCATGTATGGTTTTGTTCTCTCAATGGGAAGTGTAGGAGCATTGGTAGGATCTTTTCTGGCTACACGAATTGCTGACCGTTTTGGGATTGGTTCGACCATCATAGGATCTGCACTCTTCTATGGGATAGGGGGCTTGCTTCTTCCGTTAGCAAGTGTTTCAACGATGGTGGCTCTTCCGTTTCTCATGCTGAGCTGGTTCGTGCAGAGCCTGACGTTGATCGTGTTCAACATCACCCAGGTGAGTTTTCGCCAATGTCTTCTTCCCGGACACCTCCAAGGGCGTCTGAATGCTAGTATGCGCTTTCTTATCTGTAGCGCCTTGCCGATTGGCTCCCTTTTGGGAGGTGCGGCTGGTGAAACAATCGGACTTCTTCCAACTGTCATGCTCTCAAGCATTGGAATGTTTTTCGCTTTTCTTTGGGTCCTTTTCTCACCAGTATCCTCCTTGCGAGGGCAACCCGCATTGAAGAACAATGAAGAGCCTGACATTTCTTAAAGCAGAGAAACAACTCTGACGAAAGAGGGAAAACTTCTTTTCTCAAAGATAGCTTTCCCCTTCTCATTACGATTTACCCATTGCTATGCTAGTTCTATGGTATGCTCTGCTGTACTCGTATTGATTTCTGGCATAAAAACTCTTCTTCCCTCACTTACTATTCCTTCATTATCGTATCACATACTCATATTGAAACTTCCCCACCCTCAAATCAGTGTGACAAGAGAATACACAAAAAGGAGATGATTTACAACGATATGAGCAACAATTCAGCAACAGATAACAATGTACAGCTTACGCCGCCCGTGGATGAGAAGCGCGATCATATACATGGTCCGGCAAATGCACCTGTGACGTTGGTGGAGTTTGGCGATTTTGAGTGTCCCGATTGCGGCATAACCTATCCGACCGTTGGCAAGCTTATGGAGCGTATGGGCGATAAGATGCGCTTCGTGTATCGCTACTATCCGTTGGTAGAGGTTCATCCACACGCGGAACATGCAGCAGAGGTTGCAGAGGCTGCAGCCGCGCAGGGCAAGTTCTGGGAGATGTATAATGAACTCTATCAGCATCAGCGACAGCTTGACGATGACCACTTGATGCAGTACGCACAAGCTATTGGTATGGATACACAGCGTCTGGATAACGATATGCAGAATGCGGTGTATACGAAGCGCGTTGAAGATGACGTGGCGAGCGGCGATAAAAGCGGTGTCGAGGGTACACCCACCTTCTATATCAATGGCGTGTATTATGATGGTGCGTATAACGTTGATGCGATGCAGGAGGCTCTTGAGCAGGCTACACGTAAGTAGAACGTAACAAAATGTATGACTTTGATTGTGGTACGAGGGAAAGGAGGAGCTTGTATGGCAGAGACCAATAGCGACGATAAACAGGAAAAGCGTTTTATCGATCCTGAGACAGGAGCACCTGATGGTACGTCGTCATCAGGTGGCATCACAGGTTCCGGCTCGGAAGCTGGCAACCAGACGAATAGTACAAAAACAGGGAACGGTGCCGATAAGCCGGATACGAAGGCGGGTGGCACTGGCCACAGTGAGCCAGGGGGCAATATCGGCGGACGTGGCCCTGGTAGTTCATCAAGGACGATTGGCGATCAGGACTCTACACAGGCGCGTAACGATATGGACACGGTTGATCCTATGACCGGACGCGCTCCAGGCCAACTCGATAAAGTCAATCAGCAAGATAATTCAAAAGAGCAGGCGCGGCGCGATCCGTGAGTTCTCTTACAGGAGACAAAAAAGCAGCAGCAGGGAGACCGCAAGGGTCTCCCTGTTCATTTCTCTTAATTTGTAGGGGTGGGAGTCGGTGTTGACTTTTTTATGGCTTTGCCACCGAGTAACTTGTCCAGCAAGGCTGGATTTTTCTGATATCTTTTCGTGAGGTTGTCGAGTTGCTTCTGCGTTAAATCGCCACTAGCGACAGCCGGTTTGAGGCTTGTTTGCAATGTGTTCGAGATGAGCGTTTGTAGCTGTGTCGAAGAAACGTTCTGGGCGGTTGCCACGTCGCTCAAGGTTTTACCTGATTGAAGTTGCGTTGTCAATTGTTCGGGCGTCATCTTCATTCCCTGCGCGATCTGACTCTTGATATCGGGTGCATGCTGCTTGAGAAGTTTTGCGGTAACGTTGATAGGCTTTGGCGTTGCTATCGCGGTTGTCGTCGGAACTACGGTCGGGGTGGTCGTTGCCTGGCTGGTATGCGCGGATGTAAGCATTGGCAGGAATACGAATACGCCGACACCGATGAGTATCAGGAGTACTGCGAGCAAGCCTATAACAGCATAAAGTATGCGTCGTGTCATAGTGTTAATGGTCTCCTATATTTTCATTTATGATTACTCGCCGCCTACGGCGGCAAGGTGAGAGGTTGAGAGTGGGGACACCCCACCCCCCGCAAGGGGACGGCTGTCCCCTTGACCCCTGCTTTTTTCTACGGCGGCAAAGGTAGAGAGGGATTGTGGGGACACTTAGGGGTCTGCGGACCCACACGCCCCACAAGGGGAGCTGTCCCGACCTCTACTTTTTTCTACGACTGCAAGGAGGCGGCTGTCCCCTGTCCCCTGCTTGTTCTAACGTTTGTAGTATAGTATTTGCACTTCAAGAAACTATTGGTTAAAGGTCAAGTATTGCTCAAGATTTGACATCATGAAGGTGTGATATACTCATTGCATGAATGCCCTATGACCAAATCACCACACCCGTAAAACATGCCCTAGAGCCAACTCAACCCCCTTACTTTTCTTTAAGTAAAGGGGTTGACACCACAAATGACACCAAAAGACAAAATCACTCTTTGAAAATGTTATCCATCTTCCCCATTGCTTCCCGTTGCATCGAAATCAAAACACGTATATACTTCCCTGTCTGATGACCGTTCGTATGGCCTAGAAGTTCCTGAATAACTTTATCGGGAACCCCAGCACTGAGAAGGAGTGTAGCGGCATTATGCCGCAAGTCGTGGAAGTGCATATGAGGTAGCCCCAAGTCTTTTAACATCTTCACAAATTGACGCCACAGCGTTGTAAAAGGAATATAATCACCACACTTGTTACAGAATACAAGGTCACGCTCAATCCACGAAGTCCCAGCAAGCAAGCGATTTTCACTTTGAAGAGTACGATGATGTTGCAGTACATCTATAGCAATCTGAGGTAACGCAATATCGCGCTTGCTCTTTGGCGTTTTCGGTTCACCCTCAACAAAACCATGATTAGCGATGTAGTTAAGAGTACGACGAATTGAAAGAACACCTTTCTCGAAATCAATATCAGACCATCTTAGCCCCATCATCTCACCTTTACGCATCCCTGTTGTTATTGCAAGAGTGAGCAACGCCTCTAAATCATGCGTCTTTACCTTTTGCAAAAACTGCTGAGCTTGTTCATATGTCATAACATAGGCTTCATATTCTTCTGGACGAGGTATTTCCACATCCTCAGAAACATTAGTTCCAATCCGCTTAATACGCTTCGCATGATCCAAAGCCTTATGTAGAACTGCATTAAAACGCACAATGCGGCTTGCCGCAGCCCCTTCCTTTAGTTTTTTTGCGTAAAATGATTGCAACTGGCTTGCCGTTAACTTTTGTAACTGTATATGCCCAATGCCAGGTATGAGGTGCTTATACACGACGACCCTATTATTAACGTAGGTATTCAGGCGCACCATTGGCTTTTCTACGTCTTCTAGCCAATACTCTAAAAACTGCTTCACCGTTTGTCGCTGTCCCGTTGCAAGCGTCCCTTGTTTCTGCTGATACTTTGCATCTTCTAACAGCTTGTACGCTTCCGTCTCAGTCGCAGCATACAACGACTTATACTTTCCTGTTTCTTCTATCTTAAACTTTGCTTCCCAGCGACCATCTTTTCGCAGGAACACCGAACCGCCGCCGCGCACACTCTTTTTTCTTTGTCTTGCCATAGCACACCTCCCTTTTCACTTCGAGAAAAACGCCTTGCCACCCATGAGCAACAGAGCCACCAAATCGACAAGACCTACGCCCCCCTTTCGTTTCGATTCATCCAGGCTTGTAATGAGTCTGGATGGATACGCCGCGCACCACCAACCTTGATATAGGGTAAACCGCTCGAATACATCAGGTTATAGACCGTTGCACGACACACATCTAACTGGATTGCCACATCTGGAATAGTCAGTAACACTTTTTGTACTGTTGACACCTTCTTTCGTCTTGCCATACGCCACCTCCAATCACTCCGCCTTACGGCTTGCTTGCCATTTACGCCACAGAACGCATTTCTTGCCGTTGACGGTGCCACGTCTGAATCACTCGCCGTGAAATGACCCTTTCTTCCTCTAGTGCATCTATTAACGCACTGTGTTTTCGTCGCCTATAGCCCTCACCTGCTAGAGTATGCGCTACCTCTCGCACCTCTTGTAACACCGCTTCCAATGCTTTACGTTCGTACTGCTCACGCTCTGCCATCTCTCGCATCCCATACTGTGCCTCGACCTCTTGCAGCACTTCCATAGAACGCCGTTGTTTGTAATTCTCGACCTCATCTTGCACGCTAGTACGATGGTCTACCAATATCCAGGGCGAACGCTTTTTCTCGCCCTCACTACTTTCATCACACTGCTCTAGTGGCTTGCCCTCTTCCGCACCATCAATCCCTGCAAACAAACGCATTCGCAATTCTGCTACACGCTCAGGGAAGAATTGGCGAGAATAGCGCACTCGATGTGCTTTACTGGCTACTTCCTCAGTCACGCTATGGGTCCCTAAGTGGGTACGCCCCTGCTCATCACGTACCACCGCGACCCGTTTCCGCTCGACTTCTCGCGTCCCACGCTCACCAATTGAGAGTGCTTTTGTCAGGTATTTCGTCACATACCCGATTGCGCGTGCATTGCGAACCCGTTCAATATGTCCAATCTTGGCACCCTCACCCGTTTCCTCGTCGAAATGCGTTGCCGAGGCCCACAATGGTTGTATCACTTCTTTATAAGGAATGCGTTCAACACCTTTTATCAGTAGGTGCCAGTGAAAGCCGTTGCGCTCAAAATCACTATGCCGTTCCAACACCGCAAAGTATTCCACTGCATACGCTGGACGCGCCCCAACTCGATTCGGTCCCTTGCCCTTTGAGCCACGCCGTAAAGCTTGCATAAACGTCGTGAGCGCACGCGCCGCCTCTTCCACTGTCCTACCAGCCTTTGAGAGCGTGAGGAATAACGTCGGGTCCGCAATCTTGACCAATTGCCGCCATAAATCCACCTTACGAGGTCCACAATGCAAACACTCCCAACGGTTACACCGCGCCCGTTGCATCTCACCCGTTTCTTTATTGGTCCATGAATGCCCTAATGCCCAGGGGTCAGGACAAATTAGCAGACTATCGACCTCACGCTTTTCGGCGAGGATTGCCCGCTCTTCCAGAGACGGAATAGTGACAGGAATAGAGCGCGAAACCGTTGTTATGTTTGCCATAGACCACCTCCACAACTACTACCAGACACTCAAACTACCCAAGATTATTGTGCCTATTGCTCTAAGCGAGTATACTTACACGAGACCCCAAAACTCGCACTATTCTGAGATAAAGGAGAATTTCGTGACTACGAAAAAAAACCGAAATCTATTCATCCTTAGCGGAATAGCCCTTGTCATTCTTGCCTTTGCCCTTACCTTTGTTATTGCGCTATCCCACGCACATGATTATGCTTTTGTAACCCCTATTATTGGCGGGTTAGGAATAGGATTTATTGTTTACGGTACGATGGTTTACCAAAGACGATAATACTCCTCTAGGTACTTGTGTGATATCTGCTTATAAGGGTCAAGGGAAGGCCCCAACGGTTGTACGGCGTCCGCACGGCGCGGCGTGAGGGGAACCCCACACCCCGCCGAACGGCGCGTACAACCGGAACCCACCGCCAGGGGCCGAGACACCCAGCCCACCACCAGGGCGAGAGATGGGGGTATGGGAAGGGTCAACGCCCACCGAGCTGCCCCACACTCGACGAGGCGACGCCCCAACGGTCACGGCTTGCCATTGACAGAGAATTACCTCAATCAACTCTCCAATAGCAGAGAACTAGGATTACTATTCAATAACAAAATTCCTTGTCGGTTCCCAAGCTTGAGAATGAGCAAAAAGCACAACTCTTTCAAGCTGTTCATCAGTAAGACTATATACATCAAGCTTCTTTGACTGAATATCAGGAATGTATTGCCAGGGACGATCTGAAGTACCATGAGCCTCTTCATCGTAGCAAACATAACTATTTCCATTTATCGCCCCTGAAGTGACACAACCACTTGTACAAGCAACCTCTAATGCCTCTCTTAGTTTCATCTTTTTCGTTCCTTTCTACAGCAATCGCTACACTAGCAAGTAGACCTCAACAAATTAAAGCGCATCCTCTAGTAGTAGTGGGAAGACACATCATCCGAGTACGAGGCGTGTGGTTGCTCATACCCTTGCTGATACTGCTGCTGTGGCATCATTGCATAGTACGCTTGCTCTTCTGAGACCAGCCGTTCATGTGCATACAATCGCCCAGGCCGTAACGCCTCCTCTTGTGCTGCTACTGATGCTGCCGTTGTCGTGCGAATAATCCGCAAGAGGAGCCATACCGCAATCACTAGCCCAATCACACCCAGCACGAACCACGATACCAAAACCCGTTCAGGCCAAAGCGCATACAACACAAAGCCGATCATAGGGAACGCACAGACCGCCGCCGCCACAATCAACGAAATGGATAACGTCTTGTATTCACTTAACATAAGCACCACCTCCTTTACTCTTCACCACTTCCATACACGTACTCATTGACCCACAACTGATGCCGCAAGTCTTCCAGAGCTAGCCACCGTTGCCGCTCTTGCCAGGAATAATCATACCGACCATGACAGGATGGACATAATGCCGCTAGTCGTGGGTCTGGGTTCCAGGGATCATGGTCTAAATGCGCCGCCGCCAAGTACACCGTGTAGACCACCCCTGTTCGTTCTGACACCGCTTGCGACCCATGCACGACCCCACAATGCTCACACCGCCACCCAGCTTGTTGCTTGCATGCCGCCGCCAAATCTTCCCAATTCCCAGGATATAACCACCTCCGTTTCATCACACCACCGCACTATATCCGCAACCCACCAGATGCGAATTGAAGGATAAACCAGACCGCCGCCATTCCCAACGCCATCCACAGGAGAAACAACACACATCCACGTACCTGCGACGAGCGAAGCAGCAGACCCACACCCAGCAGCAACACGACTGTAAACACGATACCCATATGCATCACCTCCTATCATCCTTATGACAAGCCATCAGACATCTACCACGACACCTACCCGCTTTTGTTTCGCCACAAAACCCGTTTCTACGAGCTTCACGCCATACGCCCGATAGTATAGTAAGCAATCACCGCCGCTCACCACCTCCGCCACCGCATGCCCAACACTGGTGAACCGATGCACTCGCATGCCCTTTTCTATTGCCACGAACGCAGATGGAGCAGGAATACGGTCATAGGTTGGGATAAGTGTTGTCATCCCGAAAACTCTCCACCGAGGCCACAAAAACACATCAAACATCTTCACAGTGCCGCCCATCCATTACCGCCCCACATACAGCGACAAAATGAGGTCGCATAACTCACTCTCTGGAACCGTCATCCCAAACGCATCTAATGACGCCTTCATTTGTGCAACCGCATCACGAAGACATTCCGCACATAACGTATTAACTTCCGTTGCCGGACGCTCACAACACTCAAGGCACTTTCTTTGTTTTTGCGCCATATACACCACCTCCTATTCTTATGACAAGCCACTAGACTCTTACGGCGACACCAACTCACTTCCCTATAAAAACCTACCGTCGGTAAAACGGGCGGTATTCCCACAATCGTTGTGCAGTTTGAAGCAAACGAGGACTTGGAGAAAAACCAGCATTGTATAACGCTTCCTCTATCGTCTCTGGACCTTGATAACAGTCAGGCCACTCTTGCGGTAAACGCTGGACTATTTCCATACTCACACCCATGTTCCGTGCTTTCTTTTGAAAAGAACCCAGAACCACGCCAACTTCTTGAAACTCATACACAACACACCTCCTCTCCTCATGACAAGCCATTAGACCAGCGTCCCAGCTTGCAAGCGTTCCCACGCCTCTTCGATGGTCAACCCGTGATAAAAGCGCAGGAAATCAAACAGATCACCCGCACGCCCCCAGGTGTAGCAGTACCAATGTGGGTCATTGCCACCAAACACCTGAAAGCTGGGGTGAACATCCCCTCGATAGTGATGGTCAGGAAGTGGGCAACGACCAACCCCTTGACCATTCAAGCGCGTATACCGTCCAACCACCTCGACAATATCCTGCGAAGCACACCACCGCCGTATCATCCCTCGACCACCTCGACTCATCCCACTCACATCAGGAACGACCAACCCATCACGACAACCACCTACCCATACATCCTCATCTACTACCACACTCGCAGGAACCGCTACCCGTTCAACACGCTCACCAAGCCATACACAACACGCCGCCACCGTTTCCCCTACCGCTACTGGCAAGCCATTGAAACCACCCTCTACGAACGGATACCATCCCCCACTTTTTCGATGCACACCCAGCGGCAGCCGCACCAACGACCCAACCCCGCCGACGCGAAGCGTATCCTGTTTGGGATACAGTTCCACACCATAGGCCACTGCATAGGGCATCAACCACGCCCGCACCACTCGCGCCCTTGTCGGCGTATCCAACACCACCCACACATGCCCACCACGCCGACTTACTTCCACTACCGATGAAATACCTTGTGCTGCAAGGTCCCCAGCCAGCAACACAAGCCGCTCTAACCCATCCTCACTATCCGCATCAAACACCACAAAGGAACACATCCCCTCCACATCGACCACATACGTCCCCAACGTATACCGCCCCATCAGGTGATCGCGAAGGCGTGCCAGTGAGAGCGGTTGATACGAAGGCCGATACGACCCATCACCTTGCTGCACCGCATAGTAGTCCCAACAATGCACAAACACCGATGCATATTGCTCAACCAATCCCACCGTCACGCAATTCATACATTCACCCCTTCCTACCTGCGACCCTGGAAGACTTTGTACGACCTCACTTGCTCAACATAATCCCGATTGGTATTGTAGAGACCATCGCCGAGTTCATCGCCCCAATAGGCTTGCGGCACTGGATAGCTCTCAACCACCCCCGTATACCGCTCTAACTCAGAGGTCATAGATTGCCACAGAGAGCGCAGCCGATCACCGAAGTCAGCCATTCGTGCATCAAACTCATATTGTATTTGGGCATACTCACCGCGCAACTGTGCCACCTCAGAGGCATACGGGTCTGTTACCTGTTGCCAAATGCCGCTTAACTCTTGATCGAGTGCATGACGCTGTTCCTTGATACGGTCTTGCAGCGTCCAATCTAGGTAGTAGTTCAAATGCTGACTTAATACCGCTTCCAATTGCCCAGGATACAACGCCTCCAATGCATCCAACTCAACCGCACCCGCACCATGCTGGGCCTCAAAACCCTCGCGCCGCCGTTCCGTCTCTTTGATAGGAGTGCGTGGTAACTGGTAGTGCTGCACTTGGTCGAGCGTCAACACCACCGGAAAGAGACGAATATCCAACTCGAAACCGAGTGTCCGCACAAAGTATTCGATTTTACGCGACACTGCTACAGGCATCGACTGCCCAGCCGGGTCAAAGTCTGAGACGTAGAGGATACGTGCAGGTTTCCCAGCTTGCCGTAAGCGATGCACTAAGGCCAGTGTTGACGTGATACTCATTTCCCCCGCACCTGTTTGTAAGTTGGCACCACATCGCTCACAGAGTGGTGCGAGAATATCGTTCATGGTAGACTTTTCACACCACACTTCCAGATGATAGAGTTGTGGCGACTCATAGTCATACACCGAATACGAGGGTAACTGTGGAAAGTCGGGTAACTTCATTTTGCCCAGGGCGTAGGTCTGTCCCGACGCATACACCTCCGGCGTCCCTATCCCTCGATTGTTGGCATAGAGCATCACTTCGGGCGTGCGTCGATCATTGAACGCGCCAGGGTCCACCAGTTGCAGGTATCGCGCTGCCTTTGATGCAAGGTTCAGCAGGTCCCAACATTCCACTGTGTTTTCGTATGGCTTGCCATTGGGCAACATCACAGGCGGATTTTGACTGATAATCTGATAATGCACACGGCGAATGTGCGCCCGTTCCAATCCGAAGCGTTGCCATAACTCTGCGAACCATTGCCCATACGCCCAATCCCCAGGCGTTCCCGTATAAAACGGGTCATTTTGCGCGGCCAGGACAATCAAATCATTGACCGACACACCTTGTGCTTTAGCCGAACGCTTAATCCATTCATACCCAATTTGCTCATCATAAATCGAACTCATAGGCCACCTCCTTCGACACTGCTACAGCAGGTGCAGCAGCACATGCAACACAACCCACATTAGGAGACACACCAATTGCAGAACACTGACCACAATACTCATCGCATAAAACATATCTATCCATCTACTTCGACGCATACGCCACCTCCTCACATGTACACAAATGGGCATGCTAGCACTAGTTCCACACCAGCCCCACACACACCCATTGCAAACACTCACTCATTGCCTAACACACTACGGATGCCGCTGAAAATGCCGCCATTGGTGCCGACTCGCAAACGCCACCGCTTGCCCTTGTGCTTGCACCCCCCGTATCCACACCGCCTCTTGCTTGCTTAGTCGGCGCACATCCCCAACCACCACGACGCCACTTTCCTCATCTCTCCACACGCCTAGTGCGTCACCCCCGCCAAAGGGACCGCAGGTTGCTGGCCTCCTTGACCTTGTGCCATCCCTTGACGTTGTGGAAGTGGCGGCATGACTGGACGTTGTGGCGGTTGCACAGGCCCAGCAGTATTCGGACGCTGGCCTTGATAGCCACCTTGATAGCCACCTTGTTGCCCTTGTGGATACGTCGAGACATGCGGCATCTTGGGTTGCCCTTGCGGAACGAGTTTTCGCCGCTCAAGGTCCATATCCGCTACCGCCAGGAACAACGTTACCGCAGGAATAATCGACAGCACCACATACGCCCCAATGGTGATAAAGGGACGTTGGTTCATGGGAATAGCCTGTAACCATGCCTCATGCGGCACCTCCGAGACACCCATCACATAGTTACAAAAAATCTCGACTAACTCGACCACTAGACAAATCGGAAGGTAAGCCCACACCGTCTCACCTTTCATCAAGCGGTAGGCAATGCTGCGACTCAAAAAGTAGCCCAGCACACCAAAGCCACCAGCGATAATCAAATCAACGACAAGCCGTACTGTATCGCCATTATGCGGATTGAACACCTGTGCGATAGCATACGCTGACCCAAACGAGAAGCCGAGCGACACCACACGCAGCAAGCCATGTTCCACCTTCAAAACCCAGCTATCTTGCTCATGGCCCGCGCTCCGTGGACGCGACGAACCTTGCTTATCAGGCTTCATAAACCTGTCGAATAAACCCATACATCACCTCCCGACTAAGCCGCAGCAGACGCCGCCACCTGTGCAAATCGACACACTAATTTGATATAGCTTGCACTCTTGCCCTTGAATTTGAGAACCTCAAAGGCCGTGCGAGACATGCGCGGCATCTGGCTCACCAATTCGTTACGGAACACATCAGCAACTTGACGCAATGCGTCATCCGCAGCCCCTTGTCGGCGCAATTCTTTGATTTCATCCAGACGAGCAAAACCGTTGCTGAACTGACACTCATACTTTTCATTGGTATCTGCATCCAGCACCGTTACATTGACGGTAAATCCTAAGCGAGGCGCACCCGTTACCTGATCGTAAAAAGTGCTTTCACTGACTTCTGTCCCCAAAATCTCTGCATTCAAAATCATAGGCCCAACCTCCTTCACTCACTTGCTCAACACACGCAACGTCGTTACTCCGACTCCATTGTTGTTCTTGCGGCCCAACCCACCGACCATTCGAGTCCCACCACATCCGCAATTCACTACAACACTTTGGACACATCCACACGACAAACCCATTGTCTCGATACTCCACGACCACATCACCTTTGCCCTCTTGCGAGACCACCACCCCATCGGGTAGCACCTCGAATTGGTGCAAGACCCGTACCTGCAAGAGATAACCGCACTGATGATGAACGGTTTTCCCTTGCGTCCCCCAATCCTCCTGCATTCCCATCACCTCCTCTCAGATGCAGATGCCTCCTGACAGATGCAGAGCACGCATACCACCGCACATCCGCCAGGAGACCCAATACCCTTGCCACCTATTCCCCACCGCAACACTCGCTCTAGTGCAGAGGCCACACCAGCAACACCACCACAATCGCCACCGACCCCACTACCAACAACCCTGCATTCCCGCGATCAACCCGAAACCCCAACACCCTCACCAACCCTAGCATCACCACCACCGCCACCACTGCGATGACCATACTTGCAACTGTCATAGACCACCTCCCCTATGAGCGTGTATCGCCGCTCACCACCTGAGTCGCTTGATAACAAGGACGACACCGATTGCCGTACCACACATACTGATGTGTTTTGTGTAACGGAGTGTTACAATCTACACACCGAACCGCACGCGACAAATGATAATCCGGTGAATACGGGTCTTGACGATTGCCTCGACCATGTCTACGACTCTTCATAGCGCACCTCCTTCACTCGAACCAACCCAACCTACAAGGAACGACCAACGGCAAGCCGTGAGCAAAACCACCCACGTCCACACACCCAATCCACAAACCGCCGTTGCCTCACCCATTAGGAAGCGCGACCCAGCACGACCACCACACCACCAGAGGTATAGACATCGAAGCAAACGCGACAGCGACCACCGAACAGCATCACCTGATGCGTTGCATGCAACTCACACCCACACTCCTCGCAGCGATTGACGCGCAGGGAAATGCGAGCATGACGAACCCGACGTTCACGTTTTGTGTATTGTTGTGTTTTCCAACTCATGGGCTAACTCCTTTCACTTCTAACGGCTTTGCCATATTCCTTGAACCCTTAAACCCTCACCCGATGTCAATATCAAGTGTCAATACCAATTGTAACAGCTTTATTTTAATTTGTCAATACCATTTGGTTTAGACATAAAAAGACAAAAAATTTAAGGGCAAGCAACGCCGCCCTCTTAGAAATCAACACAAACCCTTAATCCTTACTTACCCAATAAGGAGCAATATAATCATAATCAAGCAAAAAGAAATTAGCAACAAAGACAATTCTATTATACATAATGACTTTTTTATGGTCTTCCGCATAATTAGTTCTAAAAACCTCTAAAACAGGAGAGTCACGAACTATAGAGAGCAAACCCTCCTCTTCCGTTGTAGCTAATCTCCCTATAACCTCCTCATGAACATACTTAATAACCTTACCATATGCATCCTTTATAGCTAATAACACATCCATCCTTTCATCTTTCTGCATTGCCTCCAATATCTGCCCACCTGCTAAATCAACAGGATAAAAGTTTTCAGCAATACGATAAGGCGCAGAAGTGGTTCCTTGCCTACGAATACGATGAACAACTAAACCACCCTCATCAACACCCATTGCCTTAGCTACAGAGAGAGGAACTGAAACAAGGCCAGGAGCCTCTATATTTGTCTCCACAGGTGTCAACCCCTGCTCTTTCAAAAACAAATCAAACCGAGCAGTGATACCAGGAACACGAGTACGAGGCTTATTTACAAAAACACCCGCACGTCCCTTAGAAATCACTAGACCCTCAGCTTGTAATCGCTGAAAAGCTTTATTCACAGTCTCGTGTGTTACACCAAGCTCATGGGCTAACATACGGAGGGAAGGTAGCCTACCACTAGTACCAAAATCACCGTTGAGAACACGTTGACGTAAATCATCGGCAACAGAATCAATCTTCACATCAGGAGACATATTAATTACCTTCTTTCTTTACTATGACTATACCAAAAGTCAAAACCAAATGACTAAACCAATGATAGCACAAAAAGGCAAAGAAAACAAAGAAAACACGGCAAGCCATAAAACGCAATCAAATAAAGACGCTTGAGATAATACACTTTGCACAAGGTCTCAAGCGTCTTTTTACTTCATTTTTAACTCCATAGAGGATAGATTCATATGGTCAAAAGTAGACGCAATTGGACAAGAGTTTTTTTTCGCTCAGAAAGCAATTTGGCGATTTACTACCCAAACGCACAAAGACGTGCTATATTAGTTGCACTAATACAGAAGATAAAGTATACTGTGCAATACTAGAGCAACAAACATTATAAATCGTAAAGGTTTACATTCTCCTTTGGTGAGCAGAAACGGCCCACATGGTGTAATAAATGGATTAGGAAGGTCAGGTATATATGTCATCTCCCGCAAAAATCTTTTGTTGCTATGCTCACGAAGATCAAGCACTACTTAAACGCCTTAAAATTCACCTTATATCCTTACAACGGCAAGACCTTATTACAACCTGGACTGACACGGATATTAGCCCAGGAGCAAATTGGGAACAAGAAATTACCAAGCACATTAACACAGCGCGAATAATTTTACTACTCGTAAGCCCGGACTTCATAGCCTCCGACTATTGCTATAGCAATGAAATGGCTCAGGCCCTAGAGCGGGATAAACGAGGAGACGCACATGTTATTCCAATAATACTTCGACCTGTCTATTGGGAGAAAGCTCCTTTTCATAAACTACAAGCCCTTCCTAAAAACGCAAAACCATTAACAAAATGGTCAAATATAGATGATGGATTTTTAAGCATCGTCGAAGGCATTCTCTTAGCTATTAAAAACCTTCCTCAGCAACCATCACCAATACAACCTAGACCATCCGCTCCTCAGCAACCACCATCAGTCAGCACATTCTCAGTACCTTCTGCCAATCAATTTATGCAAAGGGCAATACCACCTGCTCCTCAACAACCATCGACCAATGCATCCCCACTACCAGTTGCTAATCAAACACCAATACAACCTAGACCATCCGCTCCTCAGCAACCACCATCAGTCAGCACATTCTCAGTACCTTCTGCCAATCAATTTATGCAAAGGGCAATACCACCTGCTCCTCAACAACCATCGACCAATGTATCCCCACTACCAACTGCTAATCAAACACCTATACAACCTAGACTATCTGCTCCTCAACAACCATCTATATCTCATGTAAAAAAAGTAAACGTAAGCAACATATCCTCATTAGCATTCAAATTATCCAAAATCATCCTTTATTTTTTGGGTTTTTTTATAGCAGAATTCGGATTTTTAGGTGGTTCGTTAGTGTCAACAGGCACAAATAAAAACCTTTCAAATGGATTGGGAGGAATTGCTTTTTTCGTAGGGCTTGTAGCACTATTGATAAGTACCATCATATTTTTCCGAAAAGGCTACTATTCCCATCATTTACATTGCGCTCAATACATGTGGTTAATAGCCATCACAACTATTAGCTCAATAGCACTACTTATTCTTGGTATTTCTGTAGTACCAGGTAATAGTACAGACCCACTAAAATCCGCCATAATAGCTAGTGTTTTCATTCTCTATGGTATCTCTTTAGTCGTACTTACCTACCTAAAACCATCATCCAATAAATCACCTCTACTAAAGGGTAATTAGAAGCCGCCATTGAATTTGACAGCTTTTCCTGCAAAGCCATTAAAACCGGATACCCTAGAACAAGCATACAAGGCACTTGAACCAGAATATTTTACTACTAACTTTGACACCACATTTGACACCATAGAGGATAGATTTACATAGTCAAAACTAGCCACTATTAGACAAGAATTCCTGTTTTTGCGCTGCACACCCACCGCCATGAGCATATCAGCAACACGGTTTCAGTGTGATATACTCATTGCATGAATATTCATAAAGCAATTTCGCGCTTGTTGTAGAGAACTAGCAAGGAGTAATATGTTGAAACATCGTATTCATGCACTACAAACCCTATTTCTGCTTTTGGTCGTGTGCCTGTTGTTTGCCGCATGTGGCGGTTCAACTACGACAACGGGAGGAAGTAGCACGGCAACGTCAACACCTAAAGCTTTGACGCTGAATGTGTTCGCGGCGGCGTCACTGACGGAATCATTTACCGAGTTGGGCACAGACTTTCATAACGCGCACAGCAATGTAACAGTTAAGTTCAACTTTGCTGGCTCACAGGCACTTGAGCAACAAATTAGCAATGGTGCTTCGGCGGACGTGTTCGCGTCGGCGGACCAGACGAATATGCAGAAGGCGTCTAGCGCAGGTCTGGTTGGCAATGCACAGACGTTCGCGAAAAACAAATTGGTGGTGATTCTTCCAGCTAATAATCCAGGGAAGATCAATTCGCTCAAGGACCTCGCGGACAAAGGTATCAAAATTGATATCGAGGGACCTACGGTGCCTGCTGGAAAGTATTCGTTACAGGTGCTGGATAAAATGGGGCAATCAGCCGACTATGGCAAGAGCTATGAGAGTGCGGTCAAGGCGAATTTCGTTTCGCAAGAGGATAACGTCAAGGCGGTGGTGACAAAGGTGCAGTTGGGCGAAGCTGACGCAGGTTTTGTCTACCTGACGGATGTGACAAGCAAGGTTTCCTCGAAGGTAAAGGAGTTGACTATTCCTGATAACTTTAACGTTGTCGCGCAGTATCCTATCGCGGTCACGAAGAAGGCACCTGATGCGTCCGATGCCCAGGCATTTGTGCAATATGTGCTTTCGGCAGATGGACAGGCTGTCTTGCAAAAGTATCATTTCCTTCCTGTGAGCGGATCGTAGGCTTATAGAGGTGCAATGTTTCTGTTGACTATTTCATCTGACAAAGGGCGACCACCAACTACCAACGGGCGGCCAGCAATTACCAACGGGCGACCACAAGGGTCGCCCCTACTATACTTAAATTGGTTGGTGGGGCAAAACGTGTATAGTAGGGACGACCCTTGTGGTCGCCCGTTGATATTTTAATGATGACATCCAGAGACGTTTTAAGAAGAGAATAATTATGGCAAAAACTCTGCAAACCATCCCAAAGAACACATCGTCACTATTGTTACGCTGGCCCGCACGTATTCTGGTGGGCGTGCTGGCGGGAGGCTTTTTTCTGTTTTTGGGGGTGCCGCTGGCCTCGTTGCTATTCCATGAGCCGATAGGGATGTTATGGAATGCGGTACAGGAGCCAGACGTGTTGCAGGCATTGGAGTTGAGTCTGCTCACAACGACGATCAGCACCTTTTTTTCTGTAGTGCTGGGTTTGCCTGTTGCCTACATCCTGGCACGTCTGGACTTTCCGGGGCGCAAGTTCTTGGAGACGTTGGTGACAATGCCAACGGTGCTACCACCTGTTGTCGCGGGCGTAGCTCTACTGCTTACGTTTGGACGATTTGGCTTGATTGGTCACTATCTCGATCTTATTGGCATTACGATACCATTTACGACGGTAGCGGTAGTGATGGCACAGACGTTTATAGCGGCACCATTTTTTGTGAATAGCGCGAAGGCTGGTCTATCACAGCTTGATAGACGCTACGAACTCGCGGCCTATACGCTGCGTGCATCACCACTCTACACGTTTCGGCGTGTCACCTTACCACTTATCGCACCAGCCCTGTTATCAGGTATCGGGCTTTCGTGGGCGCGTGCGCTTGGCGAGTTTGGCGCGACGATTACCTTCGCAGGCAACTTTCAAGGAGTGACGCAAACAATGCCTATCGCGGTGTATCTTGCCGCCGAAGACGACCTGGATAAGTCTATCGCGCTGTCAGTTGTGTTGCTGGCGGTTTCATTTGGTGTGTTGCTGGCACTGCAAATAGGGCGGTTAAGAAATAAAATACAATAAGCACATGCCTGATGCTAATGCATCAGGCATGTGCTTATTGTATTTTATTTACAGACGTTCTTTGCCGCGACGCATAACGTCCTGAGCGGTCTCTTGTTGGTCGGTACCTGCGGGACCCTTTGCTTCATCGGGAAAGGCGCGGATCGGGTCTTGTACCGCTGGCTCGCCTGTTACCTGATTGTAGCCAACCTCGACCATCTGTTCCGCACGAATGGCGTTGATTGGTCGCTCTCCTGGCGGTGGCGGTGTCACTCTGGGGCCGGGACGCGATGTAGGCCAGTGTGGGTAGATGGGCTGAACGCCGCCTTGCTGTACCTGGCGGGTCGCATCTGGTATACCCTCTTGCAGGGTGTGTTGCTCGTCTTGATTTATGCCCTGTTGTAACAGGGCATCTTCGTTGCGAGTCAGATTTGTTGGTGGTGTTTGTTTTGGTGTACTCATATATAAATAATTCCTCCTTGTCTTTCCTCTCTTATGTAGGTACGTTTTAGCATAACAAATTGTGTACCAATCTGCAAAAGTGTCCGATAGTTAGATATATCGAGTCATTATGTATTGTACACCGATACTGATGTGTTGTGTATTGGTTACGAGAGGAGTTTTATGAAGGTACTGATTACGGGTGCGACTGGTCTGCTTGGTAGTCATCTGATAAAAGAGTTACAGGAGCGCGGTGAGCAGATTCGGGCATTGGTATTGCCAGTGGAGAATACAGCAAGGCTCGACGCGCAGGGCGTCGAGGTTGTGCGCGGCGACATTACGGACGAGCGAACCTTGAAGGCTGCGGTGAAGGACGTTGATCTCATCTTCCACCTGGCTGGTATGATGGGTGTGCATCGGCCAATGGCGGACTATCGTCTCGTCAATGTTACAGGTTCCGAAAATCTGTATAATGCGGCAAAGCAGGCAGGTGTGCGTCGCTTTGTGCATACCAGCTCACACACGGTCTACGGATTGGGCTATGGTCGTTTCATGACCGAGGACGATCCACTGCGTCCCAATGCCGATCCCTATCCACAGACAAAGGCCGAAGGCGACCGTTTGATTCGCCGTCTGATGCTCGATAGCAACATGGAGACGGTCATTCTGCGTCCCGGCACCTTCTTCGGTCCTTACGATCATCTGCACTTCGGACGTATGGCACAGAAGACAAAGGATGGGAAGGCACTGCTCGTTGGGCGTGGCGATAACGCGTTACCCTTCTGTTATGTGACCGACGTGGTGCAAGGCTTTCTGCTGGGTGCCTATCACAAGAACGCTCCTGGCAATGTCTACAACATCACCAACGACCAGCCGTTGACGCAGCAAGAGATGTACGACGCGATTGCCGATGCCGTTGGTGGTAAGCGTCCCACGCTGCACTTGCCCTACCTACCCATCTACTATGGTAGCCTTGTTGCTGAACGCATTGTAGCACCACTCACACATACAAAGCCTGTCGTGACCGAGCTTGGCGCGTTAATGTTTGGTTCGGATAACAGGCACAGTATCGAGAAGGCACGGCGTGAACTGGGCTTCGAGCCACAGGTGTCACTGCGCGAAGGCATCAAGCTGGCAGCCGAATGGTTCAATGCTGGTGGTATGGCGCAGCCAGCGGTGACGCAGGCGAGCCAGAACGCACCACTCGCAGGAGCCGCAAGATAAATTATATAGCAGAGTAGACAAAAACATTCCCCAACGCACTGCGTCGGGGAATGTTTTTGTCTACTCTGCTATGGTGGAGACTTTTTTGCCTGCCTCTTTGAGGCCAAATTTTTTGATGGTGTTGCGGAGCCAGCCAGCCGTCGGGCCGTCGTCGATCTTCTTGCTGGTCTCGACCAGGAACGAAGCCGATTTGGGACGCGAGGGTAGTTTGTTTTCTGTGCGTAGGCGCGATAGTTCGTCGTAGTGCTGAAACGCCCAATACATGTTGATGCGGCAGCCTGCACAATTTTTTACGTTGTCTTCGTTCATCGTGCCGCATTGTGGACATGCTGTCATAAGTGGAATCCTCCTTATGTTAAAACAAATGGAATATTAAAACAAACGGAATATTAAAACGGACAGGCGACCACAAGGGATCGCCCCTACTATATTGACGGGCATTACAATACGTTATGTATGGGAGGGGCGATCCCTTGTGGTCGCCCGTTGGCATTTTCCTACAAAATCGCTTCATTGAACAATATTGTCTTTGTGATTCCTCCGTTTTTACGCACCCGTCGCTATTTTGTCCTGGCCGCGCATACGGGCCTCGTCGGAGGCGTTGATGACGGGCAGGCTACGTAGTTTGGTGGATTTGCCTTTGTCACCTGTGATGATTTCGGTAGCGGTCTTGCGTGCCACTTCGATGCCGACGCTGGTAAGGGTTGGCGTGTGGCACAGCATGTTGGTGTAGGAAACGTTTGCTAGTGGACAATAGCATTCGCCTGCTTTAATGCTACGGCGCAGTTCGTCGGCCTTGGGCGTACTCCATGTCTCGCGGAAATTGTAGTTGTGTTCGCGCAAATTGCCGACCGATTCGGCACGAATGCAGCAGGTCCATACATCACCGTTAGGAGCAATCTGTGCCGAGGCGAGACCGGCGAGACAGGGAATAATCTGGCGTTTCTCGACAAGCGTACTTTTCACAATGTCGTAGTAGCGGTCACGGAACGACTGCGTGATACGTGAGACGCCCTTGAATTGCGCCTGGCGGTTCTCCTCTTGCAGACGGTTGATGACGGGTTCGTACTTATTGACGGGTGGCGTGATGCCCATGCCAACGGTATCCAATTCGACGCGCTCCTCGGCTATTTCACTGATGAAAGAGTCGGGCTTGAGTTCGTTGGTGACGAAGGCGTGAATGTTCTCGAACTCGTCGATGTTGAAGTTCGAGATGACTGTATGCACACCGAGCGTAAAGTTTTTGTAGCGGCCTTTGAGGGCTTTGAGTCCTGCGTAGGTACGCATGGCACGTTCGAAATTGCCTTTGACGCCACGCACAATATCATGCTTCTCACCAACGCCATCCAGCGAAAGATTGATAATCACTTCGGAGGTTGGAGCGGCTTGCAATACGCGCTCGATACGGCCAGGAATGATTTTGTCCTGGATGCCGTTGGTAGGAATGTTAATAATGCCAGGACGACAATGATTATACGCTGCCGCGACCATCTCCGGCAGGTCTTTGCGGAGTGTTGGTTCGCCGCCACTAAAGGTGAACCAGAAGGCGTCTCGTCCTATTGATTCAAACGTTTTGTTATACTCTTCTATCGTAAAATCATCGTTAGGACGCTGCCACACGTTGCAGGTTTTACAACGTGAGTTACAGCGATAACTTACGCTGATCGTCAAGTTCAAGGGGTTTGCAAGTGGCTTCCCCAGGACATAAGCGGCCTGCATTTTCGCGACATTTGGTAAAATTTCAAGCACGTCTGTTCTCTCCTCTACAGCCGAACAATACAAAGACATAAAAGGCTTTTCGTTCTATTCAATCGACTAACGCGCTTAAAAATTCAGGGTATGTTACGTCAGTCGCGCATGTTTTCTTTATGATAGGCATACTTTAGTGTAGCAAAGTGGGCCAAATACCATGAGAGAAAATGCGAGGTAAGTAGGAAAATGGTGTATTTCTTGCAAATGATGTGCTTGTAGGGGCTTTATTCTATAACGCCCTCGTGCCAATCGATCACGTTTCCCAGCCATTGGACACGTCCCTCAATCCTTGCCATCATTGTGTATCGGTACGTGGGCGTTATAGAATAAAGCCCCTACATTTCGTCATCCTCGCTGCTAATCAACCATATGGACGAGGATTGTGGGAGGGGGATCAATGGATGCAAAACGTGGTCAATGGTTAGGAGGGTGTGATACATCAGACCCGTACAGAGGTTCAATTCGCTTATTATTGCGATATGGAAAGGCTATGTGATACAGTGACCCAACCAATGTGTTTCATGCAATGAAAAGAAAAGGAGACAGAACAGCATGGCGACGTATTATGATCCCAAGGATCTAGCTCATTTTCCAGATATGGGAAAAGACGCTCCTGAACTGTGGGACAAGTTTCTGGCATGGTATAATGCAGTGTTCGCGGAGGGTGCGCTGTCGGAGCGTGAGAAGGCGTTGATTGCATTGGCGGTCGCGCATGCCGTGCAGTGTCCATATTGTATCGACGCCTATAGTTCTGCCTGTCTTGAGAAGGGATCGGACATCGAGCAGATGACCGAGGCGGTGCATGTTGCAGCGGCAATTCGCGGCGGCTCGTCGTTGGTACATGGTGTGCAAATGCGTGAACATGTTCATAAAGTCTCTATGTAGGGAGACGTTATGGCGAAGATTATCCCAACACTACGCAAATTGGATTCCCCACTGGCTAAGACAAGGGAGCAGCAGCGTATCCTAGAAACCTTGCCGTTACGCTCGTTTGCGGAGGCGGCAGCGAGCATAGGGCATGCACCACTTCAAGCGGCAGGAGTACACATTCTACAGATCAACGTTGGTAAGAGGTGCAACCAGACATGTGCCCATTGTCATGTCGATGCTGGTCCCGACCGTAAAGAGGTGATGACGCGCGAGGTGATGGAGGCATGCCTGGACTTTCTGGCGCGAACCGATATCCCGACGCTCGACATCACAGGTGGCGCACCAGAGATGCATCCCCATTTTCGCGAGATCGTCGAACGAGCTACCGCGCTAGGGCGACACGTCATCGACCGTTGCAATCTCACCATCACACAGCTCCCCAACTATGCATACCTGCCAGAGTTTTTAGCTGAGCATAAGGTTGAGGTCGTCGCGTCGCTACCATCGTATGCATCTAAACAGACGGATACACAGCGTGGTGATGGCGTGTTCGAGGATTCGCTGGCCGCATTGAAGCGATTCAATGAACTCGGTTATGGGAAAGAGGATACGGGACTTTCGCTTAGCCTTGTGACAAATCCGGTTGGGGCGTTCCTGCCTGGGAGCCAGCAATCGTTGGAGAAAGATTGGAAGCGGCAACTCAAGCGACGCTACGATATCGACTTCAACAATCTTTACACGATTACCAACATGCCGATTAGCCGCTACCTGGACTTTCTGCTGCGCTCTGATAACCTCGAAGCCTATATGGAAAAGCTGATAACGGCATTCAATCCGTCGGCGGTCGATGGTGTAATGTGTCGCACCACGCTTTCGGTTGGCTGGGATGGTCGCCTCTACGACTGTGACTTCAACCAGATGCTCGATATGACAGTTGTACCAACATCGCCACAGACGATTTTCGATGCCACAATCGAAGGTCTGCGTGAGCGATCTATCATGATTGGACAGCATTGCTATGGTTGTACGGCTGGTGCTGGTTCCAGTTGTGGTGGTGCAACGACGTAGTTTTTTTAGAATGATGGTTGACAACACATCGGAACAAACACATCAATGATGTGTTTGTTCCGATGTGTTGTCAACCATCAACAATTCTTTTACCAACCGTTCGGCAAGCTCGAAGGAGTAGTTTTGGCCACGATCATGTGGGTATATCTGGAACATGTTCGCGAGCCAAAGGCCGTCGAGGGGTGTTTCCAGCGGTGGGATATGTGCTTTGTAGTCGGTGGTGACGATGGGTTGTGCAAAAGGTGCTTTGAATAGCCAGCTTTCCTGCACATACTCCGGTTTGAAGGTGGGCGCGAGCCGTTGCAGATGTGGCAAGAAATCGACCATGACCTCTTCTTTGGTTTGTGAGAATAGAGGATCATTCATTGGGCGATAATTGCCGAGGTAGAGCAGATGCTTACCCTCATATTCAGTTGGTGAGCGAAAGTTTGTGTGTTCAAAGAGTCCGGTGAAGGGGTAGCCACCATCACAGATGTTGATCCAGTAGCTATCGGTCAACTGGCGGTCCAGTGCTAGCACAAGGCAATGCGCTCCATATGCCTGCCCCCAATCGTATTTGGCGCGATAGTCTTCTGGTAGAGCAGGAATGAGGCGACAGGAGAGGCGTGTTGGCAGAGTCGAGATTACACGGTCGAATGTCCAGGTGCCCTTGCTAGTCTGGACGCTCCATTGTGGCTCGTCCTCTGTATCGTTCACAACTTGTTCGACTTGTTCGACGCGCGTACCGAGCAGGACCTTCCCGCCTGCTTGCGTGATACGTTCGACGAGGCGTTCGTAGACATGCTGGAAGCCGCCGCGCATATAGCCGAGTTGTGTTGTACGGTCGTGGATACGTGCCCAGAACCAGGGAAGGGCAATTTCGTCCTTCATCGCGCCGAACTTGCCGACGAACAGCGGCTCGAAGAGCATACCATAGGGTCGCTTGCCCATCCAGCGTCGTAGCCATGCATCGGCGATTTTGCCCTCCAACCATGCTGGCGGGACGAATTTGAGAAAGGCAAGTACGGCTGCGACGCGCAACCGTTCATCAATGCGTAACGGTTTGAAGCGGAGCAGCGACAGGGGCGAGTCAAGTTGCTCAGTTTTGCCGTCGATGAGACAGACGGAGCGCGGACGAAGCCATTCGAGACGGTCACCCAATCCTAGCTCTTCGATGATATGTATCACAGTTGTATCGGAACGGAACAGGTGATGGTAAAATTTCTCTAACCACATCTGCTCATCGCAGCTTACATGAAAACCAGAGGCGAGGCCGCCCGCGATAGGCTCCTGCTCAAACACCATCACCGCTTGCCCGGTCTGCGCGAGACGATATGCTGTCATCAAGCCCAACGCACCACCACCAAGAATAGCATAATTCATTGTATTTCCTTATTCAAGCGCATGCCAGGATACTTTGCTTATAGCAGTGGTATGTGAGCATGACAGGGACAAGCCCTATCACTACTATACTCCTTACCGCTATGCGGCATGCTACGATATTATTTTTAGGTCATTTTAACATAATTGAACAGAGGAGACGAGAGAATTTTGATGTTCTCGTCGATAATCGTGACATAATGGGAGATAAAAAGAAAAACGTAAAGGGTACTATGAATCTCACAACAACGCCATCATATATACACATCCTGACCTGTCCTATCTGCTCTACACATTTTACACAGATAGGGAACACGCTCAAATGCGAGAAAGCCCACACCTTCGATATAGCCAAAGAGGGCTATGTCAACCTGCTCACTAAGAAGCTACCGGATAGTATGGGCGACACTAAAGAGATGCTAATAGCGCGAAGGGCTTTTTTGGAATATGGGCATTATCAACCACTTGCAAGTGCAATCAATACGCTTGTCTATGACTATTTGAAAGATGAGAGTGATACGGATGGTGGACTGCCTACGCTCAATATTCTCGATGCAGGTTGCGGCGAGGGCTATTACTTAGGACAGTTACAGCACGCGCTTGGGGAACGCTTGCCTGATGTCCAGTGCGAATGTATCGGGTTGGATATTGCGAAAGAGGCGATGCGTATGGCGGCAAAACGCTACAAAGGGTTGCACTTTGTTGTCGCCAATCTCAAAGAGCGGCTCGTCATTGCCAACGACGCGCTGCACGTTCTGCTCAACATCTTCGCACCTCGCAACGTTGAAGAGTTCGCACGCGTGCTTATGCCTGGCGGTATTGCGCTGGTCGTTATTCCCGCGCCACAACATTTACAGCAGTTACGCGAGAAACTGGACTTGTTGAGTATCGAGGAGCATAAGCAGGAGCATGTCATCGAGCAGTTTGCACCGCACTTCACTTATATTGGTGCAACAAACTTCCATGAAACGATACATCTAAGCAATCAAGAGATTATACAGGCGGTTATGATGACGCCCAACTACTGGCACATGTCGGATAAAGTAAAGGGAGTCATGACAGAAATGAACGAGATAGAGACGGAGATAGCGTTTACGTGTTTGATGTTTCGGAAGTAGTGATCTAATAAAGGAGCCGATGAGAGGAAT
>JAABUX010002338.1_pt1 | contig 27032 bp, 25 predicted proteins | sample 5561851 | NCBI WGS metagenome assembly JAABUX01 (sample SAMN10711883, study PRJNA513361) | rock metagenome | isolation source: Antarctica rocks | place: Antarctica: Victoria Land, Richard Nunatak red sandstone | collected 2016-01-03 | reverse complement strand
TCCAGTGACGCGCCACGGCGCCGCGACGCGAAGCAGCTCGGTGAGAAATTCGACATCCCGCATCCCGTATGCATCACACGCATGGACGGTTTTCCTTCCTCAGACCCACTCAAACTACCGAAGCCCCATATGTTGAAAGGGCTTTCGTGCTCGGTACTCACGCGCTGCTCTCCCGCTTAGATGGCGGCGTTTTCGATCGCAATTAATCGGTGCGCCTTCCAGCTTACCACGGAACCGTTGTGTTTTCTCCGCGCGTGAACGTGCCTAACGGACCGTCCGGCCCGAGCAGCGCCACACGCACCACTTCGCGGGAGCCGTCCTCGACGGATTCCGTGCCTTCAATATCCGGTCCGCGTCTGCGAGCACAACGGCAATCGCATCACGATAACGGAGACCAGACGAGCCGCACAGTGTGATTACGTGCACGCGATCTTTTTGTGTACTGAAATCGCGGCGTGAGCGGCACGGAATGTTATGGACTAAGGTCGAGCGGACGATCCTCATGCTGTTCCAACCCTGCGGACGCAAGACCGCGAGTAGACTACGGAATGCGAAACGCAATGTTCACGTCGGCCTTCATCGTGTTCGGTCTTTGCGCATGCGCTGGTGGCGGCGGCCCGACGCCGACGCCGACGCCGTCAGCGTCGACACCGTCGCCGGTGCCGACGCTGACGGCGGGAGCGATCCGCCACGTCGTTATTATTTTGCAGGAGAACCGCACGCCCGACAATATCTTCAACGGCTTCCCCGGCATGGACACGGTTCAGGCGGGAACGGATCTAAAAGGCCAGAGCGTCCCACTCACCCCGGGCGACCTCGCCAACCACTACGATTTGGGTCACAGTCATACCGACTTCGTCAACCAATACGATGGCGGCAAGCTCGACGGCAACAATCTCGTCCAGGTAGGGTGCTCGCAACCAGCGACCTGCGCCGGACCAAACCCGCGGTTCCGTTACGTCCCGCAAGCCCACTTGTACGTCTCTGAGAATATCAGCAAAGCCGGTATCGGCTTCGACGGCCAGGCCGGTTGCGCGGCTCCGGCGACGTCGCTCGTGCCGGAGATCGATGTTATAACCGGCGTAGAATCGCAGAAGACATACCCGTGTTTCGAGCGGCCGACGCTGATGGATTTGCTCGATGCCAAGAGCGTTTCGTGGAAGTATTACGCGCACGATCAGTATTCGATCTGGACTGCTCCCAATTCGATTGCGCACATTCGCAACGGAGCCGATTGGCAGAAGGTGATCTTCCCGGAAACAACCGTCCTAGGCGATATCGCAAACGGTGCGCTCCCGTCGGTTTCCTGGGTGGTCCCCACCGGCGCAAATTCCGATCACGCCGGATTCAACGCGGGCACCGGGCCGTCGTGGGTTGCATCGATCGTCAACGCGGTTGGTGCGAGTCCATATTGGAAAGACACGGCCATCTTCGTGACTTGGGATGATTGGGGCGGGTGGTACGACCACGTCGCGCCGCCGAAACTCTACAACGCGTACGAACTCGGATTTCGCGTACCGCTCATCGTGGTATCACCGTACGCGAAGCCCGGATACATCTCGCATAACGTGCACGAACTCGGAAGCATCCTGCACTTCACCGAAATCGACGTTCGGGCTCGGTTCGATGGGCACGACCGACGCGCGCGCCGACGACCTCATGGACTGCTTCAACTTCCAGCAATCGCCGCTTTCGTTCCAGGCCATCGCTGCCCCGGTGAATGCTCGCGCGCTAACGAGGCAAAGCGTCGTTGATACCATGCCCGACAACGATTAGACGCTTGGGAAGCGCAGCACCGCATCAAAAGCTCCGAGGACAAATAAAATGATTCGACATTTTGAGCTCGTGAAGTCCAAGATGGCATGGAGTTGCTGCGCCGCAGCGTTCGCGATCGTCTTCGCCGTAGCGGCCCTGCTCTTTACGACGGGAGACGGAATCGCAAGGGTAACGGGACAGGCACAACCGTCTGTAGGTACGCTTGAAGACATCGCTGAATCGACTATCTCTCCCCGTGCGGCGGACGGTTCGCAACCGTGTGATCTTTACGGCCGAGCGGGGACGCCTTGTGTGGCAGCCCACAGCATGACGCGGGCGCTCTATTCCGGTTACAGCGGACCACTTTACCAAGTCGCGCGCCGAAGTGATGGCACAAGTCGGGACATCGGGCTGCTGGCCCCGGGTGGCACGGCCGATGCCGCGGCACAGGACGGTTTCTGCTCCGGGACGACGTGCATCGTAACGCGCATTTACGACCAGTCGCCGATGCATAACGATCTGACGATCGAGGGTCGAGGCAGTCAAGGCCGCGCCGACACCGGAGCCCAAGCGGCGGCCTTGCCGGTGACCGTAAACGGCTACAAGGTCTACGGACTGCTCATCGATGCGGGAATGGGATATCGGAACGACTCGACGCGCGGGGTTGCTCGGGCCGGCCAGCCAGAAACGATGTACATGCTGGCCTCGGGCGAACATGTGAACCACCGCTGCTGCTTTGACTATGGCAACGCGGAAGTCAACAACAATGACACTGGTAATGGACACATGGACGCGGTCAACCTCAGTCTGATCTGCGGCGGCCGGCGAGTGTGCCGTGGTAGCGGCCCATGGGTACAGGCAGACCTCGAGAATGGGCTGTTCATGTCGGCCCGCGGCGGCAACCAAAGTTCGGGCTATTTAGGCAGCCCGTCGCCGTTGGTGACCGCGCTGCTAAAGAACAACGGCCAAAACTTCTTCGCGCTAGCGGCCGGCAACGGACAGGAAGGCGGCCTGCAGCAGATTTATCAGGGACACGAACCGCTCTGGAAGCCGGGCTACTCGCCGATGCACCAAGAGGGAGCCATCGTACTCGGAACCGGTGGCGACAACAGCAACCGCGCAGTGGGGTCATTCTTTGAGGGTGTTATGACCAAGGGGGTGTCCTCCCCCGCGGTGGATGCCGCAGTGCAAGCCAACATCGTGGCTGCCGCGTACAAGGTGAAGAACGTACCATGAACCCCTCTATGTGCGTCCCTGCCTGCGGTCTCGTGGATCGCGCCGAACTTTCGTGACAGCGAGCACCCACCCGCGCTCGTGTCCACGGGTCAGACCTACGTCACGCATCTCATCAACTCGATCATGCAAAGCCCGAACTGGGATAGCACCGCGATCTTCCTGGCATGGGATGATTGGGGCGGCTTTTACGATCATGTGGCACCGCCGCGCGTGGATGCTCTGGGTTACGGCATCCGCGTTCCGGGCCTGGTCATCAGTCCGTACGCGCGAAGCGGTATGGTCGATCACCAAACGCTCAGTTTCGACGCATACCTCAAGTTCATCGAGGACGACTTCATGAACGGAGCGCGCTTGAACCCAAAAACGGATGGACGGTCCGATCCGCGGCCGGACGTTCGCGAAGATGCGCCGATTCTCGGGAATCTAGTTCGAGATTTCGACTTCGCACAACGGCGACGGCCGCCGTTCGTTCTGACGGAACAACCGAAGACGACCCTCATCGACGCGGCTTCCTCTGCTAAATAGCGTCGAGTCGAAGATGTTACGTGACCGCAGCACGAGGGCACGCGAGCGGCTCGCACACGCCCTGGCGCGATGTGCGGAAGCGCTCGAAAGCTCCCGATAAGCATCCCGGCTCAACACGGAATTATCATAGAGGCAACGACCGAGAGGTCTTGAAGTCTCTGCGGCTTGTTTGCCGTTCGCTCGCGAGGCGCGGTATCCGGAACCGACTCAGCGCAGTGCGCATCACGGCGCGAACAGCGCCTCATCCACGACGGCCTGGAGCGCGGCGCGTGGGATGAGGCCGATCGTCTCGCAGCCCGCGACCGCGACGCCGGCCTGCGCGGCGAGCGCGCGCACCATCCGCACGACGACGGGGATCGGCGTCGCGGCATAGTCCGTCAGATTGCACGAGACCTGGACGCGCTCCGGACCGAGCGCGATGCCGATCGCGCGGAGCGTGCGCAGGCCGCCGCCGCTCTCGCGGATCGTCCGCGCGATGCGCCGCGCGAGCGCGAGGTCGCCGCTCGCGAGCACGATATTGAACGCGACGAGCACCTCGCGCGCGCCGACCGCGACCGTGCCGGCGCTCGGATGGGAGAGCGACGTCCCGGCATCGGGCCGCTCCCCCTCGGCCGCGCGAGCCGCGAGCCCTTCGAACTCGCCGCGCCGCACGTCCGGCAGCCGCTCGCGCGCCGGAGACGTCGCGGCCGCGCCGTAGAACAGCGACGGCACGCCGCAACGTTCGAAGATCGCGATGCCGCAGCTACGCGCCACCCTCGCCGCCTCCGCGAGCGTCGCCCCCGCGACCGGCACGACGGGCAGGACGTCGAGCGCGCCGATCCGCGGATGCGCGCCGCGCTTCGACCGCAGGTCGATCCGCGCGGTCGTGACCGCGGCAAGACCCGCTGCGGCGCGCACGATCGTCGCGGCGTCGCCGAAGTACGTCAAGACGCTGCGGTCGTGCACCGCGTCGCTCGTCGCGTGCGCGACCCGCGCCCCCGCCGCCTCGATCGCGGCCCGGCAGGCCTCGACGATGGCAAGATCGCGTCCCTCGGAGACGTTCGGCACGCACTCGAAGAGCGGCTCGTGGTGCGTCTCTGTCATGCGCTCAATCGAGCGCGGCCGCGATCGCACCCGCGACGTCGGCCGCCGCCGTCACGCCGTCCGCGGCGTCTCCCGGCGGCGCGAGGATGCGCCGGAAGCCGAGCTTTCGCGCTTCGTTGATGCGCCGTGCGCGCTGAGCGACCGGCCGCACTTCGCCCGAGAGACCGAGTTCGCCGAAGGCGAGCAGATCCGCGGGCAGCGGCGCTCCGCGAAAGGCCGAGGCGATCGCGAGGGCGAGCCCGAGGTCGGCTGCGGGCTCGGAGACGCGCAGGCCGCCCGCAACCGACGCGTAGACGTCCTGCGCGCCGAGGTGCATGCCCGCGCGGCGTTCGAGCACCGCGAGCACCATCGCGAGCCGCGCGGCGTCGACGTTCGCCGCGAGGCGCCGCGGCGTGCCGTACGATGTCTCGCCGACGAGCGACTGGATCTCGACCAGCACGGGCCGCGAACCGACGATTGAGGCGACGACGCAGGCGCCGCTCGGCCGCGGCAGCGCCCGGCGCGCGACGTCGTCGTACGCGCGCCCGAGAAAGAGCCGCGAGGGGTTGCGCACTTCCTGCAGTCCGCGCTCGTCCATCGCGAAGACGCAGATCTCATCCGCGCTACCGAACCGATTCTTGTGCGCGCGCACGATCCGGAACTCCGTACCGGTGTCGCCTTCGAAATACAGCACCGTATCGACGAGATGTTCGAGGATCCGCGGCCCGGCGATACTGCCGTCTTTGGTCACATGGCCGACGAGGAACGTCGCGCAGCCCGTTCGTTTCGCGAACGCCATCAGAGCGACCGCGCACTCGCGCACCTGCGTGACGCTGCCGGCGGCGCTGTCGACCTCCGGCAACGCCATCGTCTGGATCGAGTCGACGACGAGCGCGCGCGGCCGGATGCGCTCGAGACCCTCGAGGATCTCCGTGAGATCCGTCTCGGCGAAGAGCAGTAGATCGTCCGGCGCGCCGATCCGCTCGGCGCGGAGCTTCGTCTGCGCCGCGGACTCTTCGCCGCAGACGTAGACCGCGGGGCCCGCGCCGGCGGCGCGGCTCTCGGCGAGGCTCGCGGCGACCTGGAGCAGCAACGTCGATTTACCGGCGCCGGGCGGACCGCCGAGCAAGACGAGGCTGCCGGGCACGATGCCGCCCCCGAGCAACTGATCGAACTCGGCGATGCCGCTCGAGATCCGCCGCACGGCCGCGGCATCGACGTCGCCGAGCCGGACCGGCCCCGCCGCACGTCCGTCGCCGGTCGCGCCGCCGCCGACGGAGCGCAGCCGCGCGGGCGCGCGGCTGGCCGCCGTCTTCGCCGGCACAGGGGCCTCCGCGAACGTGTTCCACGCTTCACAGGCCGGACAGCGGCCGAGCCAGCGCGCCGACTCGTGACCGCACGCGCTGCAGAAGAAGAGCGAGCGCGACTTGCTCACGCGAGGCGCTCCGGCGAATCGCTCATGGCGTTCGTATGGCGCGAACCCCGGCGTTCCCCTTCCCGCGCTGCAAGGGAGTCGCGTCGCCCGTCCGGCATAACGCTCGCTCGTGGTTCAGGCTATCTCGGCTCCGCAGACGCGGCGATCCGTCATCGAGCACGGTCCGCGCCTCGCGCTCGTCACGTTCGGCGTCCTGCTCGCGACGCTGCTCGAACTCATCGACACGACGATCGTCAACGTCGCGCTGCCGTACATCGAAGGCAACCTCGGAGCCTCGATCGAGGAAGGCACGTTCATCGTGACGGGCTATATCGTCGCGAACATCGTCGTGCTGCCGATGACGCCCTGGCTCCAGCGCCGCTTCGGCCGCCGCCAATACTATCTGTCGTCGATCGCGATCTTCACCGCCGCCTCGATCATGTGCGGCCTCTCGGGCTCGCTCGAGCAACTCGTCTTCTGGCGCATCATCCAAGGCTTCGGCGGCGGCGGCCTGATCTCGACCTCGCAGGCGATCCTGCGCGAGACCTTCCCGCCCGAAAAGGCCGCGATGGCGCAGGGCATCTTCGGCGTCGGCGCGATCGTCGGGCCTTCGATCGGGCCCGTGCTCGGCGGCGTCCTGACGGACAACCTGTCGTGGCAATGGGTCTTCTTTGTCAATCTGCCGATCGGCCTCGCGGCCTTCGCGATCATCTGGAACACGCTGCGCAACCCGGAGTCGCCCGTCAAGCTGCCCTTCGACTACGTCGGCGTGACGCTGCTCGCGATCGGCTTCGGAGCGTTGCAATTCGTGCTCGACCAGGGTCAGGAGAAAGACTGGTTCTCGAGCGAAGCGATCGCCTGGACCGCCGCCGTCTCGGTCGTCGCGCTGGCGGTCTTCGTCTGGTACGAGCTCTACGGCACGAGCCAGCCCGCGGTCGACCTGCGCATCCTGCGGAACCCGACCGTCACGGCCGGCAGTCTGCTCGGCGCCTGCCTCGGGGTCTCGCTGCTCGGCAGTCTCATCACGCTGCCGGCCTTCGTGCAAGGCCAGCTCGGCTTCACCGCGACCCTCGCGGGCGAGACGATCCTCTTCCGCGCGCTCGCGATCATGGCGCTGATGCCGCTCGGCACGTTCTTGTCACGCAAGATGAACCCGGTCGTCCAAGTCGCGGCCGGTTTCACGATCCTCGGCATCTCGAACCTGTGGCTCGCCGCGATCACGACGACCGAGACGTCGTACTGGTCGTTCGCCGGGCCGCTGATCCTCAGCGGTACCGGGCTCTCGCAGATCTTCATCCCGATCTCCGTCACGGTCTTCGGCTCCGTCGCGCTGCGCGACATCCCGAAGGCGAGCGCGATGTACAACCTGATGCGCCAGCTCGGCGGCAGCATCGCGACCGGCTTCCTCGTGACGTTGATCGCCCGGCAGGCGGCGGCCCATCAGACGGCGCTCAGCGCGAACGTGACGCTCGCTAGTCCGATGGTTCGCGCCTACGCCGAGACCCGCGGAGGCGTCGACGCACCCGCCGTCCGCGCCGCGCTCGGCGGCCTCGTCGTCGCGCAGTCGACGACGCTCGCCTACGCCGACACGGCGCGCGACGTCGGGCTCCTGACGTTCGCGTTCATCCCGCTCGTACTGCTGCTCCGCCGGCCGATCGTCGTCGTCGAAGTCGAGCCCGTCCGGCAGGCGCTCGCGGCCCCGCTCGCCGCGCGGCCGTTCCCAGGCTCCGCCCCGGCGCCCTCAGAATCGGTGTTGTCGGGATGAGCAGCCACGCGCACGTCGCGATCGACGGCCCCGCCGGCAGCGGCAAGACGACCGTCGCCCGGGCGCTCGCTCGCCGGCTCGGCATTCTCTATCTCGATACGGGCGCGATGTACCGCGCCCTCGGCCTGCTCGTGCTCGCGGCCGGCGTCGATGCGGCCGACGAAGCGGCGCTCGTCGCGCTCGCGACCGCGACGCCCGTCGACGTCACGCTCGACGACGGCGCACCGCTCGGTTTTCGCATTCGCGCCGGCGGCCGCGAACTCGGCGACGAGCTCTACGGCAACGACGTCTCGCAGGTCGTCTCCGTGGTCGCGGCCCACCCTCGCATCCGCAGCGCCATGGTCCTGCGGCAGCGAACGATCGCCGAGACCGGGCCCGTCGTCATGGCCGGACGCGATATCGGGACGGTCGTCCTGCCGGAGGCGCCCGTGAAGATCTTTCTGACGGCCTCGGTCGACGCGCGCACGGACCGGCGCCTGCTCGAGCTAGCGGCGCGGGGCTCCGCCGTCGCGCGGCCGCTGCTGCGCACGCAGATCGTCGAGCGCGACCGGTTCGACCGCGAGCGCACGACCGCGCCCCTCGTCGCGGCGGCCGACGCCGTCGAGATCGACTCCTCGGAGCTCGGCGTCGAGCAGGTCGTCGAGCGCATCGCCGCGCTCGCCGGGCGCTCGAGCCTGCACGCGTGAAGCCGGCCGCCGGCACACCGCAGGCCGGCTGGCTCTACTGGTGCGGCTGGTTCCTCTGCCGGATGGCGGGGCGGATCGTCTGGCGGATGCGCATCTACGGCGCCGAGAAGGTACCGCGAACGGGCCCGATCATCGTCGCGTGCAATCACCAGTCGTATCTCGATCCGCCGATGATGGGCAGCGCCTGCCCGCGGGCGATCAGCTATATGGCAAAACGGGAGCTCTTCGCGATCCCCGTGCTCGGACCGTTGATCGGCCACTTGAACGCCTTTCCGGTAGACCGCTCGCGGGGCGACGTCGCGGCGATCAAGCGGGCCGTCCAGGCGCTCCGGGAGGGCCGGGTGCTCGGCATCTTTCCCGAAGGCGGGCGCAACCGGACGGGCGGGCCGGTCGAGCCGCAGGCAGGCATCGGGCTCATGATCAAGCTCGCGGGCGGGGCGACGGTCGTTCCGGCCTACGTCGGCGGCACGGACCGGGCAAAAGCGTTACACTCGATCACGGTGACCTTCGGCGACCCGATCCGGTTCGAGCGCAAAGAAAGAGCGAGCCGCGAGGATGTGGCGAAGTGGACCGCCGAGATCATGACGCGCATCTACGCGCTTCGGGGAGCACACGGTTGATCATCAAGAAAGCGAAGACGCAAGGATTCTGTTTCGGCGTCGCGATCACGCTCAAGAAGGCCGAAGAGACGGTGTCGAACCACGGCAACGTGACGACGCTCGGTCATATCGTGCACAATCCGCAGATGGTCGAGTCGCTCGAACGGAAGGGCCTCAAGAACGCGCACTCGATCGACGACGTCGACTCCGGGACCCTCTTCGTGCGCGCCCACGGTCTACCGGTCGAGGTCTTCGAGAAGGCCCGCGAAAAGAATTTGACGATCGTCGATGCCACCTGTCCCATGGTCACGAAGATCCACGTCTCGGCCGAGCGCCTGCGCGCCGACGGCTACAAGATCGTCGTCGTCGGCGACCCGAACCATCCCGAAGTGAAGGGCACGCTCAGCCACGTCCCCGGCGCCTGGTCGATCCAGCATCCGGAGGACGTCGACGCCCTGCCGCGCGCCTCGCGCGTCGGCGTCGTCGTGCAGTCGACGTGGTCGGGCCCCGGCTTCACCGAGATCGTCGCGCGTCTCTCGGCGAAATATCACGAAGTGCGGGCCGTCAACACGATCTGCACCGACACGCACAATCGTCAGCACGAAGCGAAGGATCTCGCCCAGCAAGTCGAGGTCATGGTCGTCGTCGGCGGCAAGACCTCGGCCAATACGAAGCACCTCGCCGAACTGAGCGAGACGGCGGGCGCGCACGCCTACCATATCGAGGGTCCGGACGAACTGCAGCCGTTCTGGTTCGACAACGTCGCGGTCGCGGGACTCATGTCGGGCGCCTCGACGCCGGGCTGGCTCGTCGATCAAGTCGAGCACCGTATGGAGGCACTCAGCCGTCGAGCTGGTTGATGCGATCGAGGCGCACCTGCGCCGCACGATCGAGCGGCAGAGTGGATCCTCACCGATCTACGAGATGATCCGCTACCACTTCGGCTACGACGTCCCCGACAAAGCCATGTCGGGGAAGCGTCTGCGTCCGCAGCTGCTGCTCCGCACGGCCGTCGCGGAAGGCGGCAGCGTCGATTGCTCGCTCGACGCCGCGGTCGCAATCGAGATCCTCCACAATTACTCACTGATCCACGACGACATCGAAGACGGCGACGAGATCCGCCACGGCCGTACGACGATCTGGAAGCGCTTCGGTGAGGCGCATGGCATCAACGTCGGCGACGCGCTCTGCGCGATCTCGTACCTCACGCTCCTGCACGAGAAAGCCGTCGTGCCGAGCAATCGCGTCGTCGAGATGCTGCGCGTGCTCCACGACGCGAACCTCCACATGTGCGAGGGACAGGGACTCGACATCTCGTTCGAACAGGCGACGGCCGTACCGATGACGAGTTACATGGAGATGATCGGCGGCAAGACGGGTGCGCTATTCGCGGCGTCCTGCGAGCTCGGGGCGCTCGCGGCGGGCTCCGACATCGAACGCGCCGCGGCGTTCGCCGCCTTCGGCCGCGCCTACGGCCAGGCGTTCCAGATCCGCGACGACGTGCTCGGCACGTGGGGTTCGCCCGGCGTCACCGGCAAGCCGAGCGGCGCCGACATCGCCCGCCGCAAGTGGAGCTTCCCGGTCGTGTGGGCGCTCGAGACGGCGCCCTCCGAGGATCGTGAGATCGTGGCGCGCGCCTACGGCCGGACCGGGCGGTTGACGGAGGACGGCGTGGCGCACGTGATCGGCGCGCTCGAACGGCTCGGCGCCCGCTCCGCCGCCGACGACGCCCACGATCTCGCACTCCGGGACGCCGACCGCATCGCCGCGAGCTTCGTCCTCGATACCGACCGCTCGATCCGCACCTTTCTCGCCCGAGGAGCCCGCCGCGTTGCGTAGCGCCATGACGGCCGAGGTCCGGCCGGCCTCGCGCTTCGCCTCCGCGCCCTTCAAGCTGCTCGGCCTGCTCGCCGCGGCGTTCCTCGTGCGGCTGCTCTTCGTTCCGGGCCAAGGCTTCAGCGGCGACGTCTCGACGTTCGAATCGTGGTCGCTCACGCTCGATCAATACGGCACGCGCAGCTTCTTCGCGCATGCGGGCTTTGCCGACTATCCGCCCGGATACTTCTTCATCCTGTGGATCGTCGGACACGTCTACGGGATCTTGAAGCACGTCACGCCGGATCCGAGTTACGCGTTGCTCAAGGCGCTCGTGAAACTGCCGGCGATCCTGATGGACCTCGTCGACGCCTGGCTCGTCTATGCCATGGTGAAACGCTTCACGACGCAGACGGCGGCGCTCGTCGCGGCGGCGATCTTCGCATTCGATCCCTCGATCATCTTCATCTCGGCCTACTGGGGTCAGGTCGACTCGGTCGCGACCGGCTTTACGCTCGGCGCGATCCTCATGATGATGCGTGCGTACGACGCGGGCAGACACGAGATGGCTTGGATCGTGAACGCCTGGGCGACGCTCGCCTATTCGCTGCTGATCAAGCCGCCCTCCGCGGTCCTGATCCCGATTTTCATCGCCTTCATCTTCGTCGGCGGCCGTGCCGCGATCGCGCGTCGCGCGGTCGCGACGGGCTACGGCATCCTCGCGGCGCTCGCCATCGCCTACGTCGGTTCGCTCGTCTTCCACGCGGGCTTCTCGCCGGTCGCGCAGTTCGAGTGGCTGATCGGCCGCTACGCCTACGCGAGCAACGTCTATCCGTACGACAGCGTGAACGCCTTCAACCTCTACGCGGTGTTCCTGCACTTCTGGTCCTCCGACACGATCCTCGTGCCGCAGCTGACCATTGCGGGCCATATCGTCGGCATCACGCGCGTCATCTGGGGCGCCGCACTCGTCCTCATCGGCGTCGCGCTGATCGTCTCGCGATACGTCACGCGCAAGGACGCGCCGGCGCTGCTCGAAGCGACGATGCTCGCGTCGTTCGCCTTCTTCATGCTCGCGACGCGGATGCACGAGCGCTACGTCTTCAACGCGCTCGCCCTTGCGATTCCGCTCGCCTTCTACCGCCGGCGTTACCTCTACGCGACGGTCGTCCTCACCGTCACGCTCTTCGCGAATCTCGTCTACTCGCTCGCGTATCTCAAGGCGGTCGGGGGCGAGATGCAGGGCGTCGATGCCACCGACATCATGCCGCTCGTCAGCCGGCCGCTCGCGACGCTCAACGTCCTGACGTTCTTCTATCTCGGCTACGTCTTTCTCGGAAGCACGTCGGCCGAGGCGATGGAAGACGAGCGCCTGGCGGCGATCTCGGCGTGGTTCGCGCGGACCGGCGCTTCGGCGCGCGCGTGGTTCGCGCCGATCGAAGGGGTCGCGCACATGACGGGCCGCGACTGGCTGATCGGCGGGGGACTCGCCTTCGCTTCGTTCGCGCTCACGTTCGTCAATTATTGGTGGCCGAGCGAAAAGATCTTCGATGAAATTTACTACGCGCGGGCGGGTGAAGAGTATCTGACGCACGCAAACGTCAACGGCTTCGGCGTCTTCGAGTTCACGCACCCGCCACTCACGAAACTCGTCATCACGCTCTCGATGATCCTCTTCGGCGGGATGCCGCACGGCGATCAGCCGCTGGGCTGGCGCTTCTTGAATCTCGTCGTCGGCGCCGTGATGGTGCTCGTTTGCTATGCCTTCGCGAAGCGGCTGCTCGGCTCGACGCCGTTTGCGACGATCGCCGCGGGCTCGCTGCTCTTCGACGGCTTCCACTACGTGCAGTCGCGCATCGCGACGCCCGAGATCACGGTCGCGTTCTTCACCTTGCTGACACTGTACTGTTTCTACCGCTTCTGGATCGCGAGCCAGGTTCGCATCTTCCCGCAGATGTCGGAGGCGCTCGCGAAGCGCGAGGCGCTCTTCTTTGCCGGCGGGACCGTCGTCGCGATCGCGGCCGCATGGGCGATCACGCAGATCGGTCCGAAGGCCGCGGACGGCGGACCCCACGAGGCGTGGCGTGCGACGCTGCTCGCCTTCGTCTACTTCGAGCTCGGCATCTACACGGCGATCCGGCTGTTCGTGCCGCGGATCAAAGCGTTCGCGACGCCGGACGAAGTCTCGTTCGCCGACGGGACGCGGATCGTGGGCGGCGCGACGCTGCTACCCGAGGGCGTTCCGGGCGCGACCGGCACGAGCGGGCAGCGGCGCGATGACGCGGAGGGACTCCGCATCACCTACGGCTCGCCCGCGCTCACGTACGCGACGCCCGACGGCGAGGCGACGTTCGTCGCGACGCCGGGCAGCGCCGTGATGGAGATCGCGTTCCCGGGCGATCCGGCTCGCGGGATCGCCCGGATCCGCGAGACGCTGAGCGGCGACTCGCCGCAGCGGTGGATGCTGCTCCTCGCGCTCTCGTCCGCCTGCCTCGCGTCGTGTAAGTGGAACGGCCTCTTCGACTTCTTCGTGATCTGGGGCTGCGCCGGATTCGTCGTCTCGCAGCCGTACTGGTCGCGCGTCGCCGCGGCCTTCGGCGGCGCGAAGACGGGGCCCGCGAACCGGCGGCCGGCGCTTTACGGCAATCCGTTCGGCATCTCGCTCGACGTGCTCGTGACCTCGATGCTGTTCGTCGCGATGACGATCTATACGCTATGCTACATCCCGTTCTTCTCCCTCGGCAAGACACTCGACGACCTGATCGGTCTGCAGCAGCAGATGTACTGGTATCACGCCAATCTCAAGGCGACGCATCCGTACGGCTCCTCGTGGTGGCAATGGCCGATCCTGCAGCGGCCGATCTCCTATTACTACCACGACTTCCGCTCGGGCGCCGCGCTCCAGAACGCGAAGGCCTGCTGCGTCGCCGAGATCCTCGCGCTCCCGAACCCCCTCGTCTGGTGGTCGGGGCTCGTCTCCGTCCCGGCCCTCGCGTACTTCGCATGGCGCGAGCGCAGCAAAGGTTTCACGCTGCTCGTCTCCGCCTACGTCTTGCAGTGGCTGCCGTGGATCATCTCACCACGCGTCGCCTTCGAATATCATTTCTTTCCGAATCTCGCGATCATCTGTCTTGCCAACGCCGTCCTGTTGCAGCGCGTGTGGCGCCTCGGCACGCCCGGCGTCGTCTGGCCGAAAGTTGTCGTCTACGGCTACGCCGCGGGAACGGTCGCGGTCTTCGCGTTCTTTTATCCGGTGCTCGCCGGCCTGCACGTACCCTGGAACGTCTGGGACGCGCGCATGTTGCACCCGCTGATGGGAAGTCACTGGGTCTAGGAGCGCCGATGTCCGGACATTCCAAATGGCATAACATCAAGCTGAAGAAGGGCAAGGTCGACGCACAGCGCGGCGCGCTCTTCACGAAACTCAGCAAGGAGATCATCCTCGCGGCGAGAGGCGGCTCGGCCGACCCCGATGCGAACTACCGGCTGAAGATGGCGGTGGAGAAGGCGCGCGAGAACAACGTCCCGCAGGACAACATCAAACGTGCCATCGCCCGCGGCGGCGGTGCGGACGGCGCGCGCGAGATCGAAGAGATTCGCTACGAAGGGTACGGGCCGGCGAGCATCGCCGTCATCGCGTTCGCTGCGACCGACAACCGCAACCGCACGGCGGCCGAACTGCGCTTCCTGTTCAGCCGTCACGGCGGGTCGCTCGGTGAGACGAACAGCGTCGCGTGGAACTTCGACCCGCGCGGCTTGCTGGAAGTCGACGCACGCGGGATGACGGAGGATCGTCTCACCGAACTGGCGCTCGTCGACGGCGTCGTGGACGTGCACTTCGAGACGGGCGCGGCCTCCGAGATCGTGACGGAGCCGGCGGCCCTCGCCGCCGTGCGCGAAGCGCTCGTGCGCGCGGGCATCCGCGTCAGCGCGATGGTGCTCGGGGTCGAAGCGAAGACGACGGCCCCGCTCGCGAGCGGCGAACTGCGCGCGGTCGTCGAGTTTCTGGAAGCGTTGGAAGAGCACGAGGACGTCCAACGCGTCTATTCCAACGCCGAGTTCGACGCGGCCGCCCTCGAAGCGCTCGCCTGATGCGCGCGTGAGTACGGTCGTCCGGCCGCAGGCGACGCGTCCGCGCCGGCGCGTGCCGGCGATCCTGCGGCAGGACTGGTACTTCGCCGTCGCCCTCGCGGCGTTCGTCGGCGTCGCCGTCTGGTTCGGCCGCTCGATCAAAGATTTCATTGCTCCTTCCTCGCCCGCGATCGCCGTGCCGTCGCTCGTCGGTCAGACGATCGCCGACGCCGTGCGCCAAGCGGGCGCGGGCGGGCTCAAAGCCGTCGTCGTCTCGCGCCGGAATAGCGACCGTTTTCCAAAAGATATTGTCATGCTGCAGCAGCCGCCAGCGGGTTCCAAGGTCCGCGAAGGGCGGCAGATCTCGGTCGTCGTCTCGAACGGCGTGACGATCCTCCCGATGCCGGATCTGCGCGAGGAGACGCTGCGCGAGGTCGGACTCGATCTCTCGCATGACAAGCTCTTGCTCGGCCGCACGCGCGTCGTCCCGAACGACCAGGTGCCGGCGAATCGCGTCGTGAGTCAGGATCCGCCGCCGCTCACCTCCGTGCGCGTCGGCACGGTCGTCTCGGTCGACCTCTCGAAAGGGCCGCCGCCCGCCGTGCGCGTGCCGTCGTTCGTCAACATGTCGATCGACGAGGCGCGGCGCTTCGCGGGTGAGGCGAACGTGCGGCTCGGTCAAGTCGTTTGGACGCCGTTCGGCCGCGGCGGCCCTCCGCGCGGTATCGTCGTTCGTCAGAATCCGAGCGCGACGCAACTCGTCGATTCGAACGCCCGCGTCTCGCTCCAAGTCAGCGCCGGCCCCGACGTGACGGGCTACCTGCTGCGCCAGGTGCACGTCGCGATCGTCGTGCCGAGTCAGAAGGCGGGCGAAGTCCGCATCGTCCTGAAAGACGAGACCGGCTCGTACCCGCTCTACGACGCCTTCGCCGAGCCGCGTCAACGGCTCGACTTCACCGTGACGGCCCTCGGCACGGCACAGCTCGACCTCTACGTCGATAACGAGGAGCTCAGCTCGACGTCGCTCGGCGTCGAACCGAAGAACGTCCAGCACAACCAGTATCCCGCGCCGCGACCGGCCGCCCCGAACGCCGGCACCGCGGGCGAGAGCAACGGCGTGACGGTACTTTCCACGCCGCTGCCGAACGCGCTCGCGACGCTAGGGCCGCTCCGCGGCAGGTAGGATCTCATGGTTGCGATCGCTCCGAGCTTGCTCTCCGCCGACTTCGCCCACATCGCCGAGCAGATCGCCCTCGTCGAAGGGGCGGGCGCGAATGCCCTCCACATCGACGTGATGGATGGCCATTTCGTGCCAAACCTGACGTGGGGACCGAAGATCGTCGGGGATCTGCGCAAGCTCTCGCCCCTTCCGTTCGACACGCACTTGATGATCCTCGAGCCCGAGCGCTACGTCGAGGAGTTTCGCAAAGCCGGCTGCGACATCATCACCTTTCACTATGAGGCGACGGTTCACGTCCAGCGGCTGCTCGTGCAGATTCGGTCGCTCGGCGCGAAGGCCGGCCTCGCCCTGAACCCCGCGACCCCCGTCGCGATGCTCGAAGACGTGATCGAGGACTGCGACCTCGTGCTGATGATGAGCGTGAATCCCGGTTTCGGCGGCCAGAAGTTCATCCCGCAGGCGCTCAAAAAGCTGCGCGAAGCGCGCGCGCTGATCGACGCCCGCAATCCGGCCTGCCAGCTCGAAGTCGACGGCGGCGTCGGTCGCGCCAATGCCGCGGAGTGCGTCGCCGCGGGGGCCGGCGCCCTCGTCATGGGCAACAGCATCTATGGCGCGGCCGATCCCGCGCGCGAACTGCGCGAGATGCGCGCCCTCATCGACGCCGTTCCGGTCGCGCGCTGACCGAGGACGGACTGATCGCGGCGATCGCCGCGATCGCGGGCCGGCCCGCGCACCGGCGCATCCATCACGGCATCGGCGATGACGCGGCGGTCTGGCAACCCTCCCGGTCGCACCGGAGCGTCCTGACGGCGGACGCGCTCGTCGACGGCGTGCATTTCGACGCGCGGCTGATGACGCCGGAGGCGGTCGGTCACCGCGCGCTCGCGGCCAACCTGAGCGATATCGCCGCGATGGGCGCGCGGCCGCTGCTCGCGACGATCGCGCTCGGCGTCCCGCCGGGCTTCGAGCCCGCGTGGATCCTCGCGGCGTACCGGGCGATGGCGGCGCTCGCCGCACGCACCGGGTGCGCGATCGTCGGCGGCGACGTCGTGCGCGCCCCCGCGCTGTTCCTGTCGATCAGCGTCGTCGGCGAGGTCGCGGCGCCGGACGTGCGGCTGCGAACGGCCGGACGGCCGGGCGACGTCGTCGCCGTCACGGGCGCGCTCGGGGCGAGCCGCGCCGGCCTCGAACTGCTGCGCCGGCCGGAGCTGGCCGCCGGGCTCGCCCCCGCCGCGATCGCCGCCGCACGCGACGCGTTCGGCTTTCCCGAGCCCCGCCTGCGGGAGGGCGACTGGCTCGCCTCCTCCGCGCACGTGCGCGCGATGATGGATCTCTCGGACGGGCTCTCGACCGATCTCGCCCGCCTAGCGACCTCGAGCGGCTGCGGCGCCGTCGTCGACGACGTGCCCGTGGCCGAGGCGGCGCGGAGCGTCGCGGCCGCCGCCGGCGCGGAGGCGGAGCGCTACGCGCTCGACGGCGGCGAGGACTTCGAGCTGCTCGTCACGATCGCACCGCGCGCCTTCGGCTACCTCGCCGCGCGCTTCCGGACTCGCTTCGGCCGGCCGCTGATCGCGGTCGGCCGGCTCGTGCGGGAGCCGGGGCTACGCCGAACGAGCGACGGGGCCGAGCATCCGCTCGACCCCGCCGGGTTCTCACATCTGGAAGACGCCCGGGACTAGCCCGCGCGCTTGATCCGCTTCGAGCGAATGCAGGCCGTGCAGACGCGCGCCGTCTTGTGGGCGCCGCGGTCGTCGATCTTCACGGGCTGCAGATTCGGCAGCCAGCGGCGCTTCGTCTTGTTCATGGCGTGGCTGACATTATTGCCGGTCATCGGACCTTTCCCGCAGACGTCACACCGTTTTGCCATGAAGATACTCGCCCTTTCGAATCGGCCCGGAAGCCCGCGTGGACGGCCTCAAAGTCGTCCGAACAACCCGTCGATAGTATCACGCCGGCGCCGTCCGTGCAACGAAGCCTCGCCTGCCGCGAAGAGGAGAGCGACGGTCACCGTGGTGAACGCCACGGTGCCTCTCTGAGGCACCTTCGCCGAGTGGGTGTTCGTGAACGCTACAATCGCACCGCCGAGAATCGTGATCGACGCGATGGGCGGCGATCACGCGCCGGATGAGATCGTCGCGGGCGCGATCCTCGCGCACCGCCGCGGCTACGGCGCAATGCTGCTCTGCGGCGACGAAGCGCGGATCCGGCCGCTCGTGCCGGCCGACGTCGCCGCCGCGATCGAGATCGTCCACGCGCCGCTCGCGGTCGCCATGGACGCGAATCCGAGCCAGGCCGTGCGCGCCTCCGCCGGTACGTCGCTCGGCCTCGCGATCGATCTCGTGCGCGACGGCAAGGCCGACGCCGTCGTCTCCGCCGGCAACAGCGGTGCGTTCCTCGCGATCGGCCTCGTCCGCCTTCGAACGATCGCCGGCATCCAGCGCCCGGCGATCGCCGTCGTCATGCCCGGCAAACGGGGCCCGGTCGTCGTCCTCGACTCCGGCGCGAACGTCGACTGCAAGCCGGAGTGGCTCGCCCAGTTCGGCGTCATGGGCTCGGCCTACGCGAGTTCGGTGCTCGGCATCGCGAATCCGAAGGTCGGCGTCATCTCGGTCGGCGAGGAGCGCGTCAAAGGCAACGCGCTCTCGATCGAGGCGGCGAACCTGCTCGACGCGATGCCGGTCAACTTCATCGGGAACGTCGAGGGCCGCGACATCTTCGAGAACACGGCCGACGTCTTCGTCTGCGACGGCTTCGTCGGAAACGTCATCCTGAAGGTGAGCGAAGGCGCGGCCTCGCTCGTCGGCGAGATCGTCCAGACGGAGCTCCGCGGCGGCAATCCGATCGCGAAGCTCGGCGCGCTGCTCGCGAAACCGTCGCTCGAGCGGGTCTCCGAGCGTCTGTCGTACGAGTCGTACGGCGGCGCGCCGCTCCTCGGCCTCAACGGCAACTGCATCGTCGCGCACGGCCGCGCGAACCGGAACGCCGTCGCGAGCGCCATCCGCGCCGCCGCCTCCGAGGTCCGCGACGACGTCGTCGGCCGAATCGGGCGGCTCGTGCGCGACACGGGTCTGCGACCGGTCCGCCACGGCTGAGGCCGGCTCCGGCACGAGCGGTCCGGGACTCTACGTCCATCTGCCGTTCTGTCCGTACATCTGCCCGTACTGCGATTTCGCGAAGTGGCCGTATCGCCGCGGCGATGCCGCGCGCTATCTCGCCGCGCTACACGCCGAGATCGACGCCGCGGCCCTGCCGGCGGAGGCCGGGCCGCCGCGCACGCTGTTCTTCGGCGGCGGAACGCCGAGTACGTACGAACCGGCGGCGATCGGCGAGCTGATCGCCCACCTGCGCGAGCGCTTCGCCCTGCCGGAGGACGCGGAGATCTCGCTGGAAGCGAACCCGGACGGCGTGCTCGCAGGCGTCGATCGCGCGGGGCTCGCCGGGGCCCTGCCGGGCCTGCGGGCGGCGGGCGTCACCCGGCTCTCGCTCGGAGTCCAGACGCTCGTCGATGCCGAACTCGGTACCCTCGGCCGCCGGCACCGTTATGACGATGTGGCACGCGCCGTCGCGGCGGCTCGCGCCGCCGGCTTCGACGATTGCTCGCTCGACTTGATCTTCGCCGTGCCGGATCAGAGCCTCGCGAGCTGGACGCTGACGCTCGAACGGGCCCTGGCCCTCGCGCCCGAGCACCTCTCGATCTATGGCCTGACCGTCGAAGAGGGCACGCCGTACGCCGCCTGGTTCGCGCGCGAACCGGCGCGTTTCGCGACGAGCGATCTCGAAGCCGAGATGTATGGCGTCGCGATCGCGCGGCTCGAGGCGGCGGGCTTCGAACACTACGAGATCAGCAACTTCGCACGGCCCGGCCGCCGCTGCGCGCACAACGCGAACTATTGGGCGAACGGCACGTACCTCGGGCTCGGCGTCGGCGCGGCGTCGTACCTCGCGGGCGAACGCTCCGTTGCGACTCGCGAACTCGAACGCTACGTTGCGAGCATCGAGGCCGGCTCCGCCGTACCGCGTGAACGCGAACGGCTGCGCGGCGCGCGAGCCGCGGGCGAAGCCGCGATGCTGCGGCTGCGGACGGCCGAAGGCATCGACGTCCCGGCCTTTCTCGCGCGCTACGGCATCGATCCGCACGCGATCGCGCCGGCGGCGGTTGCGGAGTTCGTCCGCGCGGGTCTCGTCATCGCGGAGCCGGGGCGCATCGCGCTGACGCCGCGCGGCCGCTTCGTCGCAAACGACGTCTGCGCGGCCTTCCTCGGCGACGACGACCCGGAGGAAGCGGAGCTCCGGCCCGGGGGCGAAGCGAATCGCCTGGCGGAACGGGTTGCACGAACGTAATGTCGACGACGCTGCTCCGCATTCTCTTCGCCGCCGTCTTCGCCGTGACGGGCTTCCTGCTCGGTCACGAAGCCTTCGTACACCTCGTCTCGCTGCGCGTCTCGAGTCAGATCTGGCTGATCGCGCTGACGATCCTGCTGCCCGTCGTCGGGGCCGTCGCGGGCGTCTTCGTCGCTCCGTTCGCGCAGGCGCTCTTCGAGCACCAGCTCGCCGACGTCGAGCGGACGCTCGACGGCCTCGAGCCGGGCCAGATCGCCGGCGGCGCGACGGGCCTCGTCGTCGGACTGCTCGTCGCCTTCCTCGTCAAGGGCGTCTTGCTCGAGTTCGCATCGGGCGCGAACAAATCGGCGAACTACGTCGCGAACGTCGCGTACATCGTGCTCAGTCTGTTCGCGGCGTACCTCGGCGCGCGCGTCGGCGCGAAGCAGCGCATGGAGCCGCTCCGCAGCCGGGCCGGCGCCCCCGCGGCCGCCGTCGCGAAGCTGATCGATACCTCGGTCGTGATCGACGGCCGGATCGTCGAGATCGTGCAATCCGGCTTTCTCGACGGACCGCTCGTGCTGCCGCGCTTCGTCCTGCGCGAACTCCAGACGATCGCGGACTCCGCCGACGGCATGAAACGCGCACGCGGCCGCCGCGGACTCGAAGTGCTCTCGAAGCTCCAGGAGAGCGTGCCGCTCGAGATCGACGAGCGCGACTATCCCGACGTCCACGGCGTCGATGCGAAGCTGGTCCGGCTCGCGCGCGACCGTAGTGCGAAGCTGGTCACGAATGACTATAACCTCAATCGCGTCGCCCACGTGGAAGGCGTCGCCGTGCTGAATATCAACGAGCTCGCCGCGGCCGTCAAACCCGTCCTGATGCCGGGCGAAGACCTGCACGTCGCGATCGTGCGCGACGGAAAAGAGCCCCATCAGGGCGTCGGCTATCTCGAAGACGGCACGATGATCGTCGTCGAGAATGGCCGCCGGCTGATCGGCGAGGATACGGACGTCCAGGTGACGAGCGTCCTCCAGACCGTCGCCGGACGCATGATCTTCGCGAAGATCAAGCGGCAGACGCCCGTCGCGTGAGCGGGCCGCTCGTCTTCGGCGCCGTGATCGTCGCGGCCGGGCGCGGCGTGCGCTTCGGCCGTCCGAAGCAGCTCGTGGCGGTCGGCGGGCGGCCGCTCGTCGCGTGGTCGATCGAGACGTTCGGCACGATGCCCGAGATCGCGGAGCTGGCGATCGCGACCGAACCCGAGAGCGTCGCGGCGCTGCAGGAGCTGGCCGAGCGCTACGCGCCGGCGCGCGCGGTGCGCGTCGTCGCGGGCGGAGCGACGCGCCAGGCGAGCGTCGCCCGCGGCATCGCCGCCCTCTCCGCCACCTGCGAGGCCGTCGCGATCCACGACGGCGCGCGGCCGCTCGTGCTCGCGGATGACGTCCGGCGCGCGATGGCCCAGGTCGGCGCCGGCCAAGCCGCCGTCCTCGCCGCGCCGGTCGTCGACACGATCAAGCGCGTCCCGCGCGATGCCGCGACCGTCGCGGAGACGCTCGACCGGGCGGAGCTCTGGGCCGCGCAGACGCCGCAGCTGGCGACGCGCGCCGACCTCGAGCGCGCGCACGCCGCCGCCGCGCGCGACGGCATCGATGCGACCGACGACACGGCGCTGCTCGAACGGATCGGCGTGCGCGTCGTCGTCGTCCCGCCGAGCGGCGAGAACTTCAAAGTGACGCTGCGAGCGGACCGCGAACTCGCAGAGTCGGTGCTGCGCGAACGCGCGGGGGAGCGTGCACGGGTGGAGTACCGCGTCGGGCATGGCTTCGATGCCCACCGGCTCGTGGAGGGCCGGCCGTTCGTCCTCGGCGGCATCGAGATTCCGTGCGCCTTCGGCCCGCTCGGCCACTCGGATGCCGACGTCCTCGCCCACGCGCTCTCCGATGCGATCCTCGGCGCCTGCGCGCTCGGCGATCTCGGCGCGCACTTCCCGGACATCGACCCGCAGTGGAAGGGCGCGGACTCGATGCGGATGCTCGAAGCCTGTGTCGCGATGGCGGCGGCGGGCGGCTACACGCTCGCGAACGTCGACGTGACGGTCGTCGTCGAGCGGCCGCGGCTCGCCCCGCACCTGGCCGCGATCCGCGCGCGCGTCGCCGCGAGCCTGCGCATCGAACGCGATCTCGTGAGTGTCAAGGCAAAGACGAGCGAAGGCATGGGCTATACGGGCGACGGCACGGGAATCGCGGCCTACGCCGTGGCGGGCCTCGTTCGAAGCGAGAGACGATGATCGAGACGACGACGCTCGGGCCGGCGATGCAGCGCGCCGGCCTCCTGGAAGACCCCGTGCCCCCGGCGGCGGCGCGCTGGCTCGCGACGTTCTGCGAGGCCTTCGGTCTCGCGTGCACGAGCGTCGAGGACGCGCTCTTCGAAGTGCGGGAACTGCGCGCGGAGGCGACGCTCGTCCCCGCGCTCGAACTCGAGCGGCTGCGCAGCCGCAGCGTGCTCTTCTTTCTCGACACGGTCGGCCAGTACGTCGACGATCAGGCCGAGCTCCGCGACCTGCCGCTCGAGCACGACCTCGCTGCGATCGCAGGCGAGTTCGGGCTCGAACCGCACGAGGCCGCCGGCGCCGTGCGCATGGCGCTGACGGGGCGGAGCGCGGGGCCGGATCTGGCGCTGCTCTTCCCGCTGCTCGGCCACGACCGCATCTTGATCCGCATCGGCGCGATCAGTTCGCACCTCTTGCACGGCCGCGGCCTCGATCCGATCAAGACGGGTCCCGGCGGCAATCCGTTCCGCCCCCTCGCGGGCACGAAGCCTGCGGCGGACGCGGCGGGAGAGTCGCGGTGAGCATCCTGCGCGATATCTGGCTCGATTGGAAGGCGCCGGTCGAGCGCGATCCCGCGGCGCGCGGCTACCTCGACGTCCTGCTCTCGTATCCGGGCTTCCATGCGATCACGGCGCACCGCTTCATCCACGCGCTGCATCGGACGGGACTGCCGCTGCTCCCGCGGTTCCTCGCTCATCTCAATCGCGCGGCGACGGGCATCGAGATCCATCCGGCGGCAACGATCGGTCATGGCTTTTTCATCGATCATGGCATGGGTGTGTTAATCGGCGCGACCGCCGAGGTCGGGAACGGCGTGACGCTCTACAAGAACGTGACGCTCGGCGGAACGAGCCTCGGACCCGGCAAACGGCATCCGACCGTCGGGAACGACGTCGTCGTCGGCACGAATGCGAGCGTGCTCGGCGACATCCGCATCGGCGACGGCGCGCGCATCGGGGCGCACTCGGTCGTCGTGCGCGACGTCCCTGCGAACGCAACGGTCGTCGGCATCCCAGGCCGCGTCGTGCTGCAGGACGGTGTCCCCGTCGCCGAGGCCGGAGGCCCGAGCGCCCGCTCGCGCGTCGAGATGCCCGACCCGCAGGCCAAGCTGATCGTCGCGCTGAGCGCGCGCGTCGCCGAGCTCGAACGGGCGCTCGCGGCGCTCCACGGCGTCGAACCGAGCGCTCCCGCTCCGGTCGATCTCGCGACGGTCTTCACCGATGTCACTCCGGCTCTATAACACCCGGACGCGCGCGACGGAACCGTTCGTGCCGCTGCAGAGCGGTACCGTGCGGATGTACGTGTGCGGGCTCACGCCGTCGGCCGAGGCGCACCTCGGTCACGCGCGCTCGTTCCTGTTCTTCGATGTGCTGCGCCGCTATCTCGTGCATCTCGGCTACCGCGTCACGTACGTGCGCAACGTGACGGATATCGACGATCGCAGCATCGCTGCGGCCGCGGCGGAAGGCACGACGTACGACCGCATCGTCGCGCGCTTCTATGCGGCGTTCGAACGGTCGATGCAGCGCCTGCAACTGTTGCCGCCGGATCGCGAACCGCGTGCGACGGACTCGATCCCCGGTATTCTCTCGATGATCGGCGAGCTCGTCGACGCGCGCCGTGCGTACGTCGCAAGAGACGGCGTCTACTTCGCCGTCCGGTCGTTCCCGCGGTACGGCGCGCTCTCGGGACGCAAGGTCGACGAGCTGGAGATCGGCGCGCGGATCGCCCCGGGGGAGTTCAAGCGCGATCCGCTCGATTTCGCACTCTGGAAGTTCGCAAAGCCGGACGAGCCGTCGTGGTCCTCACGCTTCGGCGCGGGACGTCCGGGTTGGCACATCGAGTGCTCGGCGATGGCGCGGGCGTTGCTCGGCGAGCCCTTCGACATCCACGGCGGTGGCTTCGACCTGATCTTTCCTCACCATGAGAACGAGATCGCGCAGAGCGAGTCGGTCGGAGCGGCACCGATGGCGAACGTCTGGATGCACGGCGGCCTCCTGCAGTTCGATGGCCGGAAAATGTCAAAGTCGCTCGGCAATTTCGAACCACTCACGGATCTGCTCGACCGGCACGATCCGCAGGCGATCCGGCTGCTCTTCCTGCAGACGGGCTATCGCAAGCCGATGAATTTCACCGAAGACTCGATCGCGGGCGCGACGGTGAGCCTCGGGCGCCTGTTCGCCGCGTACGACCGGCTGCGCGAAGCCGCTCCGCTCGGGGCACCCTCGGAGACCCCGGCCGTCGCGGGGGAACGCCGCGCGTTCTTTGCCGCCCTCGACGACGATCTCAACACGGCCTCGGCGATCGCCGTGCTCTTCGAACTCGCCGGCGCGGCCGCGGCGGTCGAGCGGAGGGGCGCGGCCTCCGAGGCCGCGGCGTTGTTGCATGAGGGCTTCGAGCTGCTCGGCATCTCGCCCCAGCACCGGCTGCCGCGCGGCGTCACCGCGGCCCCCGCCACGCGGATGGGCGACGTCGGCGGAGTGCCGCACGAAGTGCGTGCCGAGGGTGATGTGCGCGCGCCGCTCGCCGCTCGCGAAGCGGCGCTGCGAGAACGGCTCGCCGCGGCCGGCGTGGCGGGCGGCGTCGCGGATGGCGTCGAGCTCGTGTTCGGTGCGATCTTCGAGCGGCTGCGAGCGAAGGCGGCGAGGGACTTCGTGCGGGCCGACGCCGTCCGCGCGGCGCTCTCGGGCGCCGGCGTGACGCTCCGCGATGGGAAGAGCGTGACCTCGTGGTCCGTGGAACCGCAGCATTGATGGAACGCAGACGGCCACCGAGTTCCGGCGTCAACCGCCCGCTCGCCCAAGACGGCGGACGCGTGCGGCCGGGCGCGGTCGACCTCGACGACGTCGTGTACGGCATCCATGCCGTCGAAGAGGCGCTCGCCGCGCGCGAGCCGCTCCGCCGCATCCATCTCGGCGACGATCGGAAGCGCGACCCGGCGCTGCGCGGTCTCCTCGAAGCGGCGCAGAGCCGCGGGATCGTCGTCCGCTACGAGAACCGGGCGTTCTTCAACCAGTTTCCGTACCGCGCGCACCAGAGCGTCGTCGCCTTCGGCGTCCCGTTCGACTACCTCACCCTCGAAGAGGCGATCGCGCTGCCTCGGACCGGCGACGCGCTCTTCGTCGTCCTCGATCACATCACGGATCCGCACAACGCGGGCGCGATCGTCCGGTCGGCCGAGTGCGCCGGGGCGACGGCGGTCGTCCTGCCCGAGCGCCGCTCGGCCGGTATCAACGGCACGGTCCGCAAGGCCTCGGCCGGGGCGACCGCCCACGTGCCGATCGCCCGGGTCGCCAACATCTCGAACGCCCTCCGCGTCTTCAAGAAGCACAACGTCTGGGTCGCGGGCGCGGCGATGGGTGAGGGATCGGTCTCGTACGTCGGCGCCGATCTCCGGCGCGACCTCGCGATCGTCATCGGCGCCGAAGGCGACGGGCTCTCGCCGGTCGCCCGCAAGGAGTGCGACTTCCTGATCCACGTCCCGATGCATGGCCGTCTCGATTCGCTCAACGCCTCCGTCGCGGCGGGCATCTTGCTCTTCGAGACGCTCCGGCAGCGCGGGCCGGCGGCGAATTAGCTCCAGGGACTCGGGGGCGAGCCCGGCGGCCGACCAGGCGGAAACGCGGAGCCACCGGAGGGTGGCGGCGGCGGCGCGCCGTAGGGCGCCGGCGGCCCGCCCGCGCCGCCGGGCGGGGGCGGGGCCGGGGGCGGAGCGCCCCACGCGGTGTCGGTCGCGCCGCCAAAACCGGTGAACGGCGGCGGCGGCGTGTTCGGAAACATCGGTGACGGCATCGCGCCTCCCTCGCCGCGGGCGGCGCGCAAGACCGGCCAGTCCAGGAACGCGAACAGGTAGATCGCGACGATATCGAGCAGCGGCACGAATATTACGAGCGTCCACCACGGCGAGTAGCCCGCCTTCTTGACGATGAAGAAGAGGGGCAGCAGGACGATGCTGAAAACGATCGCGATGAAGATGAGGCCGAAGACGACGGCGCCGGCTTGCGCGGCCGGCTCACCGTAGGTCTGAGCGAGAAGCACGGGCACCCCGATTTGCCGAGCAGGAGAAGCAGTGATGGTCGCGGCTTCGACGGCCGGGGAGCCGGCCTCCCCCGCGCGCGCGTGCCCCGAGGTCGTCCTTCAACCTTGACGGGATAGTGGAGAGAGGGTCTAAAAATATTCGATCCTCCAAGACACGTTCCGTAACAAAAAGCAATAGCAGCGCGAAATTCTTTACACTTTGTGGAGCATGCCAAGCCCTCTCCGGCCCAAGAGCGG
>JAABUX010002337.1_pt1 | contig 27041 bp, 28 predicted proteins | sample 5561851 | NCBI WGS metagenome assembly JAABUX01 (sample SAMN10711883, study PRJNA513361) | rock metagenome | isolation source: Antarctica rocks | place: Antarctica: Victoria Land, Richard Nunatak red sandstone | collected 2016-01-03 | reverse complement strand
CCACCTCCTCACCTCCAGCGCCGCATTCACCCTTCTCTCCCCCCTCCCCCACAGCGTCATCACCATCACCTATCTGAACGCGACCGCGTACTACAACCACACGGAGCCTGTGGGGACTATCTTGTATGAGCTGCCGTGGGAGGTGCCGCCGGGTGTTAGCGAGAGTCCGAGGCTGCCGGTGGAGTGGGATTTGGGGAGTGTGGGGTATGAGGCTGTGAGGGAGGCGGTGGGGGGAAGGCTGAAGGTGGATGCTGGGGCGGAGGTTGGGGTGGGGGTTGGGGAGTGGGGGGAGAGGGTGTGGTTTGAGGGGAGGGGGGTGGGGGCTAGGGTGAGGTTGTGAAGGGGTGTGGGATGGAGGTTGCGTCGTGAGGGGGTGGGGGAAAAGGGAAATCGTGTGGATGGGATGGGAGGGATGGGGAGTTTGTGCGTATGCCGTACTGGTGATGTGGCACGCTGGGGATTTCGATTTTAGCATTGGGTTTTGGACTTGTTATATAGCTTGTGCAACGTTACAAAGGCTGCTTGTTTTGAGCATGGATGATGGTTTTATGATGGCTTTTAGGGAGTTGTATATCTGTTGATATGAAATGCATCATATATCATACCGTTTGACAGCTCAATTGCCAAAAAGGGGTCCTCGATGATGGCAAGATCATGTCACTTGACTACTAATTGATCTATTTCCAAGCTCGTAGTTTTAGGTCCTGGATAAGTTGGTCTAGATGACCTTTTTCGAAGATGCAACCCTTTGCAAAACCGGGTGCCCACTTCTCCCCAATCTGAACGCCAACGCTAGAACGTGACAGTATTTGGCATCGGTCTGCTGATAATCATCCCGGAGGCAGAGAGCTCGCATCTACGACGTCGTCGGCATCTTTCATCATTTCGTCTACGGGGTCTTGGAGTGGTGATCGTGGTAGAGCCATTAAACCTGTCCGTGCTGACTCCAGAACACCGAAGGGTGAAATGAGCTTCATGAAAGCATCGATCCGGGGTGGTTTGGCCGAGCTGAGTATCCGTCAACATGGTGATTGGGGGTAATGTATTAGAAGAGACTTACACCTCGACGATGCAATTGTTAGTACTAATGTCCAATACTTTCCCACCAAACTGATGCGTGATATGACTGATATGCGTCAAATGCTCATGTTTGTGTCTCAAAGCCTGACTCGCTACTAATCGACTGGGATGATAATTTTCCTCTTCGGATTGTAGCTCCCTCTGGTGCTTTTCCACCTCTGCGCGCGCTTCTTCAAGCTTGGAAGCATCGGCTGCCGACATCTCTCGATGATGAGCCATCAAGTCCTCAAAGTATTCCGGGCCAAGGATTGAGATTTTGGCCAGGAGAAGCTCGCGCTGCACAAGAGGGGCTGCTGTGTAGTCGAGCACGGCCCATACAGGTACCAAATCCTCCAGCTGCCGCCTTGCTTGCTCGACCACTCCATCTTGCCCTGAAAGCACGATTGTCATGCGAGAAAGGTCATCCACCTCGGTATTGCAGACAACCAGACTGTCGATATTGAAGCCCCTTGCTGCGAGGATTCCCGAAACACGGGAAAGCACACCTGGCTCATTCTGAACGAGGCAGTTGAGTATGTGTCTTTTTGGAGGGAGCTGTGAGGGTAAAGGTGTCTCGTAGAGTATAGAAGAGACGGCGGCTGGGGCGGACCATGACGGCGGGGTTTCTTGGGCCGGAAGAGGATTGATTCGCCGATGAAGGGCTTTGTAAGCTAGTGCAGACGTCGAAGATGTCGTGTGCTGCGTCCTTCGGGGAAAGTGATGTTTGGGCGAAATTTGTTGGGTGAGCTGGGGGTTGAAGCGGGAGGGTATGGACGAGAGGGTTCGACGAACGGCCATTGTGGCCTTCCCCGATGTTGCTATACAGAGCAGGCGGTCAATGTTTCAATTGTTGTTACCAAAGCGAGATCGGTGCAGGTATTGTGCGATTGCAAAGCTCAGAAGATGGGTTATCCAGCCGGCACAGAAAACCCAATGGCCGAAACCGGGGTACCTTTGCGCTATTGTGGCTAGTTCAATCTAGGGTGCAGCCCTGTGAAGCGACTAAGGTAACTACATCACTCGATCACCACGTCGAATTCAGTTTCCCAAACCATCAGAACAACTAATCGCCGAGGTATGTGGAAACCGTATGGCGAGGTGACAACTATTTGACTGCCCAGATGCTCTCACGAACCGTACTCCGAGCCGCAAAGGCACCTTCGATGATCGCCACCCGTGGCTTTCGAACTTCTGCTGCACGCCTTGGAAGTCCTTACCACTATCCCACAGGTCCACGAAGCGGCTTACCGTTCAATCCCTTGACGAAATACTTCGCCTACAGATATTGGGGCACGATGGGTGAGCTCCATAGTTAAGGGGGCGTAGATATGGCTCTGCTAATGTGGAGACAGCCTTCTTCTTTGGATTGCCATTCGGTATTGCAGGTATGGTTGAAGGCTTTCGTTTGGTTGGCTACTGTATTGATACGATACACAGTCTGGCAGACGAAGAAGAACAAATAGGGGAAGGGCTGATGCTGGCGAAATTGGACGGTATAGGAGGTAGTACAGGCGGGAAATACTTATACGTCAAGAATGTGACACTGGACTATTACAGCGAATTACGGCGTGGTCTGCGTGTACTATGACTCCCGAATGACACATTCAGGCGATGGCTTATGACTATCATCACTGTTGGCGTCCCTCATGAGTCGTCTAAAAGGCTGTCTTTGAGGTACAGTATTCAACAAACATGGCGATCCGCGCCACTCATGAACACATTTGTCAATGAAATATCACAGCCTTGATGCAGCCATGCTCTTGGTCTTCTAAGGAAGGCTCAGCACATTTCAACCGAGACACTTTAAATCTGGTAGTAGCAAGCCAAGAATGCACATTAGAAAGACGTCCACAGCGTCAAAAAGACGACGATTATAGCGACAACGAACACACTTTCAGCTGTGGCTGCTTCCCAAATACGAGCATATCATTCCCATCTCGATCGCACTTGCGTAATGATATTAGTATTTTGTAGCTTGTTTTTATCAGCATGTCAATTGGACTCGGCAGCAATGGTGACTTGAAGCTTTTCTTAGCTCTCAAACTGAAAATTGAGTGAAACGTCGACTCATTGGTCATCTGATGAAGGGTATGAAAACGTTAACTGGAGTGTAGAGCTCAAGGCGCGCCTTATGTATCCTACGAAGAGATAGAATCCTAGATAACATTCTAGGCTAAGGCACTGCTCAGCCATCCACCAATCGCAAACCTCAATAGACGGATGACCAATGCCATCATCGCTTCTTGACCCATCAAGGATTCAACAAATCTGGTCTGCAATCTTTGCCTGACTGATCGAGCAACTCAGTCCACCTCTGAATCTCAATGCATACGAGATGTATCTAAGAGCTTGCCAAACTTGGGCAAGACCTCTTATTTCCATCCTCATTCGGGGCGAGTGATAGTGGAGTTGAGCCTGGCAGAGATGTTGGGTCTATTCTATCTTCTATCCGTGACAAATAGCATGCACGTCAAATTAGGAATATCTGATATTTCACTAATCAATTTCTCTGTCAGGTACTTTACGAGGTAATATAAAGTAACGTGGAACATTGACGCAGTAACGCGCTTCACGCGGCGGCTGGTTTTGCTGGATCTCGCTAGACTTCATCAGGTATAGACATGTCTATCTAGCTAGGCTCCTTTAGGAAACCCAAGTTAATCTTTTCGGCTTGCTCACTGTTGACATATGCGGAGGGATATTCTGGTGTATCAATCATGACAGAAGAAATAAAAAATTGGATTGGTGATGCGGAACCTCAGAATTATCCATCGGTCGCTGGTCAGCAGTCCTCCAGGATTGGCTTTGACGGCATCTGCTTGGGATGTTGCATCAGATAGCGTGATATGCACTTTTGGTCCAAAGAAAGGGAATTCTCTGCTTGAGCTCAAACGCTGGAAGTCGCATGACAGATCATTTCAGTCCATAGCTTCTTGGGAAGCTCCGTGTCCGCTGCCAGACCTTGATTGTGATGAGATTCTAAACCTGCATTATTCTTCTGACTCTCTAACATCATGTGTTGTGTTTGCTGGCGGAGACATTGTAGTCGTTCGAGAAGACCTCAAGGTTGGCGAGGAAAAGATAGAGATCGTTGGTTCCGTTGACGCTGGAATTGCTGCTGCTGCATGGTCACCTGATGAAGAATTACTTGCTATTACTACAAGAGCATCAACTTTGCTGTACATGACGAGAGACTTCGATAATGTCACAGACATCGCACTCACAATTGATGATCTCAAGGCTTCCAATCATGTTTCGGTCGGCTGGGGCAAGAAAGAGACGCAGTTCAAGGGCAAGAAAGCTAAAGCGCTTCGCGACCCTACAATGCCTGAGACAGTGGATGAGGGCGTCTTGAGCGGTCATGATGCAAGGGAAACTACAATGACTTGGCGTGGTGACGGTGCATATCTAGCAGTGAACAGCCTTGAGCCTGACTCACGGAGGGTTATACGAGTTTATTCACGAGAGGGCGTCTTAGACAGCGTCAGTGAGCCTGTCGATAATTTGTTGGGTGCTTTGAGCTGGAGACCGGTGGGAAATCTCCTCGCTGGAATACAATTTCAAGATGACCTGGCTAGAGTGATCTTCTTTGAGAGAAATGGCTTACGCCACGGCCAGTTCAATTTACGACTCAGCGGAGAGGAGCTCCAAGATTGGGGCTCGAAAATACGTTTGCAATGGAATGTAGATTCATCTGTGTTAGCTGTCTGCTTTAGAGATAGAGTTCAGCTGTGGACGATGGGAAACTATCATTACTATCTTAAACAGGAAATATTCTCGTTGTCAGAGGTGTCATCAAGGGGACCTATGTCTATTTCCTGGCATTCAGAGAAGCCTTTGCATTTCATCTTGAGCTCTCAGAGTAAGCAATTCTCGTGCTATCACAGCCATGTGCGTGATCGTTGACTGAGGGCATTCTTCTCAGCTGGCGTGCAAAGGCTTGCATGTACTTCGACGATATCCGGAGGCTCCACATCTGGACCTGAAGACTATGGCGTGGTAATGGTAGTTGATGGAAGTAGGTCCCGAAGAAATCAGGTATGTATCGCGCTGACACGGTATAGAATGCCTCAAGATAACGCCGTTACGGCTTACCAACATACCACCACCAATGGCGTTGTATGAAATCCTACTAGAGAGTAACATAATATCAGTCGCTGTTACTGTCAATCTTGAAGGCACAAAGTCAAATATGATCGCTGTGCTACACCACGACGGCTGCTCGCTATTTGACTGGCCTTTAGTGTCGATGTTAGAGAAGCCGCCCACTCCCAGATGGACCATGTCCCCACAAACAAACAGCAAAATTCCCGGACTAATGTATCTGCAAGTCGCATTTACCGGTAAGCTGACCCGGGAAAGGCCCATCCTCATGCTTTCAAACGACGTAGAAGCATCCATGCTTTATGCTATAGGCATGGATGGCATACAGCTTGGTGAAATATTTTCGCGTGGCACAGCTATTGAAGGCATCGTCACGAACGAGCATTGCCCTCTTTCCCAGACATACCTCTTGACAGAGGATGATGCGAACAGTGGTCGAGAAGAACTGGACAAGGACATCACTAAGTTCAATCAGTGTAGCAATATGGAGCTGGCGATCGCTAGATTCCCAATAGCAAGAACAGATTCGGTACACTGCGGTGGTACCATGCATGAAAGCTCTGATGGACTGTCCTTAGCCAGAGGTACTATATTCAGCCTTTCTGAGAACGGCTCTTTATTCGCAAATGAGACTCGCATGGTCCGGAATTGCACATCTTTCTTGACAACGCCGACTCATCTGATATTCACCACGTCCCAAAATCTCCTGAAATTGGTACATATGATGGGTTCACCCCAAGGTACGTCTCTGGTTTCAATCTAAAATGCAGTACTTGCAAATTGTCTGAACAGCTCATGCAGAACTGGAGATACCTCCAGACACGCCTGAAACAGACGAGCGGTGCCGTAGTATCGAAAGGGGTGCGAAGCTCGTAACAGTCATGCCTTCGACATTTGCGTTGGTATTGCAAATGCCGAGGGGTAATCTTGAGACAATCTATCCTCGAGCGCTGGTACTTGCAGGGATACGGGACAGTATCAACAAGAAGAAGTATAAAAAAGCATTCTTAGCTTGTAGGAAACAGCGGGTTGATATGAACATCTTACATGACCACGCCCCTCAGCAATTCGTTTCATGCGTCGGGCTCTTTCTCGATCAGATACAGAAAGTGGAGCATATCGACTTGTTCTTGTCACAGCTCAGGTGGGCTTATTTCTATTCTACTAAGAACTATACTAATAGAGAGTAGAGAAGAAGACGTTTCGACAACGATGTACAAAGAGACCATCGCGAAAAATCCCTCTCAAGACGACTCAGATCCTCAGCGACAGCGAGCGGACGATGCACGTGTGTCAAAGGTCAATAGAATATGTGATGCTTTCTTAGGCGCTTTGAAGTACCGCACATCAACTCACTTTCAGAATGTCGTTACGGCTCATGTATGTAAGACACCTCCAGATCTCGATGCTGGCTTGAGCCAGATCGCTGGACTCCGTAGTGAGTTGATCTCTGTCCAGACGATGACTTATTGCGTTTTGACGTAGTGTAGGCAAGCATGCAGATTTGGTGGAAGGGGCTATTGAGCACATTTGCTTCCTTGCAGATGTCAATCGGTTGTACGACAACGCTCTAGGGCTCTACGATCTAGAGCTTGCTTTGCTCGTCGCTCAGCAATCTCAAAAAGACCCGAAAGAATACTTGCCGTTCCTACAAAATCTGCAGAGGGAGCCATTGCTTCGAAGAAAGTATTTGATCGACAACCACCTTGGTCGATACAGCAAGGCTCTGAAGCATCTATGCGAATTAGGAGCATTCGACGAAGTCAAGACGTATACTATAAGGCACGTCTTATATCCGGAGGCTTTGGACTTCTACCGCTATCAGGAGGACCAGCTCAAGGAAATCATACGCCTCTATGCCGATCAGCTTCAGCAGGATGGGAAATTCAAAGAAGCTGGGATAGGTATGGACGTCCTGCAATGTTGACTCAGCCTCTAACTAACCGTCCGCAGCCTTCGAATATCTTGACGACAACGCCTCCGCAAGCGAAGCATACCGTCAAGTTCACCTCTGGAAAGAATCCCTCGCTTGTGCCACCCTCATCCCCCTTTCCGAACCCCAACTCCACGCACTCTGCCTAGCAGTAGCAGACACGCTCTCCGAAACCAAAGACTTCTCCTCAGCAGCAACCATCCATCTCGACTACCTCTCCGACGTCCCCACCGCAGCCCGCCTCTCCTGCAAAGGCTACTTCTTCGCCGACGCCCTCCGCATAATCGGTCTGCACCACCGTCTCGATCTCCTCGAAACCGTCATCGACACCGGTCTCGTCGAAGGCATGGCATCGATGACCGAGCTCCTCGCCGACTGCAAATCCCAACTCAACGCTCAGATCCCACGTATTCGCGAACTGCGGACCAAGAAGGCTGAAGATCCTCTGGCGTTTTTGGACGGAGATGTCAACGATGGCGCTGATATCCCGGATAATGTCTCGCTTGCGCCTACGGATGCGTCGACGGCGGGCGGTGGTAGTTTGTTCACGCGGTATACCAATCGGACGGGGACGGTGGGGACGAATGCTACGAGGAGGACGTCTAAGAATCGGCGGAGGGAGGAGAGGAAGAAGGCTAGGGGGAAGAAAGGGAGTATCTATGAAGAGGAGTATCTGGTCAATAGTGTTGGGAGGCTTGTTGATAGGGTGAATTCTGTCAATGAAGAGGTTGACAGGTTGGTTGTTGGGCTTATGAGGAGAGGTATGAGGGAGAGAGCGGGCGCTGTACAGAATGCTATGCTTGAGGTGGTGGATCTTTGCCAAGGCTGTCTTGAAGAGGTTTTCGGTCCTGCAATTAAAGAGCCAGTCGTCGAGCTAAAGGACGAGGATGAACCTGGTAGACCGAAGGGAGGGGATGGTATAATGTGGGATACGTTGGAAGGAGAAAAGCGCAGGGAGGTACCTGTGGTGAAAGGTTTCGCTAGACTCACTTTGCTCAGTCGATAAATAGATAGCATATCGCGGTCTTTCGTCAAAAGTTTATTTGTGGGTATCAAGAATAATCATCATATCCATATCAAGCATCCACGGGCTTTCCCTGCTCGTCAATCAAATGTTCCTGAACGCTGATCGGTCCCTCTCCCACACTCGTCAGGATGATCCGCGATACATTCGTCCTCAACGCTTCCTCCACCTGCGCATACTCTTCTCCAAGCCCCCTACCCTCCGTCGCCGTCCCAATATCTCGCCACCCCTCTTTCCCGTGCAAGCAGTTCGCCAGCTTCGCACCTACAAAATCCCAATCCTTCTCCAAATAATAAACCACAGCATTCGGCCCCGCATCGAAGGTATACGCCGCCACCACCATGCCAGCCAACAGATTGATAGCCTCCACAGCGCGTATAGCAGCACGACTCACATCATTGAGATAGAAGATCGGCGGATCGGTATCCAAGCACGTAGCATGAAAAGAATTACTCTCCCTCATCGTCACGCGCGCAAACGTTTCGAAATCCCTCTTCCCAATCGCCGCTTCCATCTCCGCCATCCGCGTTGGCACCACCATCTCTGCTCGCGTTCGGAACAGGCTACTCGTTTTTACGGTCTCCTGCATGCCTGTCGTGCTACTCACGCCCTTTTTCTCGGCACTAACCACCATAATCAGCGCCCGCATCTCAGGCCAATGGCTCTTCGGCGCCACCAGACGCGCGCAGCTATCTGTACCGTCGGGACGGGTGCCATGATCCCACGCCACATAGCCGCCTAGTAGGCTGCGACATGCGGAACCGCTACCCTGTCGCGCGATGAGCGAGAGCTCGGTCGGTGTTTGCGGGAGGGCGTAGAGATCTGCGATAGCGCGCACGAGGGCGGCGAAGCCTGCGGCCGAGGACGCGAGACCGGCGGCTGTGGGGAAGTTGTTGGTGCTGGCTAAGCGGAGCGGGTAGGATGATAGTTTTGGGAGGGCGGGGGAGGAGGCTTCGAGGGAGGAGCGGAGGGCGCGGAGGGCGCGGAGGCAGGCGGTGGAGCGGGGGGTCGTGAGGGGTTCGGTTTGGCCGTTTAGGAGGAGGGCGTCGGGGGGGTTGTAGGTGGGGGAGCAGGAGGCTGTGGTGTGGGTGCGGAGGTCGGATTGGGAGAGGGTGACGGAGAGGGAGGAGTTGGTGGGGAGGTTTAGGGTTGGGTCGCGCTTTCCCCAGTATTTAATCACGGCGATGTTGACTGGGGCTGTTGTGCTGGCGCGGTAGATTTTTTGGTCGGTCATGGTGTGATGTTCTGATTCTTGGGAAGGGGATGGGAATCCGTCACTTATAGGTGGAGTTCCGCATGGGATTGTGGAGATCTTCCCGCACAAGCTCGGCTCGGACCGCTGGAGAGCCTCGATTTGGTCTCCACGCTCATCAATCGTTAATGACACTCCCAACCAGATTTCATTGCAAACATCATGGGAAACACCTCTTCAAGCAGCAGCAAGCCACCACCTCAAAACGATACCCCATCATCCGCCTGCCCAGTCGACCCATCAGCCCGAGCAGCATGGCTCGAAGCCGGCAAATCCACCCCCCTCCCCATCCTCACCCTCCTCCTCCTCCTCCAAAACCACCACCCACCCCCCCCCACCCCCAAAAATAATAAAACATCGCCCCCTAGCCTCCGACCGCGTCACCAGCTCCATCCCCCGCACCTCATCCTCCCCCGAAACAACGACCCCAACCCCGACCTCCTCCCCCACCGCCTCCATCACGCGCGAACTCCAAAACTGGATCTACCCCTCCGAGAAGATGTTCTACGACGCCATGAGGCGCAAAAACCACGCCCCCAACGCCTCCGACATGGCGACCGTGGTGCCGATCCACAACGCCGTCAACGAGCGCGCCTGGGCCGAGATCAAAACGTGGGAGACGCGCTTCGCGGCGGAGCAGAATGCGGCGTGTGACGGACCGCGGTTGAGGAGTTTTAGCGGGGATAGTAAGAAGTGGAGTCCGAGGGCGCGGTGGAATAGTTTGTGCGGGTATGAGGCGCCGTTTGATCGGCATGATTGGGTGGTGGAGAGGTGCGAGGGGCCGGTGGTGGAGTATGTGATTGATTTTTATAAGGGGAGGGGGGGTGGGTTGAGCTTCTATTTGGATGTCAGGCCGAAGTTGAATAGTTGGGAGGGGTGGAGGATGAGGGCTTTGAAGGCTTGGGGGTTCAAGGGGCCGTGAGGTTAAGGAAGGATGGGCTACCTGTGGCGAATTGGAATAACGCTGTTATACAATGTAAAAGGTGCTCATGAGCTGTACAAGATACCCAGGATGCCAAGTGCTTTGTGCACAAAAGATGCCAATGATGCTAAACGCCTGCGCTACCTCTTTATCCCAGGACGACAGCCAAAATGATGATAACAAGCACAATCGCAAGAATGACCAACAAACAGCAAGCCTTCCCCCTCGCATTCTTCTGATATCGGCTGGCGCTCCTCAACTCTACATCCGCATGTTGCGTATCCGTAGCCACATTTTGCACGTTCCCACTTATCGTATCGAGCTGTCCTCCCTGTTCGTGCACGATATGCGCCACATCTCTAAACAGCTCATTGAGCTCTCCAACGCTCTGCTCGATATTCCGTATCTCAGATTCCCGCTCCACAATCAAGGACTCCTGGAAGTCAACTTCATCTTGCGACGCCAATCGCAACTGATTCTGTTCTTGCAGTTGCGATTGTTGTTGTTGCGAGGGATCGTCCGAATATGGGCGATGGGAGGAGTCTTCGGATTCGAGAGCGGTCCGAGTGGCGGTTGCGGACGCTCGTTGCTTCTCAAGTGCTTGGCGTTGGATAGCTTGAAATTCGGTGCCTGATGCCTGGAACTCGCGTGAGAGCTTCTGCTGGGTGTATTTCTGTGACGGCTATATCTCATGGCTATCAGCTTAGCCCTTTACAACTCTCCGATGGGGGGCCCTACGCTCAAGTCTTCCCAAGCTGTTAAGCGCTTGATACCCTCGCCAGCTTCCTTGAAGCCATCTCTTGCCTCCTCCAACAGATCATGTACCCTTTCCCTCACTCGCTCGGTGTCGCGCTTTGTGCCCAGAAGGCTCAGCTGTTGGGAGAGGCGGCCGATTTGCGATGTGATGGAGAAGAGCTGTTCCGAGAGCTTTTCGCTGAAGCGACTGAACTCTGGGTCATCTCGATACTCTGGGTCGTCACTTCGCCGGTAAGTAGTGGGCTGAGGTGTTGATTAGTGGCGGTAGGAACTGGTATTTGGGGCGACAAACCTGACTTTCCAGTAAAGGGGAGCGGTCGAATGACATGGTAGATGTAAAGATGGAAACGATAGTGAAAGCGCGACTCGGCTGTGGTGATTGACAACTTGATGAGCGTTGCCTTGACGTAGGCGCTAGCTATTTTTAGCACCAGTATAAACAAGCAGCGGGCTCGGCAAAGGCGTTTATCTACATAAAACATCATCATAGAACCGTCACCAAACTCAATCCACCAAAGTCTCTCACTATACCGTCGGAAATCCAATGAACTGCGGATGAAGGGCCTTAGCTTCTACAGCTGGGAACAGACGTCTTTATCATGGCGCATGATTATATGAAGTAGTTACCTTTGCGTGACGTACAGTGGGCAACGTTCATATGGCGAAAATGTAGGATGAAAAGCAGAGGTTGTTGACATGGAATGTATCATAAGTACGTTAGTATATAGTCAAGTAGTAGCATTCCCGAGTCTCATTTGATTCTTATCCTAACAGTAAATATTGCGGAACCTCTACGCAGCTCTCTATTCTTCATTGACACCAATGATCTTCCATTCCTATCCAACAAATCCTACTCATACCCACCAAGTCTTGAGCCAATCAGTAACATCAAATGCCCTCCCGCAACATCGATGCAAGCTCCCGATTGTTCGCCAGGAACTCCTCACAGTACGCCACCAGCCGCGGTGCCCTCGCACTCTCGGCACGCTCCATTACCGCGTACACCGTGTCTACTCTTATGTAGTCCTGGCAGTACGCTTCACAAAGTAGGAAATCTTGCGTCATATCGTGCAGCCGATTAAGTAACCACATGTTGGTCGCGTCCAGCATATCCAATAGCTCCGTCAAGCGATCCTGAACCTCTTCGTTGTCACTCGAATCTTTGAGCTCAGGCCATTCGACATCGCCTGTATATGCGAAATCCACCATCTGTGACAACGAGTGGAAGGTGATATCGGGAAGCGGGATCGTGGCTTTCTCCTCCAGTAAACGTCCCCACGGCCCTGCGAATTGGGCTTTGCAAAAGTCTGATACGGCTGCCAAGACGACCTTGTGTGCGGGTTTCCTCTGGCCGCGTGCTTCGAAGGTGACGTCTACGAGCAGACCCTGATCACGAAAGGTACGCATCTGTGCCATTGCGGAGGTCAAAGACAGCTCTCTGCTGTCCAATGAGGGTAGAGACACCACTGGGGTTGGATGTACAACTGTCTGGCACCCCAAAGCCACGAGGAGCTGTTCATAGGGCACGAGGAAGTTCAAGGCTTTCTTAAAGGGATACGGATCACAGCGAGTGTTCCAGCATAGCTTTTCTGCGGGTGTCAGGCTGGACACGATATTGTCTTTAAGGACTCGGTCGACTTGTGTCGTATCGAGGTTCAGCCAGATCGAGGCTTGGGAAATGCCTTCTATAGCCTTCGTAGCATCCAGATTGTGTTGCAAGAACTCGTAGCATGCCTGTACATCTCGCAAGTATTCGGGTATGTCTTGTTGGCCGATATCCGCAGTCTCAGTCGTCAAGAAAGTCAGGTGCTTGAATACTTGGGCAACAGTAGGGTTACCACCACGTGGAAGGCTTCTGTAGAGGAATTCACAGGGAGGATCCTTCAAGAAGCAGGTCTGGCTCCACATGATACGCACATGTTCAATCCTACTAGTATCGCCAATAGCGCGATGTACACTTTCTCCAACAACTTGACTCATTCGGTCTTGACGGTAAGCACTCTCATCGGCAGGCACATCTCGCACTCGAAACATAGGGATTGCCGCTATTCGCATCCAAGTCGTTTTAGGCCAATGTTGAAACGTCATACCTGGGGGACCATTGCGTCCCAGGTATGCCGAAAATATCTCCGAATCGTCATGGAGGGTAGAAGTCGTCGAGACCTGATCCCATCTTCCATTGATAGCATTAGCACACTCGAGGAAATGTTCATGGGTCATGACTCCAGCACCAGACCTCACACGTAGACCGAGCGAACGCCAGAGAGAGCGCAATTCTGGTCCTTGCATATCAACATGTAGGAAGCAATTCTTCATCTGCTCTCGGAATGCCGCCGAGAAAATATTATCCTCGTGATCGTAGAGAGTTTTAGTCTCGCACATCATGGAATTGCCATTGGGAGCAATTCTGCCAGCGATCTTTACCTGCCAATGTTCAACATGTTGCGAATGCGCAGTATATTGGAGGAACCTGAGATATTGCTGTCTGGAGTCTTTTGTGTTGACGTACTTGGGAATATCCCCTTTGATGCGATGCCACATCTGTTCACGTGTGACGATTGAACAGCCCAGCTTGGAGAGGTTATCTCCATCAGATTGGATTACGTGAGGCTCCACAAAGGCGCACAAGTTGCTGATCCACGGCATCAGCATTTCTTCGTGGCCGAAGAAAATGGCATCTTCGGCAGCAACATGCTCATGGGGTTTGGAATCCGATCGGGCCAGCCGACACCAGATTGGAAGACGTCGAAGGATTGCATCAAGAGGACATTGAGCGTAATCAGGCGAACTCAGGTATTTCAATGCCAATTTCCTCATAGTATCCTTGGACTCTCGAGTAAGATAGTCACCAACGATTGTCTTCGCTGAGACGTTCTTTGCCTTTTCCAACTTCTTGAGAGCCTGCAAGAAGCGCTTGAACGAGGCAAATTCCCGAAGACTGACCTCGTCATCCTTTAGTCGGAACGGTATACAATCGCGATCGACTGCAATTAGCCCAGGAATTTGATCACAGATCTTTCGATGCTCCTCAAGCGATGGGCTAACAACACATGGCTCACTGTCAAACTGTCTGCTTGTTATGTAATGCCATTTTGTGTCAGAAAACGTCCTGTATACTTTTTGGTCCTGAAGATTCGCTTTGGTCAAAAACTCGGCAACGGTCATCCCGGAAGTGGTGCCCCCAAACCCTCTGCCCTGGAACATGGTCAGAGACTTATTATTGAGATACTCCCAAAATTTGAGTAGCCATGGGGCTAGGTCATCATCATGGAAGGCTGGATTTGTTGGCGATTTTGGCGATGACAACAGAATTCCCACGTCTGCGATTTCGCATCCTCGAATGTTGAAGTTGGCGTTCTGCAGAACCTCGATCGGATTGCACACAATCTTGTCGTCACGTGCCGGGGTTTTGTTAGCTTTCCAAGGTAGTGCATCGTTGACCATAGTATCAGTTGCGAAGGCAAATAGCTCCAACTCCTTCGAATTCGGCAAGAGATTCCAGCTTGTGTCCGGCTGGGGATCCAAGGTGAGAGTTCCTAAAGGGCAATCGAACCGTGGTCTAGGTATGATTCTGCACCCATCAAGAGAACTCAGCGCAGTCGTATTCCCGACCGCTGTCTCTGGAACCATGGTTTCAAGAAGCAATGCCATAATAGTACCTTTTCCTTTCTCGTCCTTACTTTTGGCCAGGATAGCCTCCAGATGCTTGCAACTATCTTCCACCTTGAACAACGTGCTGAGACATTTCGTATCAACTTCTCTAACCTGATGACCAGAAATTGATCTGAAGTCTCGCCAAAGTCCCCAAGGAGGGCGTACTAGGTCAGGGATCAACTGAACTAGGAGATTTCGAAGACCATGTGAACTCTGCTCCACCAAAAAGTCGAATGTGGCCCCTGTCAGGCTCGTGGTCTTTTGGCATGCCTGGAAGACTGCGGCACCATCCTTCCGACTTGGAGCAGTCTCTTGGGCCACGAGAGGAAGCAATTCCCCAAGGTCATAGCTTTGATTCTCAAGCTTATCCCAGAAAGCCTTTTCAAGAACGCCAGACAGCGTACCTGGGGATGAAAGTGTCCCTCCCATTGGCCAGAAGTCGTAAGCCCTTTTACCAAGCCTGGGCGCCAGATAACGTAGCGCTTCCACATACAATGCAGAGACGCATTCTTTCAAGAGCCACTGGTTCCAAGAAGCGTTCTCAGCGCTCTTTTCTAACGCTATGGTCCGTCGGTCTCCAGTCACAGCAAAGCTGGCGTGGAATGAGATCGGCAGTAATGATTCTTGACTTGTAGGTAGTCGGCAAAAAACGGTTTGTTGGACGATAGGCTGTTTAGGCAGCGTGATAACAGCGTTCCTTGGCCTCACAGGTAAGGGAACCCGCTCACCATGCTCAACGTCGGCCACTTTGTTTTGAAATACTAATGCAGCGACACCGCAATCGGGTAACTTATGGGAAGATCTTCCGCATCTCGTGATGTTTGCTGGAATATCTTGTATGTCCTTGAGCCCAACACACCATGTATCGACTTGCCGCTGGAAGCCTGTTTGACCACTTGTAATTTCGATTCTTTGGAAGCTGTTGTTATCTTCGCAACGCCAACGTTTTGCGAAGACGGCCCATTGCGGGGTTTGCTGCCCTCGGATGTAGAATTCGATCGACTCGACATTTCTCAGGAAGAGTAGTGCCGTACGAGCAATAGCGAAATAATTCTCAAGTAGTGACTTTACTTTTGCCAGGTCAACAGGCTCCTGGGTGTCTTTGAGTTCGGTTTTGGTGCCGTGTGCTCGAAGAGGCAAGCGGAAAATAGTACCCTCATAGTTTTCCGTACTATGATCAAATCCATGTAGACCAATGAAAGGGCTCAACTGGTCGAATGCCAGGCTCCTGACCGTGGGAAATGACAATTTTGTCCCCACCTTCCGTTTGCGATACTTATCGATAGGAAGGACATTTTGTTGGGGGTCAATCACCAAGAAGAAACGTGCGGAAACGAGCATAGGCACATCGGTGAAGTGATACATACTCTGTGAGCCCCTGCCGAACATTCCAGTCGATTTTTTATCGCCGTGTTTACCACCCTGACCAATATCTTTAAATCCGCCAAAATCTTGTTTTGAGAAGACTGCACGAGTCATTAATTCTGGCTAGTGCAACCTTTGGGGAATTGACAAGCAAAATCGCTTACCTCCATTATTATAAGCGAACAGTGCAGCTCCCTGAAGTGGCTTCAGATCTGTGGTCAGGAGTGCAGTAGAGGCGTGAGCCCCATCGTTGCACTCATCGAGCGTCCAGACTATTTTGGTCGCTTTTGCATCATCAGCGTTCGCAAGGAACTCGTTGAACGTCGAGGCGATTGAATAACGCCCAAGCGTGTCTGATATCACAGTTGTCAGTTTCTCTCCGGGTACATAATCTTCTTCGTTATCGCTGTCGAGGGCGATTTGCAGTCTAATGGCTCGTGCTAACGTGTCCTCTAGACCGAGTCGGTTAGCCAGTTCAGGAGAAATTCCAGGGTGCGTGAAAATAAGGTCTTCTTTCATGCCTGCATCGGGCGAATCGCTATGCACAATGTCGATCAATTTCTGAAGCTTCGACGTAGTATCCGGAATTAGGAATCCTGTGAGATCGTATTTGAGCAAGTCAGCTATCTCTAACGTGGATATGGCGATACGAAGGTCAGGTGGGCTCAGCTGCCCTTCGGAAGCGCTTGCCAGAGCTCGCTGGACATCCTGAAGGTCTTCAATGGATGGCTCAGACCGTACATGGAGTGCTGCCAACAGTGCACCGTGCTGTCGCGCAAAATTATTGTCAACCTCATCCAGATATGGAGCTAGTGGCCGTCTTGCTAGGGAACTGCCGGAGAGGAAGACCTTCTTGGGAGTAAAATGTGCTCCCGAGCGGCCAAGGATACAGCATCTCGACAAGAGATCAGAGGAATTGGCCAGATCAATCTCCAAAAGAACTTGGTGAGCCTTTTCGTAGACTTGCTTTGACAGGCAGCCGTCCAGCTGCTGAAGAAGAAGTCCTGTCGGAATGCCTTCATCCCAGCCCAGGACCCTTTTCCAGCTCGGTTCCATAGAGAGAGTAGTTATCCCCCATACCAAGTCGATCAAATGACGGTCGTCCGCCCCACGACATTCAAATGGAGCATGAAGTATAGACTCTCCCAAGACCGAGGTGCAGGGAATCCATTTCAACCTCCTAATCTCTGCGATAGAATCTTTCGAGCTACTAAGCTTTGATAGCACCCGAAGCTTGAGTAAAGTCTCGACCTTTGTATTTATGTCAACTTCGTCTCCATGGTGAGCAAAGTATCTAGCTCGCTCGAGAGGTGTATCCCATTGCATTTTCGAAGTCAAGCCGTAGGCAATTAGAACATTCTTATGCTTCGTGTAGAAATGCGGACATGGGAAGACATTCTCTCCGGCGTCGTAGAGCGGTGCTAGGCTTGAACTAGGATCTACCATACCTGCTATGCAGCGGTATCGTCTTTGCCCACCTTCGACGGGAAGAGGTATGATGGCATGGCTGAAGACATCTACTTGCCACTCTGCAGAGCAAGGATGAGTGGGGGCCATCTTCATGATCCAATGGACGAGTTCCTCTTTCGCAAGGCTCAGAGCGGCATCATCCGAGGTGACCGTTCCCATCCACGGCAAGAAATGTTGCGTCAAGAGGTCTTTGTCGCTTACTCTTGGAAGCGCTTTGAGCCGCTCGATAAATAATCGTTCGACTTCACTTTGGGCCTCGAAGAATGAGACCTTGCTCAAATTCGGTAACGGTGGCAGACCTGGAGGAGTCTTGTACATTTGCCCACGAGCATCGAGACTGCACTTTGCATAGCCAATTGTCTTGAAGGGTGGGCTACACGACCTCTTGCTGTAAAGTGGCAGATGGCGCAATGGTGTCCTGAGTTTGGGAGGAAGGCCTTCTTGAAGTGCTAGGTATCTGGTGCTTGACTCGAGGTGATTTAGTAGGGCCTCTTTATCTCCATCGGAAGTCGCTGAGAGCATGTCCCTCCCAGCGACAAGCCAGGCCACAAAGTCATTGGTGTCACTAACGCAAGTACATCGAGTAGTCATACGAAGTGGTTCGTTGCTGCGAAACAGCTCCACGGCTTCCGTTGGCAGTATTGAAGAGCAGAGGACCGGTGGTGCTTGCTTAGGAGTTCTGGTAGTCGCACGCATAATAACATCATATAGCGGGTCTTTCTTCTGTTCGATAATGAGCACAGGAAGACTCTCGAAACTCGGTGTACATGATCGTATACGGCCGTCATTCGTAGGAATAAGCCACAACACTTGTGAAGAGGCAGGACTTAGTCGTTGTCCTTCTTGGAATCGCTCTACAATCCAAGCCCATAGGTTCCAGATTAGTGCATCTGAGCCCGAAGGTCTTTGTATCGACCCCATCGACGACCTCGACAGCCCTTGAGGTATCTCATATATCACGGGCCAATCTATGATCAGGTCGTCAAGGCTACGAAACCTCATGACCTTACCGATGTTTTCGACGTCTCTTAGCAACAGATGCCGAACTGGATTGCTAAGCTTCGAGATTTCCAGTGTGTTAGCGGCTCTCGATTTGGCAAAGAGCTGCATCTCCACCTCATTCCGCGGCAAGAGAAGGTCTTTGTTCTTCGATATGGAGAATGCACCACCAACGGTGGGCCATAAGGCGATGTCTTGAAGTTCCTCGTACACCGTACTGTTGATTTTCTCATTCGTCACACTTTTGATGGCATCAAGTAAACAAAATTCGAGTATCACTGATGCCTGGACTTCTGGTATATTGGGTATAGTTCTCGATCGGAGGAAGCAACGAACAGTACTTGGTTCCAAGAGCTTGTACCCTTTCCCAAGAAGCTTCGCGCGTTGTTGTAACTTTCTGAACAGGGGGTCCTCCAGGTACACCGCTGGTACATCCACTTGAGCCAGTGCCGGGCCGAATTCCGTGTAGTCACCACCTTTGACACCAAAGAAACCCTGATCGAGACTTACGCAGCGCCCATTTGAGGCATTCCAGACCTTGTGATTGGACTTGATGGCTAAGTCAATGACATTGTCGTCCAACTGGTCCCATAGCTGGACCGTTTCAACAGGGACGAAATTTGGTCGAGGCCAGAATGCGAACATCTCCTTGTTCCACGACACACTGCTTCGATGCGCTAGCAACTTGATCCATGCCAAAGCAATACAGCTCGAAAACATAAACCTATTCCACTTGGTGTGAGGGTCATCTGGCCCGCGAGTAGGTTCCAAACGTCCACGATCGGGAGCCATGCAGAAAAGACCATGTATGTGGACTGGTAGATTTGTAGGCATCGGCAGCCTCAGTATGGTGAACAGCCGCCCATGAACCGCTTTGGCATCATGTTGGTCCTAGAGACGCTCAGACAGGCCAAGTGAAGTAGACGCGGGGGTCCGAGCATGTTTGAAAGAATTTTGGAAGACTTACCTCCACTAGCGCTGCGACTGCTGCCCAAGGGAAAAGCTTCTCACTGCGTGCCCATACATCCAAGTCTGAGTCTCCAGAGGAGCTCAACATGACATGCTGGATAACGTAGCGGCGGATAGTAGACGTTCCCTGCCCTGTGTACTTCATAGCGAGCTCAAAGACTGGGCGAATATCTTGGCTAGTGTTTGACTTGGTTACATACAGACGTTTGAAGTTTGCCGGAAGCTGCTCCCTCGCCCTGGATACCGTCAGAGTTAACGCGTCAGCTCAGAATGACTGCCAGTACTCACTGTTTATTCTTCTTGTTCGTGCCATAGGTCTCAGCCGCAAGTAATACTTCGTCATCAATCCGGACGACTACCTTGCGCACATGCTTGAGGAACAGCATGCCGCCTTCTCTCAGCTCCAGACCGAATTCTTCGAGAGCCTGCCGAATGGAGCTGGCATCGACTCTGAGTGAGAAGATGGTGCTTTTTACGGCTTGAGCCTCGCTTCGCAGGGGAATACGGATGACCGTCTCATTTAGCGGCTCCCGCGGATCGAGACCGAGCTTGCTGAACGTTTTCATATGGTTCTGAACTTCAACGCAATCACGATTCTGGACTACGTCCCACCTAGGACCTCCAGGTTGGCCGGTACGTTGTGACCACCACTCATGAGGGTCAAGAATCAGAAGCCAGTTACGGGACCAAACCCATGGACCATCAGTCCAGTGATAGACCTAGTTGGGAACAGTCAGCTTGAACGCTTTGGTAGAAAGTGTACATCTGGCGCCTGCACCAGTCGACCCTCCCCACTCTGCAAAATTACTACAATGGAAATCGGCTCGTTACTTACCGCATTGAAACCCTGACCGAACTTCCCGGTCGCTGCTGGGTCCTTCCTCTTGACTGAGTCACTGATAGAAGACAAGCTCTTGAAATCTTCATCCCTAAAGACACTATTATTACGAACCAACAGAGCCGGGCCTTGGAAGTCTTCCAGCCCATCGGACAGCAACGGCTCGCCACCATAGCTCGTCGTATCCAGGACGTATTCGACTTCTGTCGCACCAGCATCATCGGCATTCTGTAAAAGCTCTCGGAGACAAGTGTTGGGAGGATAGTAGAGGCATATCTGGTGAATGGCAGTCGTGATCGATTGCTTCTGGGCGAAGTTATCAGCAGCAGGGGGCGGAGCCATGTATGCAATGTGCCTGGATCTCTATGAGGCTGTGTCCATCAGCTATGTTTGTCAAGGGTGAGATTAGCGAGAGGAAGTGAAGTGTTGTTGAGATCTGAGAAAAAAGTGAAATGAAGTGAACATCGCGACAAACTCCAGGATATATTAGTAGGATGGCGCGTAAGTTTTACTTCACTCAAACTTGCTACTGCAGGAGGCTCGGTTGGACCGAACCGGTGTATCCAATGACGCGAAACCGTGCCATATTCCTGCTTTGCTGCCTAGCTGCAAGAAGCCTCGCTTTGTCTACTGATGCCTGTTTGCGCAACGCCGTACGCAATGCGCCCTACCAACACCGCCTTATATCATCATCATATGGCTCGTAGACGAAATCTGACGCTCCTCAGAGGATCTCGTTACATCGACTAACCGGGCGTCTCATCCATAACATTCGTGTTAGCAAGCTTGGTCCCCTTCTTCTCGTTCTTGAAAGCTTGGATCTTCTCATAAAGGTCCGTATCTATCGTTCGCTTTAGTGACTGAAGGTTTGGTAGAGGCCAAGAGCTACATACCAGCAACAACCTCTTCGATCTTCAACGGCGCCCGATTGAATGGATCGTTGGGATCGCTGAGGAGATGCGAACGGATAGTCGATCGATCGATCGTCGTTCTGGACGTAGGTAGGATGACAGGATCTTCCATGAGTGTATACATCAGCGGATCTTGGAAGTGTTAGCAAGTATTGGAACATAGCCATGAGGTAGGAAAAGAAGGGAGTGTGCCTACCCAAGAACTCATCGGGGATTTCACCCATATCCTCTTCAGCCTGATCATCCAGCTCCTTAGCCTTCTTGAACTTCTGGCTCAGCGAGGCCCAAGCAGCTAGTTCTTCCGAGGACTTCAAGGCCCACTTCTTCAGCACCCTAGTCGCCTGCTCGAGATTGGCAGGTTTGTAGGATCGTCCATCCCTTGCAACGGCAAAGACGAAATTCTCTTTATCCTTGAGATTCAGGTAGACATCTACGATTTCAGCCAGCAGTTGCTTGGGATTGAAACCATACTCCGCTGGGTTCTCCACGACTAGATCCTTGCTCTTCGTCCCAACCATGGCGTCCAAATTGTAGTCCAGCATGTCCGCCAGTCGCTGCACTATCTCGGGCTTGGTGAAAGAGTCTGCCAAAGCTTCCGTGAAGAGCTTCAGCATAGCAACAGTCTCGTTGGTGAGCTGCATGTAGGATTTGGCTCTTCCCTGAGCGGCGGAGAGGGCTTCCTCCTTTTCGGTCTTGACATTCTGTTCCATGGTAGGACCTGCATTCTTAAGCTCCTGTTGCAGGTTGTGTATTTGGACAAAAGCTGTCAACGACTCGTCCAGAACAAATGTCACGTCATTTAGAAGCAAATTGACGAAGTGGACGAAGAAGTCGAGGTTTATTTTGGCTTCGGTGGAGAGATGCTCTCTGTAGATGGAATTTGACCAAATGCACTTGATGATCTGGAAGATCTCGTAGCGGATGTTGAATTTGTCAAAGAACTGGGTGTGAGTGCCTGTATTCTCGACCTCGATATAGAACTTCATCAAAGCGTGAAGGAGATGTTCGGTGGCGAAAGGTAATGAATTGAGGAGATCTCCCAATATCCCTTTGGTACGGTTGTAGGTAGGCCAGATGCCATGGAACATGATGGTGACGAGACCCGACTTCAGATAGGGGTTTTTAATGTATTCGGAAGATCGAAGGAATGTAATACACAGAATTACCAGCTCATCGCTCTGCGTGGAGGTAATGATCTGAGGCATATTCCGCATAATAAATTTGAAGTTGCTCACGATGTCTTCTAGAAAGTATTCGGGTAAACACTTAAAGACTTCTGGCTGCTCGTCTGGTAACGGTAGCTTTATGGACCGCTTGGGAAAGTCTTGACCTCGAGATACCAACCGCAACAGCCATACTATGACATACCGCATGAATTGCATTGAGCGCGCTTGTGTCAGATCGTCAAGCAGCACACCTTCCACGGAGTACTTATATGACATGCCGATATCTACTTTGTCCTTGTACTTCTTGACAGCTTGCTCAAATACCGCGAGTCTGGTAGGGTCGCTAACGAACTTGTGGCGGTCAAGTTCGATCTCTTCGATGTGCTTCTTCATACGCTTAAGATCCTTCTCGAGCTGGCTCAGCATCGAATTGGCAGATTCAGTTCCATAATGGTGAGCAGCCAAAGTCAGAAAGAAGATTTCAGAAATAAAATTTGTTGTTCCTTGCGCAGGATCGCCATAGAAAGCATCTGAAGTTTTCTGATCCGCGTTGAGCTTCGTCTCCTCCTTGATGTCAACCCTGGGGGATCGACGCAGATATTCGACATCTATCCGGTCAACCTTGGAAAATGTGGCATCCATGAAGGGCTCGCACAGCTGGTCCAGACATACAGTGACATTGATCATGAAGCCATCGGAAGAAACAGTCTTCTTGTCTACCTGTAATGCCCGGCGCTTGTGGTTGATATTGACGCACAGTGCAAACCAGTCAAGCATTTTATCTCGAGAGTCCTTGCCAGCCTTTATGATGTGGTTGACAATGTCTAGGAGGTCAGTCTGATGGGTTTGAAGTGTTAGGCGCAAAGCCCGTTGGGAGTTGAGGATATAGCTCTTGTCCCGAGTGCTCGGGCTGGAAAAGTAATTGTTGCTAACCTCATCATTAAGAGGAGAGATTGCAAAAAATGGGCCAAGTAATGTGGTGGCCTCTACAAGACTAGCTGGAACAGAAGGTGGTAAAAATAGAGGCGATTGGACGATAGCGTTGATCATTTGAGGGTACTGGACTAGATTCCGTAATGCCTTGAGATATATCAGCATACTTGAGCTTGCTCCCATACGACACGTTGAGATCATACCATTATGTAGGGCTTGTAATCGTTATTCATGTTCATGCGTGCCAGCTCCCGACTGAGATCTTCAACTGCGCCAACTAGAGCACATTGAACAGTGTCGTCTTCTGGGAATTGGGAGATAGCCTCTGTCAAGAAGTCGTGATCTATGCTCCTCTCGTCTTCCGGGTCTTCTATCAAAAGGTGAGGCGTAAGGGGGTTGCGTCCTGTAGGCTCCAGGCTATCTCGAATTTAGCACCCGGCTTACCTACTTGCCAGAAGAGGCTCACTTACCCAAACATATCAGGCATGGTGGCAGCAAATATGCAATAACTCATGCATAGCCTCCGCGCCTCCTTGATCACGACGAATTTTGGATCCTGCTCGCCAGCTCTTTTCAGGGTCTTGAACTGTCTGTTGATCCTCTTCCAACACCCGAGCAAATAGTCTAATGGTGCAGTACCCTGTCGCAGATTTGACGCTGCCTCGAGTATTGTCTGGTCTAGCAGACTTGTGTTTAGTCGTTGTGGCTGACTTGTCTCTTCAAGCTCCTGCCGAGTACTCTTTAGATAATGTAGGGGGTTCTCATGACTGTCTAATCGATGGTCTGGGTCCAAGGTAAATCTGAAAACCGTGCCTAATATCCTGTCCTCCCATTGTTCTGAAGTTTCCCCATTCCTCGAGCTTGGTCTTCCAATCGATGAAGACGGACGATCGCGCTTCTGAGGCGTCAGTGGCCTTCCTGTAGATGGTGTGATATTAATTCTTGGTGTATCTCCGTTCGCCTCCTTCATCCCTAGCTGCGTGAAGGGATTCTGTGGCGTCGATGAGCCCGATGGAGTTGAGATGTTGATCTTAGGTTTGGCCTGCTCTACCTCTTTTGGAGCTGCTATTGATGGGGCGTTCGAATTCGGCGAGGACTGTGACGTCCCTCCACTCTTGCTAACACCATCTCCATTTTCGCTTGATTGTGTCGGAGGTTGGGTCCCAAGCTTAGCCAGACGTTTGTTCCGGATCTGTTCCTAATCAGCTATGCTTGCCACATGCGTACAGTCCTATCATACCTTGTCTGCATCTGAAACGGAGTCTGCCATGCTATGGGTAAGGACGATAGGTGTGTTAATTTCGAGAAGTTGGAGCTTTCTTGCATTAGTTGCGAGGACCAATGTTGGGAGAAAGCAATCGAAGTGATTGGGGCTGAGATGATTAGTGAGCGCTTTAGTGCACCCGTTCCAGGGAGTGTTCAAGCCTGGAGTGAATCGATAAGCGCCCGAAGCCCGGTTTCGGATGGTGACCCAACACCCTGGAAACGCCCGAGAGACGCCTAGATGCCGCTAACCTTCTTGACCGCCGGCTTCACTTGCAGATGATTCACAAGTATGGAATTCACTATCAATGTTTTGATAGTGAGGGAGGCTCTATTAGAGGTGACACTATACAACCATAGACCTGCCCGTACCGAACGGCAATTTATGCCATCATCATATCCTGAACGCCATGCCATAGTGAATTCAAGTATTCCCTTACATATACCAAATGCTCAATAGCCACTCCTCGCAAAACCAAACGCGTCCAGCTGCTGGCAACTCCTCATCTCGTAATTCCTCGCTTCCCTCATTCGATCCACGTCCTGGAAGAACCACCCTTGTGCCTCTTCTACCATACGGTTCCGTGTCCGCGTTTCTATCTGGCAATCGTACTGTAATTGCGTGACATACTGCGTCTCTGCCTTTTTATCCAGCTCGCTGAGTTTCCGAGGGGTGTAGTCAATGAGGTCGTCCGGATTGAGGTAGTAATTGACCTTTAACCGGTGTGACGTCTTGTGCATTGTATTGGGAGGACCGGGCTGGAAATGTATCGAAGGGCCCGAGGGCATTGCTGAAGAAAAAAGGGATGACAAGAGCGGAAGAACAAAGAGTATCAGAAGAGGTAGAAGGTTTGATAAAGCACCCATCGTACTTTGCGGTCTTTCTTCAGCAGCATTGCCGTTTGCTGCTCTGGGTCTCCGTCTCGGTTGACCGCCGCCAAACTGATGTACTCGGAATCCTGGCCCGCCGCCTAGATTGAAAACGAACTGAGGACCAGTATCGAACATGCCTCCTCCGCCTCCTGTTTCCTGTAAGCCCACTGCCATATTCTCCCGTCCAAACCGAGGACCTACCAAAAGCGCCACCCATCCCACCACCACCGCCGAAGAACCTATTAAACAGCTCCTCCGGTGATATCTCAGCATCGAACATAGGCCCTCTCCCCCCAGGCGAACCCGAAAATCCACTAAAAGGCGACGAAGCCGCAGCCCCACTCGGTCCAAACCGATTATCGGGATCGCCGCCAAATCTGTCATACTTCTCCTTCTTCTCTGAATCGGATAACACCTGAAAAGCTCTCGATACCACTAAAACCCATCACACCCATCAGCCCAACAAGTCTCCACCACCCTTTCAACGCCTCTCATAGAAAACTCACTCTTAAAAGCCTCATCCGCCCCCTCATACCCATTCTTATCCGGATGCGTCAACAGGCTGAGCTTCCTATACGCCTTCTTGATCTCCGCATCCGTAACCCCCTTCTCACACCCCAATATCTCATAAAAGGCCGTGGCGGCGCATTTCCGTACCCTTACCACCGCCGTCTTCTGCTCAACCGTGTACGTGCGATTTTGGTTTCCCTGATTGTGATCTCTGCTCTTGGCCGCATTGCCGTTCGGTGTCGCATCGGTACCGGAAGCTGTTGCGGCGGGCATTGCCTTTCCGCGAGGGTGGATTGCCTCTGGTAGGGTTGATCGTCTTTACTTCTATCGCTGATGCTGTATGAACTGTAGTCTGTGCACACAAGGATATGTAGCAGAGCGAAGTAGCAGGTGCAAGGTGGTATAGAGTTCGTTCGTCGACGTTTCCAACATCCTCAAACAGAATCGTGGTAAGAAGACCCGCAACTTCACGCTAGCGCCAAAATATCTTGAGCAACATTGAACCACCACACGCGCAGCTCCACCCACAACCATCCCCAACCTTTCCGCTCCTCCACACGCCACCAATCTCAACGAGCCTGCGCTCCAATGGCCGACTCACCCTCCTCGTCCCAAATCGAGTCCCAAGCCAAAACATCCCTCCTCGCCACCGCCAAAACCTGGGGCCGTACCTCTCCCCCCTCCCCTTTCCTCCCCCTCTCAAATATTTGAAAAACACCACCCAACTAACACCCCCCTCCGCACCCAGTCTCACCCGTCCCCCCCACTGCCCTCGCCGCCCTCATAACAGCCCAAGCCCTACGGCCCCCCCAAGCCCTCCCCCTCCTCTTCCCCCCTGCCCTCCTCTTCAGCACCTACCTCAACATCTACGACTACAAAACCGACGCCGCAGGCGTCACAGCGGCCTGGTCCGGTTTATACCTGCTACTGGCCCGGAGGCGGAAGCAGCCGCTGGCGAGGAAATTCGGGACGAGGGGGATCATACGGGGGACGACGATGGGGGTGTGTGGGGTTAATTTGGTGGCTGGGGGGTTGGTGTA
>JAABUX010002336.1_pt1 | contig 27044 bp, 22 predicted proteins | sample 5561851 | NCBI WGS metagenome assembly JAABUX01 (sample SAMN10711883, study PRJNA513361) | rock metagenome | isolation source: Antarctica rocks | place: Antarctica: Victoria Land, Richard Nunatak red sandstone | collected 2016-01-03 | reverse complement strand
GGCGATGGCTCAAGCCGCCACCACGCACCCGACGCGATCGAGCGAAAGCCACCAGACCGGATAGCCAAGGGAAAAAATGGAGCGGGAGATGGGATTTGAACCCACGACAACCACGTTGGCAACGTGGCGCTCTACCACTGAGCTACTCCCGCCTCGATCGATCAGGATCGAACGAATAAAGCGTCGATCCGTCCTGATTTGATTTGCGATCCAGCCGTTTGGTTGGGGCAAAGATTAATCTACGAGGTCGCGCCCTCGAATGCAAGTCTCCCGACCCAAAAATTTCCGGACCGACTCGCCTCACGAAGCTGGCCCTCAACCCTGGCGATTCGGGTTGACCGTTCGAGACGACTCTCCTACGATCCCGCCTTGCCGCGAGGTGTTCGGGCATTCGTTGGGTCTCACAAGGCGGAGCCTTCAGCCATGCGGATCGGGATCATCGTCGTGGTCGTCGCGGTGGCGGCGACCTCGCTCTGGCTGGGGATCGAGACCCGACGCAACCGCCTGGTCTGGGACCACTTCGACGTCGTCAAGCCGGACATCCTCTACAGGAGCGGTCAGCTCACCAGCGCCCAGTTGACCGAGGCCATCCGGCGGTACGGGATCAGGACCGTGGTCAACTTCCAGAGGACCAGCCCGCAGGTCACCCGCGAACGCCTCGTGACCAAGCAACTCGGTGTCGACTTCCTCAACCTGCCAATGACCGGCGACGGTTTCGGCCACGAGGCCCAGTTCCGAGAAGTCCTCAAAGCTTGTGACGACCCCGAGCGGCGTCCCGTCCTCATCCATTGCGCCCGAGGGACCTGCCGGACCGGAGCCGCCACCGCTCTCTACCGATTCGAGCGCGACGGCTGGACCATCGACGATGTTTCCGCCGAGATGAAGCGGCAGTCCTACAAGGATGGCTGGCTCCCCGGCTACGTTTACGAGATGGTCCAGAATCGTCCCAGCGACCTATTCGCCGACCCGCCCGTGACGCTCGACAAGAATCTCCCCGAGGCGCCTCGCACCTCGAAAAATCGATTTTCGCCACGGATGGAACACGGACGAGACACGGATCAGAAAGAGTTGGATTGATCGATCCTTCCGTGCCCTGTCCGCGTTAATCCGTGGCTAGAAATTCTCCGAAATCTTCGATCGCCGACTGATCGGAAGGAGCCGACAGATGCCCGTGGAACCCGTACCGGCGACCCGCCCTCTGAGGCTCCGAGCCGACTTGCCCGAGGTCGCGGCGTACGACTCGGCTTCGACCTCGGTCGAGGTTGGCGGCGACTCTCGCTGGTTCGATCGGGTCGGGCGTCCGAGCGTGGTCGCCCTGGCCGCGTTCTTCGTCCTGTTGGGCGCGGCGAACCTGGACCTGAGCGCCACCGAAGCCCGGCTCGGCCTGGCGGTCGGTGACGCCTTGGGGCCTCTGGGTCGCGTGGTTGGCTATTGGGACCCCTCGGTCTGGCCGCTCCCCGTGGCCCTCGGCAAAGCCTGGGGCTTCTTCGAGGAAGAGGGTCCGACCCAGAACGCGATTCGGTGGCCGGCCGCCATCGCCGCGTGCTTGATCGGCTATCTCCTCACCCGCCGGGCTCGGCTTGACCTGACCCCTCGCGCGGGCCTGATGGTGGCCCTGGCGTGGTTCGGCTCTCTGGCCCTGCTCGACCGGTCGTTCGGCGTCGGGGGTGACTTGATCGCGGGCCTGGGCACCGTCGCGGCGCTCGATCGGTTACTGGCGAAAGGGTCGGGCTGGTCGGTCGGATTCTGGGCGAGTTGGGCCTTCCTGGCGGGGGGCTGGCCCCCGGTGGCGGTCCTGGCCTTGTGCACGGTGGTCCTCGGCCGGTCGGGGGCGACCTGGACCTGGAAAATGTCGATCCCGATCGTGGCGACGGTCGCCGCCTGGTCGGCCTGGGCCTTGGTCCAAGCTCCCGCCGCAGCGTGGGCCTCGGCCTTGGGCTTGCCGATCACGCAGCGTTCGGCCTGGCTCTTGGCCCTGGCCGTCGTCGCGGCGGGTTCCCCTTGGGCGCCTTTCGCCGGTTTGCTCGCGAGCCGTTCGGTCCGAGAGAGCTGGGCGGGGCCGGGTCGGTCGCTGGTGATGGGTTGGCTCCAAGTCGTCGGGGCTTGCCTCGTGGTTGGCTCGATCGTCCCCGGCCTGGGGACGGCGAGCACGGTCCCCGCGCTGGCCGGGCTGGCGTTCGTGTCGGCGAGCGTCTGGGACCGGGCCTGGACGGTCGGCTCGACCTCTCCCTCCGCTCGACGGGCCTTGCTCGGCCTGACGTTGGTGATCGCCGGTTTCTGGCTGGTTGTGGTCCTGGTCTGGGGCGGCTACGTCGCGTTCTCGGTGGCGTTTTACCGAGGCACTATGATCGCCACCCTGGCCTTGAGCGTGGCGGGGTTCGTCTGCGCGACCGAAGCGATCCGATGGTCCGACGCCCGCCGAGGCTTCGCCGCGATGGCCCTGGTCGCGGTCGCGCTCAAGCTGGCGCATTGGGGCTACTACGTCCCCGAGATGAACTACAGGACCAGCGCCGGACCTTGGGGCCGGGCGATCGGCCAGTGGGTCCCCGACAAGCACCCGATCTACACCCTCCATGCCTGGCCTGCCGACCTCGCCTACGCGATGGCTCGCCCGGTCCGCCAGCTCGCCGGCCCGCAATTGATCGAGTTCCAGCCGGGCCAGGGGTCGAAGTTCGTCCTCCTCGCCGACTCCGAGTACGCCGAGTACCAGAACTGGTCGGAAGGCTGGCCCAAGCTGATCAAGGTCGCCGAGTTTTCCGACGAGCTTGGCCTGAGCCGTCGAATCCTGACCCGGACCGAAGGCCCGATCGTCCTCGGCCACCCCTACAAGGGTGGTTCGGCGACGGAGTGACCGATCAAACCGACTTGGGCGGCCTCGACTCCTTCTCGACGATCCCGCTTACCCCGAACCGCCGCCCCAGTTCGGCCTCGACCTCTTCCCAGGGCACGTCTTTGAGGCCGAGCATCACCAAGGCGTGGAACACGAGGTCGGCGACCTCATGGACCAGATGAGCCCGCCCCTCAGACCCCGGCTCGTCGGCCGCCTCCACCACCTCGGCCGCCTCCTCGACGATCTTGCCGCCGATCTTCGCCACCCCACCGCTCAACAGCGACGCGACGTAAGACTTTTCAGCGGATAGGTTTGCTTTGCGGGACGCGATCACGGCCATCAACTCGGGCAAGATCGAGGCTTCGGGCATTGGTTGGTTTCCGAAGGGAAAATTCGCTCTGACGGAACGAACCCAATCGGCGGGAAGTTCATGGCGGAACGAACCCAACCGGTTAGGAATCGACCAGCGAATCATCTCAAATTCCCATTGGCGGAACGAACCCAATCGGCTCGGGAACGACGACGTTCCTCGTCGAAATTCCCCTGGCGGAACGAACCCAATTGATTCGAAAGGATTGCATGATCTCGGGTTGTGTATAAGGTTCCTCGTCGATTTCCCTTCTGGCGAAACGAACCCAATCGACTCTGGACCGCCATCAACTCGGCGGTCAGACCTCCCTTTACTATCGCCGAAACGTGGGTGGCGTTAGTCGCCTTTTTGCCGAGGTTCGTCCGGATTTCGCAGAGACTGGACCGCGTCGTGGACTTCGAAGAATGAGCCAGGTCGATCAACTTCGAGGCGGATCGAGCCTGACTGATCGTCGAAGGTGGTCGCTCCACCTCGCTCAAGCTGGATTCGGAACGAACCCAACGGATCGGGCTGGAGGTGCCAGTGGGTCGAGTCGTCGATGAGGATCGAGTCGGCGACGACTTCGCCGCTTGAGTCGGCCTTGAGGTATCGACCGTTCCAGGCTCGAAGGGCGACGACTTCGCCCCGGCTCGATGGTTCGCAAGGGACGATGCCGAACCGCTCGCGGCCTCCAGGTTGTTGCCGGTGGGGGGTCGAGGTGATCCGCCGCGAGCCTTCCGGGCAACTCAGCCAGCGGCCGGTCCGGGTTCGAAGCATGATCTGTCTCGTCACCAAGCTTGCCGATGCGACCCCGGGGACCGCGTCGAGCCGGACGAAGCGGTAGCCTCGGCCTTGGAGGATCGGGACGAGCCAGCGGGTCATCTCGAAGCATCGGTTCCCCCGGCGCATCGCCTCGGTTTCGGCGCCGTCGTGCATCAGGACGATCCCTCGACCCGAGCTTTCGATCGCTTCGAGGTAGCTCCGGCCGCACTCCTCGGCAGTCCGACCGAGCTTCCAGAAGTTCCAGTCCGCTCGGTCGATATCCCAGCCGATGGGGCCGACGAGGTGGGGAAACGACTTCGAGGCGTTGAGCCGGGCGGCAACGCTCGACGAGGGGGAGGATTCTTCCCGCCAGTCGCCATAAGGGGGTCGAAAACAGGTGATTCCACCCGAGCCAATCGCCAAGTCGGCGCGGGCCAGTTCCCCTTCGACGTCGCCACCGTCACGGGTGAAGGCGACCAGGTGGGGGTGGCTGTCGGTGTGGTTGCCGACCATGTGGTCACCGGCTTTGAGCCGGGCGACGACCTCCGGGTAGGCTCGGGCGTGCGAGCCGATCAGGAAGAAAGCGGCAGCGATCCCCTCATCGGCAAGGTAGTCGCCCAACTCGGCCGTCATGGGTCCCGGGCCATCGTCGTAGGTCAGGCACAAGGTCTTCGAGGGGAGGGCGTCGCCCCGGAGGTCGAGGTCGAAGAACATGACGGACCTCTCGACTCGGGCGGAAAAGGATCAACTTCCGGTCGCCTCGAAGAGGACGATGCTGGCGGTGTAGCCGTGGACGAAGTTCTGGCCTCCGACGGGGCCGAGTTCTCCCATCGCGAAGAAGCCGGCGATCGGGATTGGGCCGTAATGGTCGTGGATGGCGGAAACGTCGTGGTCGGGGGTGGAGAAGAGGCGGGTTCCTCGGCCGTTGCAACTGAACAAGAGCGCCCCCGCGATCCGGGCATGGGGTCGGTCGAGCCGCTCGTTCTCGATCAAGGTCCGGAGGTCCTCGTCGGCGGTCTCGGCATCCCGGACGTGGAACTGGACCGTCTGGCCGACCCGGACGAGGTCGGTGATTGCGATCCCGCCCGAGTCGTCGGCGCCCATGACGTTGCTGACCAGGAAGTCGCCCCGATCGAAGGTTTCCTGGTATTCGTTGATGACCCGACCGAGGTGAAGCCCGGCCTGGACGCGCTGCTGATCTTCGCCGGAGAGAGACTCGAAGACTTCGCGAAGGACTTCGAGGGCGGGGCGTCGGCCGAGTTCGCGGATCACGTTTTGCTCGGCCTTGGTGACGATCATCGCCCGGCCGATCGGTCGGCAACCCTGGCTGACCAAGGGGTGGAGCGCGACCATCCCGCCAAGGACAAGCCCGACCGCGCCGTCTTCCCAGACCTGACCATCGAGGAGGAGGCGGTTCCCTCGGGGGACCTGGCTGGCGCTGGCCATGCCACCCAGGACCCGGAGTCCGGGGACCTCGCGGTCGAGCTTCTTGAGCCAGGGGCCGGGGTCGAACGTGAACGGGTCGCCCAGGAGGAGGATCGTCTCCTCGTCTCGACGGTTCTCCTTGAGCCCTTCGATCCCCTCGCCGTCGACCCGGTTGTCGATCCGGATCGCCCGGAAATGCGCCTCGGGCAGCTTGATCGCCCAGACCGAGAGCGCGGGGCCGTCTTCGACCTCCCGGCCGTCGCCGACGATGGTCTCCCCGGTGCAGCCGAGCGAGTGCCGGGTCAGGCCGGAGTCATGGAGGACCTTTCCCAGCATCCCCAGGGCCTCGGCATGGTGGCTCGAAGCGAAGGCGACGACGAGGTCGGCCTGGTTGGTCCCATCGTCAAACGTCTCCGACAATCGAGCCACGACATCCCGGACGGCGGTCTCGCTGGACTCCACGGTCGAAAACGCCGAAGCGCATCGCATCGATGACCTACTTCCTGGGAGGCTGGGGCAATCTTAAACAAAGGGGCAGCTCGCCAATCCCATCCTAAACCAACCCCCCGGCGCGGAAAAGGTGCGACCACGGGTTGGGTGACGTCTGGCCGGCTTGCGAACGGGTCGATACAGTCGAGTTCGCTCGAATGAATCCGGACGGGATCGCCAGTTGTTGGGCTTGCCCTGATCGCGTGGTAACCTGGCAAGCCAAGTCTTCTTCGGGCCGATCGACTTCCTCAACGGGAATTACCGCCGTGAGCGTGACACTCGGGATCGACATCGGCACGTCGGGCACGAAAACCATCGCCATCGACGAATCGGGGGCGATCCTGGCGACCGCCGCTCGCGAGTACCCCTGCGAGCATCCCAAGCCGGGCTGGTCCGAGCAAGATCCCGACCTCTGGTGGCGGGCCTCGGCGGAAACCGTGCGCAAGGTGTTGGAGTCGGGCAAGTTCGAAGTCGGCGACGTGGTGGGAGTCGGCCTGAGTGGACAAATGCACGGGTCGGTCTTCCTCGACGCCGAGGGCAAAGTCGTCCGCCCCGCCTTGCTCTGGAACGACCAGCGCACCGTGGCCGAGGCCGCCGAGATCGAAGCCAAGGCCGGGGGCCGCGAGGGCCTGGTCCGGCTGGTCGCCAACCGCGCACTGGTCGGGTTCACCGCCCCCAAGATCCTCTGGCTCCGCAACCACGAACCCGCGAACTGGGACCGCGTCTGCCAGGTGCTTTTGCCCAAGGACTACATCCGGTATCGCCTCTCGGGGACGTATGCCACCGAGGTCAGCGACGCCGCCGGGACCTTGCTCCTCGACGTGGCCAACCGGCGATGGAGCCGGGAGTTGCTCGGCCTGCTCGACCTCGACCCGAGCTTGCTCCCCGACTGCTTCGAATCCCCCGAGGTTTCCGCCGTCGTCAGCCCGGTCGGCTCCGAGGCGACGGGGTTGAAGGTGGGGACGAGGATCGTCGGCGGCGGGGGCGACCAGCCCGCCGGAGCGGTGGGTAACGGGATAGTCCGCGCCGGGGTGGTGTCGGCGACGATGGGGACCTCGGGCGTCGTGTTCGCCCACACCGCCGAGTCGGGCTTCGACCCCTTGGGCCGCCTCCAGCGCGGTTGCCACGCCATCCCGGGTGCCTGGTGCGCGATGGGGGTCGTCCTCGCCGCCGGGGGGAGCTTCCAGTGGTTCCGGAACCAGCTTGGCCAGGGCGAGGTCGAAGCCGCCAAAGCCCGGGGCGTCGACCCTTATGTCCTGCTCAACGACGAAGCCAGCCGGGCCGAGCCGGGTTCGGAGGGGTTGTTCTTCCTGCCCTACCTGACCGGCGAGCGTGCCCCTTATTATGATCCCGACGCCAAAGCCGCCTGGATCGGCCTGACCGTCCGACACGGTCGCCCCCAGATGGTCCGGAGCGTCCTCGAAGGGGCAACTTACGCGATGCGCGACAGCCTGGAACTGATCCGCGAGATGGGCGTCCAGATCGAGCAGATCCGCCTTTCGGGCGGTGGTGCCCGAAGCCCGCTCTGGCGACAGATTCAGGCGAACATCTACAGGAATGACGTCCACACCGTCAACGCCCACGAAGGGCCGGGTTTCGGAGTAGCCTTGCTGGCGATGGTCGGCGCCGGGGTCTTCTCCTCGGTCCCCGAGGCATGCGACAACACGATCCGACTGGCCGATCAGACCGCCGTCGAACCCTCCGTCCAAGCGATGTACGACCGAGGGTACAAGATTTACCGCAAGCTCTACCAGGACCTCCGCGAGTCGTTCGCCGACATCAGCGCCTTGGTCGGTCATTGATTGATCGTGGTTGCGGCGATCCGATCGCAAGATTTCGAAACGGAGCCTCCCGTGCCGGCCGCCACCCATGAGACCGCGACGACATCGAAGCCGACGGGCGGTTTGACCCGAATCCAGGTCGCGCTGGTGGTTCTGGCCCTGCTCGCGGTCCATGTCGGGCTGGCGATCCATAGCTTGCTCGGCGAGAACCCGACCGTCGACGAGGTGGCCCACCTCCCCGCCGGGGTGACGTACTGGCAGAAAGGGACGTTCAAGCTTTATCACCACAACCCGCCGCTGGTGAAGCTCGTCGCGGCGATCCCGGTGGTCCTCGCCAACCCGATCACCGCTCCGCTTTATGATTTGAAAGCGTGGACGGAGGACTCGCAGGCGACATTCGGCGAGCGGTTCGCCCTTGCCAACGCCCCACGCTACCTTGACCTGTTCGCGAGAGCCAGGATGCTGATGCCTTTGTTCTCGGTCCTGGGCGGCCTGGCGGTCTTCGCGTGGTCGCGTCGGCTTTACGGGACCTGGGGCGGGTTGCTGAGCCTGACGCTCTGGGTGTTTTGCCCGAATATCCTGGCGCACGGCCGGCTCGTGACCAGCGACACGGCCGCCGCGTCGTTCGCCATCGCCTCGACTTACCTCTTTGTTCGCTACCTCGACCGGCCCACCTGGCGAAGGGCGGCGCTGGCGGGCCTGGCTTTGGGGCTGGCCGAGTTGACCAAGTTCAGCTTGATCCTCCTCTACGGCTTCTGGCCGATCCTGGCGTTGGTCCAGTTCGCCTTGAGCCGGAAAGCCCCGGGTTGGATGCGGAGGGTGGTCCCGATCCTGGGGCAAGCGCTGGCGATCGTCGCCCTTAGCGTCCTGGTGATCGACCTCGGGTATGTGTTCGAAGGGGTCGGCCAACCGCTGGGCCGGTTCGAGTTCGCGTCGAAATCGCTCACCGCGCCGAGGCCGCCCGGCCAGTTCAGCCCGACCAGCCCGAACGGCCTGCTCGACTCGGCCTGGCGGTATCGGGTCAACCGATTCCGGGGCACTACCTTGGAAAATTTGCCGGTCCCGCTCCCCCGCCACTACGTCTCGGGCTTCGACGAACAGAAAATCGAGACCGAGGGAGTCCCCCGATACTTCTTCGACTCGACTTTGCCTCAGGACGATGCGGTGAAGTCGGGCTACTCCGTTTACTTGAACGGCAACCTCCGAAGGTCGGGCTGGTGGTACTTCTACCTGGCGACGCTGGCTTACAAGGTGCCCGAGGGGACTTGGCTGCTCGTCGCCCTCGGAGGTCTGCTCTTGGTGACAACTCGGCGGCCCCGACTCGCCTGGGGGGATGAGTTCGCCGTCCTGGCGTTGCCGATCGGCGTTCTCGCGGCGATGAGCTTTCTCACCGATATCTGCCTTGGCCTCCGATATATTCTGCCGGTGTTTCCGTTCGTCTTTGTGGCGACGGGCAAGGTAGCCCCTTGGGTCATGGGCCTGGCAAAGAACTCCAGGCGATGGGCGACCGGAGCGTTGGTCGCGGCCCTCGGGTCGAACGTCTTCGCGGTCGCCTTGATCCACCCGCATTATCTGGCTTATTTTAACCGGATCTCCGGCGGACCCGACCGAGGTTCGGAGCACCTGATCGACAGCAACCTCGATTGGGGCCAAGACCTGGTCACTTTGGGGCGTTGGCTACGGGCGAACCATCCCGGCCGCCGAGTCGGCCTGGCTTATTTCGGGCAGGTCAACCCGAGCTTGCTCAAGCTCAGCGGCGACGACGCGGGGTTCGACTGGTTCTTGCCGCCTGCCCTCGGGACGGTCCGGCCGATGTCGAGCAACCCATCCGTCATGATCGGACCGGCCAAGAAGTTGACTCCGGGGTTGTATGCGGTCAGTGCTTCGATCGTCCGGGGCCTCCCTTGGCGGTTTTATGACAGTGTTTCGCTGGTCGCACCCGAGATCGCCTGGCAAGCGGCCTGGGCGGCGGACGAGAATGTGTTCGCTTATTTCGCCGACTTCCAACCGATTGCCAGAATCGGTCATTCGATCTTCGTTTACGAGGTCACAAACGAAGAGTGTGCCCGTTGGATAGAGGTGTCGAAGCGGGCTAAACTCAAAGAGTGACCCCGGGACGGTTTGGCGAAATCTGATGGGTTCGGGTTGACCGTTTCGCGGCGAACGGCGATATTCCCATCATGAACGGCACGATGACTGGCCGATCGATTGACAACCGAGACTGCGGCATCAAAGGTCTCGCGGAGTGGCGACGTTGCCACCCGGCGTTCGAGGGTTTGGGAGATTCATCGGTGACGTTCGAACAATGCCACGCGAACTTGTTGACGATCCGGCGGAACCAAGGAACGCGATGCCCGGCGGTCCGGGTCGCTTATAATGGCGTGATCTACTCGGGCCGCGTCAAGCGAGCGGACAGCGACCCCGAGTCGCGCCGGTCGCCATCGTCCCCCTTCGGGGTGATCGTCCTCGAAAACCTCGGGCTGGTCCGGTTCCCGGAAACGATCCTCCAGATCGCCAGCATCCCCGAAAACGGCATCCTCGAACTCGCGACGGCTTGAGTCGAATTCGACGAATTTTTAACCACGGATGAACACGGACAGGGCACGGATCAGAATTTTATCTACGGTGCCCGTGTTTCATCCGTGGCCGCTTTGCTTCGTCCGGGTCTTATCGAGAGAGGGGAAGTTCGGCGACCACCGCCACGGCGGGTTCGCCGTTTTCGCCCATGATCGAGGGGATCGACAATCGGGTCCCCGAATTTGCCTGAGCCACCCGGACGTAACCGAGGAAGACGGGTGCGTTGTGGTTGGCCGAGAAAGCCGCCGAGGTGATCGAGCCGACGGTCTTGCCGTCGTCGCCGATCAAGGGCGTACCCACCGGGGGGATGACCGATGTCCCCTCGATCCACCCTCCGCGCAAAATTCGGTTGACGTGTCCCAGGGCGTCGAGCCTGGCGACCGTCTCTTGCCCGAGGTAGCACCCCTTGACGAAGTTGATTGCGCGGGCGTCACGCCCCACTTCCTGGGGGAGGTTGCCGCTCTGAACGTCGATTCCCGAAACCGGCGTGCCAGCCTCGATTCGAAGGGCTTCGAACGTCGCGGGCTCACCGATCGCAACTTTCCAGGCGGTGAACTGATCCAGAACCGCCTTGGAACCTTCGATCGGGCCAACCCAGGTCCACCCTGACTCTCCGAGCGGGCTTTCCCGGATCAAGCGGACCGGATGACCGGCGAGGTTGACTTCGACGTGGCGAAGCGGTTTGACCATCGCTTCGAGGTCGACGTCCAAAGCGGCCACGAGATGATCGAGGCCCGGCCCCACCAGGTGGTATTCGAAGGTCTGCGGCGAAACGTCGTCGATGCTCACATCGTCGAACACGCCGTACTTTTGAAGGTGCGGGACAAACGAGTCGGCCGCGCCCGGGTCGGTCCGAAGGAGGATCGCGCGGTCGGTCGCCAGCAAAGAAATGTAAGCCAGGGTCTTCCCTTGCGGGCTGGTCACGAACGACTCTTGCCCGAAACCCTCGGCTAACCGCTTGACGTCGTTGGTCGTCAGGTTGTGGAGGAACTTGGCCCGGTCCGGCCCGCCGATTTCCAGTCGAACGCGGCTCGACTGGTCGAACCAGGTCGGGCGATCAGCAACAAGGTGCGACATGGACACTTTCTCGATACATCGGAAATCGTTGTTAGCCACGGATGGAACACGGATCGGAGTTAAAAAGAGATTCTGCTCTGATCCGTGATCCATCCGTGGCTGTTACGCATCCCAGGAAATTCAATGCATATCAAATTGTAGATCGCAAATCGCAAACAGTTGACCTCTAATGTTTTGCGATCTGCAATTTGAAGTGAGCAGTTTGTTTCTGGGATTGGTATGACACCGGAATTGGATCAATCGTCGTCGAGGGCGAGGCACTTGGTCCGCTCGGCCTGGTTGAGGACGACGAGCGAAGCGGCCGAGTTGGCCAGCTTTCGGGCTTCCTCGGGGCGACCGAGCGGGATGATGGCCAGGTCTTCCACCGCGTCTGCGTCGAGGTCGCTGTAGAGGTAAACGTCAGCCCAGGCGAGCGTTGTGGCGATCTGGCGGGCGGCGACGTAGTCGGATTCGGCTTCCTGGCCTCGGAGCCGGTTGAGGGCGGCCTTGGGGTTCTCGACACCGGCGAGTCGGCGGACCGCCTTGCCGATCGGGCCGTCCACCCGCGCCAGGACGACGATCTTGCCGCCTCGGCGGACCAGGTTCGCCGCCGCCGCGAGCGCCTCGCCCAGGTCGTCGATCGAGGCGAACCGGCCCGAGTTCCCGACCCCGGCGATCACCACGTCGGCACGCTCGGGGACCTCGAACGTCCAGACCTTGTCGACGGCCGCCACGCCTTGCTCGCGGACCAACGACTCCAAGCCCGCGATCACCTCGCCCGAACTCCCCGAGCCCGTGGGCAGGACCCCCACCTGGAGCTGACAACCGATCAACCACCCGACCTCGGACGACTCGGCCAGGCCGGCGGGAGGCTCGTCGGTGGTCGTCTCCGGAGCGTTCTTGGCGTTGGCGGCGAGGGTCCGGAACCGGGTCTGGGTTTCGCGGTCGCTCAAGGTCGGGTAGACCGCCGACCAAGGGCCTCGGTAGCCGGTGGCCCGGTCGAAGCCGAGGGTCCCGATCGGGATCACGAGGTCGGCGTCCGTGATCGCCCGATTGAGATAAACCCTTTGCCCCTCCTGGGTTGTGGCGAGGTAGGCGATCTTTGTCTTGTCGTCGGGGTCGTGCCGCTCCCAGGTCACCCCGTCGGGAAGTCGGTCGGGAGCCGGCGACGACGAGACGACGGTGAATTCCTCGACGCCCGCCTCGGCGAACACCCGGGCCAGCTCGTGGACGGCGACCTCGGCGGCCTCAAGCTTCAGGTCCATCGCCACGGCGACCCGGTCCCCCGGCACGACCGCCATCGCCAACGGCGGAAACTGGCGAGGGGCGGCGATCGCCTCGGCGAACCGGGTGGCGAAGTCCGTCTCAACCTCCGACGAGGCATGGATCGGCCCCGACCAGACACCCAGGAGCCGGTCGTCATCGGAATCCAGGCCCAGGTCGAGGTGTTTGTCGCCGTATTGGACCGCAATCTTCATGGTACCCGTGAACCCTTCGCACCGCTCGCTTCGCCGCGCGAGCGAGCCAGAACCTCGAACCTCGCGCCCCGATGGGTCATCATAGGCCCGCAAACCCGGGTCCGGCAAGAATGTGGTATAGCTTTTGAATCCGGAGATTCGGATTGCAAATCGCAAGATCGCAAATTGCAAATAATCCAGAAACCAAGATTTTTCCTGCTTTGCAATCTGCGATTCTGCGATCTGCAATTCTTGATCTCGGAGAATCTCCGGATTCGAAAAGCCACACCCGCAAGAGTGAGGTCGGGTCGCTTCGTGGCCGGGTCTCGATTAAGATGTAACGATCTAGCCTCCAAGATTGTCCAAAGGATTCGGAGGTTGGGAGATTTGGGGGCTGGGAGGGAACTGCTTACCTCGAACGAGCGTCAAAGGTTGCCGATGACCGGGTCGGACGACGAAAATTTCCTCATCGAAGCCTGCCGGGCGGGTCGGACCGAAGCGTTCGGGGTGCTGGTCCAGCGTTACCAGGACCGGCTCTATCCGACGATGCTTCGCCTGACCGGCTCGGCCGACGACGCCTTGGACCTGCTGCAAGACGCGTTCTTGCGATCGTTCGAGAAGCTCGACAGCTTTCAGGGGGAAAGTTCGTTCTACACCTGGGTTTATCGAATTGCCGTGAACCTGGCCCTCAGCGGTCGGAGGCGAAGGCGGTCGCTCAAGATCGGCAGCTTCCAGCGTGGAGACCTGACGATCGACCCCCCCGGGGACCCGACCGCCACCGACCCGACCCTGCCGATCGAGCTGCGTGAGCGCGACCTCCTCATCCAGGCGGCCTTGAATGCCCTGGCCGACGACCACCGGGCCGTGGTGGTCATGAAAGAGTATGACGGCCTCCGCTACGAAGAGATCGCCGCAACCCTGGGAGTACCCGTCGGGACGGTCCGGAGCCGACTCCACCGCGCCCGACTCGAACTCCGCGACCGACTCCAAGGGATCGTGGCGCCGGCCGACCCCGAGGTCGAATCCCACTCGACCTCGAACCCGGCCGCTCGCGACGCCCCGATCGACGTAAAACCTGGCGTCCCTTGAGGCAAGAAGCCGATGTTTCCTTGGCCTTAACCCCGCCGAAACCGACATGAACCTTGACGACGAATCGCAGATTTCCGCGTTCCTGGACGACGAACTCGACCCCGGCGAACGCCTCCTCGTCGCCTGGTCGATCGAGTCGTCGCCGGACTCGGCCCGGCAGTTGGTCGACCTCAAAGCTAATGGGGCGCTGGTCCAAGGGCTGGAACGCCCGGCCATCCCGCGCGACCTTTCGGTCATGATCGCGCTGGAGATCGCCTCCTCGAAGAAACCGAAGCATCGATCGATCACCCGGGTCGGGCGGTTCGCCGCCGCGACCGGTGGCGTGGTCGCCCTGGCCGCGAGCTTGATGCTTGCCGTCACCTTGTTGCACAGATCGCTCCACGACGACCCGAATCCTCCGCTGGTCTCGCTCAACGCCGCGCTCGCTCCTCGCACTGATTTTATTCATTCGTCCGAATCGACTCCTCAGGCGCCGAGTTCCGATCCAGCCGCTTCGACTCGTCAAGGTTCGACCGACTCCACCCTCCCTCCGGCTCCAACCGCTTTGGCCCAATCCGGTCAGGCCCGGTCGCTCTCCCGGTCGCGGAGGACCACGGAGGTGCCCGAAGGCGACGCCCCCGAACCCGCGCGACCCGACCAGGTCGACGCCATGCTCGGGCACCGCAAGGTGTTGCGGGCGTTGATCGTCACCGACGTCCTCGACCGGACGTCGGACCGGGTTCGTTCACTGATCGAGGGGGATGCTAACCGCGAAGCGGAGTTCGGCCGGATCACGCTCGCGCAGGGGATCGTCGTCGACCCCGACCGACCGGGCGAGGCCGAGGTTTACTCGGTCGTCATCGATGAGCCAGGCTGCCAACCATTCCTCGACCGGCTCCGCCTCGCATTCCCCTCGATCGCGATCGAGAACGAACCCGAGCCTTCGGTGGTCACCCAACTGACCGAAGTTGGCCAGGCAGCCGTGTTTTCGAAGGTCCGACCTGCGAAGTTAGGCTCGCCGCCCAACGAGCTTTCCACGCTCGTCGCCGCCAAAGCCGGAGCCGCCGCCGACCACTTCCCCGCTCCGATCGTCGTCCCGGTCGACCCGACGCTTCCTCCCGGCGACGATGCCGACGTCGCGCAGGTTGTGGGCGCCCCGACCGTCGCCGGTGGCGAGATTCGCCGCCCGAACCCACCGAACGCGGCGCGTCACGACCCGGCTGTTGCCCCGTTGATGAAGAAAACAAAATCCAGCAATGAGCCGGTGACCGTCCTGGTCTGGATCACCCGACCCTCGAAACGCTGATTGGATCGAGGGCGGTTGGTTTAGAGGACCGGAGGAAAGTGCGGGATGATCGACGTTGTCGGGTTATCGAAGCGGTATGACACGATCCAGGCGGTCGACCGCCTGTCGTTCCGCGTTGATCGCGGCGAGATCGTCGGCTTCCTCGGGCCCAACGGGGCGGGTAAGACGACAACCATGCGGATGCTGACCACATTCTTGACGCCAACCAGCGGTCGAGCGACCCTTGCGGGGTTCGACGTCCTCGACGACCCGCTCGAAGTCCGCCGCCACGTCGGCTACCTACCTGAAGGGGTTCCGCTCTACCCCGAGATGCGGGTCCGCGAATACCTCAACTTCCGGAGCCAGATCAAGGACGTCCCCCGAGCCAAGCGGCAAAGCGCGATCGACCGGGTCTTGGAGCGGTGCCGGTTGGTCGACGTCGAACGCCGCGTCCTGGGCCACCTGTCGAAAGGGTATCGCCAGCGGGTCGGCCTGGCCGAGGCGATGGTCCACGACCCCGACATCCTGATCCTCGACGAGCCGACTTCGGGCCTGGACCCGATCCAAATCCGCGAAGTCCGCGGCTTGATCCGCGAATTGGGCGACCACCACACGATCTTGCTCTCGACCCACATCATGTCGGAGGTCGAGGCGGTTTGCAGTCGGGTGGTCATGGTCGTCAACGGCCGGATCGCGCTGGATCAGCCGCTCGACCGCTTGCAAGCTCAGGACGTGATTGTGATCGAAGCCCGAGGCCCCTCGCAGTCGATCAGGCACACCCTCCAGGGCATCCCCGGCGTGATTGGGGTCGAGTCGACTCCCCTGGGCCTGGACTGGTCCCAGTTCGAGGCGACGATCGCCCCCGAAACCGACCTCCGCGAATCTTTGGCGAGCCGGATCATTGCGGGCGGATTTGGCTTGCGCCGGCTCGATCTGGCCAAATCTTCGCTGGAAGACCGGTTCGTCCGTGCCGTGCAGGAAGCTTCGCTGCAACGCCCCCTCCTCGAACCCTCGAACGAAGCCGTTGGGGCCGCCTGAACCATGCGACACGTCGTCATCCTGGCTCGCCGCGAACTGGCGACCTACTTCCTCGGGCCGATGGCCTTTTTGATCCTCCTGGCGTTCCAGGGGATCGCCTGGCTCAACTTCTGGGACCTGGTCGACGGCCTGGCGCGGAACAGCCGGTCGTTGTCGGGCGTCCGCGACCCGCTCAACAACTACGTCACGGGCAGCACGCCGTTCTGGATCGGGATGCTCGTCGCCATCCCCGCCTTGACCATGCGGCTCCTGGCCGAGGAGCGACGCTCGGGTACGATCGAACCGCTCCTGACCGCCCCCGTCACCGAAGGACAGGTGGTCGTCGCCAAGTGGTTGGCGGGGGTGATCATGTACCTGGCCTTGTTGGTCCCGTTCGCGCTTTATCTCCCGTTCCTTTATTACCAGGCCAAGTATCACTTCGACCTCGGTCCGGTGGTCTCGCTCGGGATCGGCCTGACGACGTTGGGGATGATGTTTGTCGCCATCGGCCTGTTCTTCAGCGCCTTGACGCGAAATCAGATCGTCGCGGCGATCTGGACGTTCGCCGTCTTGTTCCTGCTCGTCTTGCTGACGACGGTGCTGGCCAACTATGCCGCGTTCCGCCGGTCGAGCTATGCCGAGGCAATCCAGTTCGTGTCGGTTCTCAACCAGGTGGGGACGTTCGGCTCGGGGCGGCTCGATCTCCGGTTCCTCGCGATCCACCTGTCGACCTGCGTCTTGATGCTCTACCTGACCACCAAAGTCGTCCAATTCCGCCGCGAAGGGTGAGCCCCGACCATGTCCGAGCGTGTCCTCGAATTCCTGGGCCGGACCGACGTCTGGGCGGTGGTCGCCGCGTTGGCGGGCTTTCTCTCGTTGACCTGGATGATCCGCCAGGCGCCGCTGGGGCAGGCCGGTCGGCCCGAACCGCCCGAAGCCCCCGCTGCCCCCCGGCGCGACCGGGCCGTGATCCTCGCCGTGGTCGGCTTCCTGGCGATCCTCTTGGGCGGCTACCTTGCCGTCGAGTTCGGCGTCCCGGCGTCCATCCCGGCGTTCGCGGTCGGGATCGGCCTCGTCCAGTGGGTCTTGCGGACCTATCGAGGCTCGCGACACGAAAGCCCGACGATTCGCCGCCTGGTCGCGTTCTCCGAGACCGCGCTGACGGCGTCGTTGCTCGCGGGGATCTTGTTGGTCGGCAACGTCCTGGCGTTCCGCCTCGGCGGTCGGCCGATCGACCTGACGCACGACCGGGCGTTCTCGCTCTCCTCGCAGACGATGAACCAGCTCCAGACCCTCGACCGGCCCGTGCTCTTGACGGTCTTCTTCGGCAACTCCGAGCGTTCGATCCGCCAGCTTGACCGGGTCCGCCAGTTGGTCGACCTGTATCACGCCGCCAACTCGTCGAAGGTCCGGGTCGATTACCTCAACCCGTTCACCGACATCAAGGAGTTCGAGGCCCTGGCCAAACGGGTGCCCGACGTGGCGACCTCGGCGGGGGATGGGCTGGTGGTGACCTTCGGCGAAGGGACCGACGCTCCCCGCGCCGTGGTCGGGACACGCGAGCTGTTCGAGGTCGGGGAGGCGACCGGCTCCGGCCCGGATCGGTATCTCTCGACGTTCCGGGGGGAGGACGTGATCACCTCGACCCTGATTCGGCTCCGCGAAGGGAAGCGGTCGAAGGTCGCGTTCACGACCGGACACGGCGAACCTTCGACGAGCGAGGTCGACCCCAACCGGCCCGGCTTCGGTTTGTGGCGATCCCGCCTGGCGTCGGTCGGGTCGGACGTCGTCGAGGTCAACCTGCTCCGCGACGAAGTGCCCGTCGACGCGACCTTGCTCGTCATCGGCGGCCCGAAAACGCCGTTCAAGGATGCCGAGGTCGAGCGGGTCAGGCAGTACCTCGCCCGAGGCGGCCCGATGATCGCCCTGGTCGACGCGGCCGGTTCGGACGGCCCTCTCGGCGACTTGCTCCGGGTTTACAACGTCGATTTCGGCCCGGGCGTGGTCGCCGACGCCAAGTACCAGCTTCCCGGCTATCCGAAGATCATCTACGCGCCGATGGCACCGAACCTGGTGCACCCGATCGTCGCCCCGATGCCCGGCCAGGCGGCGCTCCTCCAGAACGCCAGCCCGATCACCATCGTCGGACCCGGCCCGGCGGGCGGCTCGCCCCCGAGCGGCTCGAACTCGGCCCGGCCCGCCAACCCGGGAATCGTGACGTCGCCGATCTTGCGGACCTCCACCGTGGCCTGGGCCGAATCCGAACCGGAAACCCGCCCCTTGCAGTTCGACCGGGGCAAAGAGGCCGCCGGCCCGTTCGTTGTCGGGGTCGCCGCGACGACCCGGCCCGCGCTCGCCTCGGAGCAACCCGCCCCGAGGCTGGTCCTGTTCTCCAGCCCGAGCCTGGGCGACAACCGCTTGCTCAGGACCGAGGCGACGAACATCGACCTCTTGATGAACGCGGTGTCGTGGCTCCGAGGCAAACCCGAGTTGATCGGGATCACCCCCAAGACGCACGAAGCCTTGATGTTCGCCGCCGACCCCGGCCTCCAGCTTCGCCTGGTCATGGTCCCGACCCTGGCGGCCGTCGTCGTCATCATCGGGCTTGGCCTGGCCACTTATCTTGCTCGCCGCGACTGATCGCTCATTTCTTCCCCTTTCAACCGTCGGATCGAATCCCTCTCGGACCCTTGAGCCGCCGATGAAAAACCGAGGAACTACCGCGCTGATCGCCTTGTTTTTCGCCGGTTTGGTCGGCCTTTGGCTGGCGGATACCTTGCGCTTGCCAAGTTCGGCCGAGCGTGGCCGCCGGAAGGGGCGAATCCTGGTCGGCCTGATCGATGTCAAGCCCGACGACCTCCAAAAGATCGAGATTGAAGGAGCCTCGGGTCTGATGGTGTTCGAGCGACGCGACGAAGGCCGGCGCTGGCAGATGACGGCCCCGATCAACGTCGCCGCCGACCCTTCGATGGTCGAGGGTCTGGCGTTCCGGCTCAAAGAGCTGAACCGAAAGCCCCAGGCCGACACCTTGAAGGGGGACCCGGCCACCTACGGCCTCACGCCCGCCTCGAAGACGATCCGGCTCTGGGGTCGGAGCACCGACGCCCCGCTCGCCTCGCTCGAACTGAGCAAAACCAGCCTCGATCGCCGCTTCGTCCGGGCCGGGACCGGCACCGGGATCGAGGCCGTTCCCGCCCAGGGGCTGGAGGCGATCGACCTCCCCCCGATCCGCTGGCGCGACCGTGAGTTGTTCCGGGTCCCGACCTTCGAGGTCGACGCCGTCCGGATCACCGCGCCCGACCGCGACCTCCGCCTTCAACGCGGCGTCGATGCCTGGCGGATCGTCGAGCCGATCAAGGCCCTGGCCGACGAGTCGAAGATCGAAGGGCTGGTCGCCAACCTCGGTTCGCTCCGCGTGACGAACGATGCCCAGTTCGTCGCCAACGACGTGTTGGAAGCCGACCGAGAGCGGTACGGTTTGAGCAAACCAAGCCTGACGATCGCCGTATCGGCGGGTCGAGGGCCCGAGCGTCGCCCCGAGCAGGTCCTCGAAATCGGCAAGCCGGTCGACGGCCAACCCGACCGGCTTTACGCACGACTCGCCAACCAGGACGATGTGATCGCGGTCGACGCTCGGGCCTTGGCCGGGTTGTTGAAGATCGACTTCAACGAATTCCGGAACGCCAAGGTCGCCGACATCGCCCCCAATCGAGCGACCCGGTTTCGGGTCGAAGACAACGGCCAAGCGTTCGAGATCGCCCGGTCGGGCAACGACTGGTATCTGGTGAAGCCTACGCTCGGTCGAGCCGACCCGAAAGCCGTTCAGGAGTTTTTCAAGACCCTCGAAGGGCTTCGAGGCGGCATCTACCTGCCGCCGAGCGCCGAGGCCGACCAGGTTTCCGGCTTGAAGACACCCGCCGAGGTCATCCAGGTCTGGCAGGCCGACGACCCCAGGGCAATGTCGAAAGCCGAGTCGAGCGAAAAGCCGACGTTCACAATTCGAATCGGCAATCGGGACGCAAACAAAAAAATTGTTTACGCCCAAATCGAGGGGGATACGTCGATCCTGGCGTTGCCCGAGTCGTCGATGACGAACCTCCACAAGAACTCGTGGGCGTTCCGCGACCGGCTGATCCTCGCCGCCCCGACCGACCAGATCGAGCGAATCCAGTTCGTCGGCCTGGGAAAGCGGGTGACGATCCAGGCACCGATCCTCAAGCTCGGGTTGCTGAAGAACGCGGCGGTCGGCTGGTGGATGAGCGAGCCGGTCGCCGCCTCCGCCGACAGCGAGTCGGTGACTCGGCTTTTGAAGCTCCTCGCCGCGCTCAAGGTCGATGGGTACGCCGCCGAAAGCCCCGAGAGCTTGTCGCTTTACGGCCTCGATGCACCGTCGCTCAAAGTTACATGGTCGACCCCTGCCGCCCTGCCGCCTTCGCCGATTCCTCTCCTACCGGCCAGCGACCCCATGACCCGGGTCCTCCGGTTCGACGAGCAGTCTCTCCTCGTCGGCGACCCGGTCGCTGACCGCAAAGGGATGCGCTACGCGATGCTCTCCGGGCAACCGGTCGTGTTCATGCTCGGTGGCGAAACCCTCGCCGCGCTCGACGGCGAGTGGCACAATCACCAGATCTCGAACTTCGACCCGGGCGCGGTCGACAAGATCCACCTGACCTGGCCCGGCTCAACCTGGTCGTTCGACCTCGCCAAGACCGGCGGCACCTGGTCAACCGTCGGGCCGATCGACCTGCCCGGCTTCGACCCCGCCTCCGCCGGCTCGATCCTCCGGGCCGCTGCCGATTTGACGACCCCCCGCTACTCGCAATACGAGGGCAAGGTCCCCTCGGGGATCGGCCTGACCCCGCCCCGCCTCGAAATCCGGTTCTCGGGCCTGGCGATGGCCAAGCCGGTCGAACTCGCGTTCGGAAGCGCGATCGACAACACCCGAGGCTATGCCATGGCACCAACCGCGCAGCCGGGGGCGGTCTTCCTCCTCACCCTCCCGCCGTTCGGCCCCTGGCTCCAGGTCCAGCCCCCTTCGCCCAACGAGTTGCCCTCGGATGTGTTCATGCCCGAACCTTCGGGAGCGACAAGCCCCAACGCCAACCCGGCCGGACCACCTGGCAAGCCGGGCAACCAACCTCTATAATCTCCGACGGAATCGCCGCGAGGAGTCTCGTCCCGTCCGTCGAATGTGAGCGCTTGGGAGCGTCGCCTGTGCTTCGGATTTTGACCATTCCCCACCCGGCGCTCCGGTACGAGTCGCGCCTCGTCACCCGGATCGATGACGACCTTCGGGCGACGATCCGCGAGATGTTCGCCCTGATGTACGAGGCCAACGGGATCGGCCTGGCCGCCAATCAGGTGGGCATCCCGTTCCGCTTCTTCGTCCTGAACCTCACCAGCGACGCGAACCAGCCCGACCAGGAACTCGTCTTCATCAACCCCGAGATCGTCAAGCGGCACTCCTCCACCGAAAACGAAGAAGGCTGCCTGAGCCTGCCCGGCCTCTACGCCAAGGTCCGACGAGCCCGGAAGATCCGCGTCCGAGCCTTCGACATCAACGCCAACTCCATCGAGATCGAAGCCGACGAACTCCTCGGCCGGGCCATCCAGCACGAAACCGACCACCTCGACGGCCGGTTGTTCACCGACCTAGTCGGCCCGCTCACAAAGCCAACCGCCCTCGCCAAAGTCCGCGAGATCGAAACCAATTTCCGAAAAGCCCAAAACGAAGGCGAGTATCCTCCCGACGACGAGATCCGCCGCCACCTCGACGAGATGGCCACCGCCTCGACCAGCCCAGCCTCGAAAGCCTCATAGAAATCCACCACAAATCGCAAAGAAACTCGACAACCACGGACCAAACACGGATCGATTCAATCTCCGGCCTCCCATCCGTTTCCCGTCCGTGTTCATTCGTGGCCGCTTTGATCTCCCTCTCTCCTTCCGAGCCACGATGCCCCCATGCCGCCGCCACTTCGGATCATCATGCTCGGCACGGGCGACTTCGCCCTGCCCACGTTTGACCACCTCGTCGCTTCGGGCTTCCAGGTCGTCGCGCTCGTTACCCAGCCCGACCGCCCGCAAGGTCGCAAGCAAGAGTTGATCCCGAGCCGGATCAAGCAATCCGCCTTGGCCCACCAGGTCCCGGTCGAGCAGCCCGAAAACGTCAACGCCCCCGAGTCGCTCGCCACGATCCAGTCCTACAACGCCGACCTTCTGGTGACGGCGGCCTACGGTCAGATCCTCTCGCCCGAGTTGTTGGGCATTTCCCCCCTCGGCGGGATCAACCTCCACGGCTCGATCCTGCCCGCTTATCGAGGCGCCGCACCCGTGGCCCGAGCGATCGAGCGCGGCGAACGCGAAACCGGAGTCACCGTGATCCGGATGACCCCTCGAATCGACGCCGGTGGGATGCTCGCCTTCGCCCGGACCGCGATCGAGCCCAACGAAACGGCGGGGGAACTCGAAGCGAGAATCGCCCTCCTCGGCGCCCCGCTCATCGCCACGATCATCGAGGCGATCCACCAGGGGACCGCCGAGGTCTTGACCCAAGAAAAGTCGAAGGTCACCAAAGCCCCCAAGCTCAGCAAGGACGACGGCACCATCGACTGGACCAAACCAAGCCAGACGGTCCACAACCTCGTCCGGGCGATGCAGCCCTGGCCGATCGCCTCGACCCACTGGCATCGACCTGGCGGCCCGGTCCGCCTGATTGTCCACCAATCCGAGGTCGTCGAGGGCCAGGGCCAGCCCGGCCAGGTCCTCGAAGCGACGGGCGATCGCCTGGTCGTCGCGGCGGGCGAGGGAGCGGTCCGGCTCCTGGTCGTCCAGATGGTTGGTAAGAAACCCTCTCCGGCCGCCGAATTCCTCCGAGGCCACCACCCGTTCGGCGACCTCATGGGGCCGCAGGCTTAGGCGGGGCGGCGGCGGGCTTGATCTCTTCGACCGAGAAGATCGCGTCATCGGGGGTCCGCAAGACCCGAACCGCTTCGACCTCGCCCCGGTTCATCGGCAGATCCAGGATGCTTCGAGCGAACTCCGGCTTGATCCGGAACCGCAAACGCCGACCCGATTTGCGGTCTTCCACGATCGTTTCCAGCCGCTCGGCGGGGACCTCTTCGAGCTTCAGGTTCAGCTTGCCCGCGCTCGCGCCGGTGGCCGCTTGGAGGCCATCGGCCACGCACGAATACTGGACCTCCGCCGGAGATCGGTGGACGACCAGGAGGGCAAAGCTCTGCCGGGGCAAGCTGAGGTCGGCCAACGCACGAGTCCCGATTCTGTATCCGACCACCGCCCAAGGGCCGGCCCCTCCGTGAATCGCCTTGACCTTCGCCAGGCTTTCGGCCTCGGTTGGGGTCGTGACGCCGATCTTGGTCTCAACCGTACCTGGGGTAGCGGGTCCGGGCGTTTGCTCCTCGAAGGCCAGGAGACCCATCAAGGCGATGGACAGAACGAAGGTCATGCGATTGCCCCGTCTTCAGACTTGGTTGATCTCACTCCGCGTTGAAGCCTCGATCATAATCCAACGACCCGCCGCGACCAATCACCTCGAACCCGCCTTGACCCACCGTCGACGATCTTCTACCCTGCCGGGCCGGTGAAGTCGCGCCGCGCGATGAGCCATGAGCAGGGGGCCAAGGATGGCCCAACTCGACCGGAGGGAATCGGCGATGCGTCCCCAATCAGCCTGGAGAGTCTCGGTGATCGCGTCGCTGCTCGCCACCCTTGGCGTGGTCGGTTGCGCGACGACCCGATCGGGCGAGGCCCGATATCCCGGCGTCGTCGAAAAGAATCCCAACGCCACGGTCCGGACCTACCCAGCCTCGGCTACCCGAGTCGCCTGGGCCTTGACCGACGTCATGAAGAAGGACGCCATCCTCGAAGAGGTCAAGATGATGGTCGACCCGCAGGCGAACGACTCCCGGCCGCTCTCGCACACCGAGCGGCAAGCCCTCGGGCTCTCGGGCCTGAAGTCGATGCAGCGCGACGTCAACTACAACATCACGGCGAAGTCGAAGGACGGCCAGCGAGTCGGCGTCCTTGTCCTCCTCAAAGGCGACTCCGGCGCCGAGGTCAGCATGCTCTACGGGGCGGTCGGTGACGCCGAATTGAGCAAAGTCCTCCTCGACCAGGTAGACGTCGCGATGGCCGGCCCGCTCAAAGATCCGGGGATTTCGCAAGCTGCCGCTAGCAAGCCGGCGTCAAAACGGTCGGTCACTCGGTAGCAAACTCTGGCATGCGGATTGCCCTTGCCCTAAGCTAGACGACTCGGGTGGTTTTGGAAAATCGTCGCGGTGACTTTCTTTTCTTTCCCGCGATGGTCCCGGTTCCACTTCGACCTCCCATTGTCGTTCGATCCGGGGCGCAACCGTGATGATGGCCTCCCAATCGGAGACCGTGCTGCTTCGGCAACACCGCTCCGAACGCTTCCTGACCACCCTCGCTCCGTATCGCCGCATCGTCCTGGTGTCGCACGTCAACCCCGACCCCGACGCCCTGGCCAGCATGCTCGGCCTCCAAGCCCTCATCCAGGCGAAGCAGCCCGAAAAGGCGGTCATCCTGACCGTCGACGGGATGATCGCTCGGGCCGAGAATCGGGCGATGGTCGAACTCCTGGCTATTCCCCTGGTTCCCATCGAGCAAGTCGTCATCGGCACCGACGACGCCTTGGTGATGGTCGACTCGCAACCCGGGACCGGTCGCCACGCCCGGCAAGTGGTCCACCCCGTCGCCGTCCTCGACCACCACGAGACCGGGGGCAACCTCGAAGGCGTCCTCTACCGCGACGTCCGGGCCAACCTCGGCGCCACCAGCACGATGGTGACCGGCTACCTCCTCGAACAAAACATCGCCTGGAGCGATCACCTCGCCACCGCCTTGCTCTACGGGATCGACTCCGAGGTTTCCGGCTACCCCCGAGAATCCGGCCCGCTCGACGACGGAGCCTTGGTCTGGCTCTTTCCTCGGGCCGACAAAGACCTCCTGGCCCGGATCAAAAATCCCAAGCTCCCGCAAAGCTATTTCGCCACATTCCAAAGCGCCCTGTCGAACGCCTTCCTCTACAGCGACGTAGTCGTTTGCTGGTGCGGCCAGGTCCCGCAACCCGACATCATCGCCGAGTTGGCCGACTTTTTCATCCGGTTCGACAAGGTCAACTGGTCGCTGTCGGTCGGTCTGTTCGACGACCTCCTCAAACTCTCGATCCGGACCGGGCACCTCGGTGGCCACTCGGGCGATGTCCTCCGCGAAGTCATCGCCGGGATGGGGACCGCCGGGGGCCACGACAAGCGCGCCGGAGGCGCCATCAAACTTACCGATGTCCTCCCCGAGACGATCGAGCAAACGCTCCGGACGATCCGCCGACGCCTCCTCGACAAGCTCGACATCGACGAACACCAAGGCCACCGCCTCCTCGAAGCCAGCCCGATCATTCAAGCTCCGTGATCAACTGATTTGCATGAATTATTTTTATCTGCAATTGATCAATTGATTTGCATGAACGATTTTCCTTTGCGATCTGCGATTTGCAATCTACAATTCCTTTCCCTGATGCCTATCTGACCCGCCCAAAAACCCCTCGCCCCGTCGACAGACTTCCCCGACCGACCACCGAGCGAGTAAGATGACGGCCCAAACGGCATAGACCCGAGCGGTCGTCTACCTGTCCTCGCTAGGAAACAGCTCATGAAGGTCGGTTTATTGACCGGTGGCGGAGACTGCCCCGGCCTCAACGCGGTGATCCGGGCCGTCGTCCAGAGCATCAGCAACGAAGGCGGTTCCTGCGTCGGCTTCATCGAAGGCTGGCGGGGGCTGGTCAAAGGGATGAGCCGACCCCTGGAAGTCGCCGAAACCGACGGGATCATCGCCCGAGGCGGCACGATCCTCGGCTCGTCGCGAACCAACCCGTTCAAGAACGCCGCGACCGACGTCCCCGCCGTCCGCCAAAACTTCCAGGCCTTGGGGTTGGATGCGCTGGTGGCCATTGGCGGCGACGACACCTTAGGCGTCGCCCACCGCCTCTACAATGATTATCAAATGCCGATGGTTGGAGTGCCAAAAACCATCGATAACGACTTGATGGTGACCGACTTCACCTTCGGCTTCGACACCGCGATCAACATTGCCACCGAGGCGATCGACCGCCTCCGGACCACCGCCGAAAGCCACCGCCGGACCATCGTGGTCGAGACGATGGGTCGCCACGCCGGCTGGATCGCCTGCTTCACAGGGATCGCTACCGCCGCCGACTATATCCTCGTCCCCGAATTGCCGATCGATATCGACCACGTTGCCGAAGTTCTCAAGCGGCAACGCGGCGCAGGAAAGAACTACAACATCATCGTCGTCTCCGAAGGCGCCCAGTTTCCCGACAAGGGCCACAGCACAATCGCCGAGGAAACCGACGCCTTTGGCCACGTTCGCCTCGGCGGAGTCGGCAACGCCGTCGCCAGCCTGATCGAAGAAAAGACCGGCTACGAGACTCGTTGCGTCGTTCTTGGCCACATCCAGCGAGGCGGATCGCCAACTGCCAACGACCGGATTCTTGCCACCCGCCTCGGCCTCGGAGCTAGCCGCCTGGTCCTCAAGAAAAGCTTTGGGACGATGGTCGCCCTCTCGGGGACCAAGATCATCGAAACCACCCTCGCCCAAGGCGTCGCCGCCTCGAAGACCTTGGAGATGGGTTATTACGATGAAGCCTCGACGTTTTTTCGTTGAAGAAAAAACAGGATCAGGTTGTTGACAGTCGAGCGAAATCCGATAACATAGCCCCTGTCGCCTGAGTGAATGAAGCCGGACGCTTGATGAGGGTGGTGATCTCCTTTGAGACGGCGGTTCTTCGTGGTGGTTGGTTCGGGCAAGGCTTTGGGCTTGGCTTCGTTTCGACATGGCGATTGAACTTTTTGGCCGGGACCTTCGTTGTGGAGGTTGCGGCCTTTGGCTTCGA
>JAABUX010002335.1_pt1 | contig 27063 bp, 27 predicted proteins | sample 5561851 | NCBI WGS metagenome assembly JAABUX01 (sample SAMN10711883, study PRJNA513361) | rock metagenome | isolation source: Antarctica rocks | place: Antarctica: Victoria Land, Richard Nunatak red sandstone | collected 2016-01-03 | reverse complement strand
CGAGCCGGGCGAGAGCATGGCCGGGCCGCCAGCCGGCGTCTAGCGCTGTCTGACAGGGGCGCTTTAATCATGTCGTAGTGATCGCGTGGCATAGAGAAATCGCACGACACAGAGAAGGGGGGGGGGGGGGGGGGGGGGGCCCGGGGGGTGAAGAGGCGGGTTTTGCGGATCATGTGGGTATTGTATGGGCGTGTTGCGCTGGGCGGCTGGGGGAAAGCGCGGTCGCCGGTCGCGGGAGGATTGTGTTGCGCCGCTACATTTCCTCGCGTATGGTGAAGAAATGGGAGAGCAGATCTTTCTGGGAGAGTTTGAGCTGATGGTTCTCCTTACGATACTTCGGCTGGGGGACGAGGCGTACGGGGTTCCGCTTTCGCGGGAATTGGGGAGGATGCGGGGGCGGGAGGTCGCGGTGGGCAGTGTGTATGCCGCTCTGGACCGGCTGGAGGCGAAGGGCGCGGTTACGTCGACGCTGGGCGCATCGACGCCGGAGAGGGGCGGCCGGGCGAAGCGATACTTCCGTGTGACCGAGCAGGGGCTGCGCTCGGTGCGGGAGACGCGCAGGGTGCTTGACGAGCTGTGGGGCTCGCTGCCGCCGATGTGGGGGGAGGAGCCTGCATGAGAGAGGCGATCTCACTGGCGGTTGCGACCTGGATGCTGGAGCGTCTGACGCCGCGGGCTTACAGCCGCGCGCTTTCCGGAGATCTGCTGGAGGAGATCTACGCGGGACGGACGGTGGGATGGTACTGGAGGCAGGTGATCTCGGCCATTGCGACGAGCTTGGTGAGCCGGTCTCGAGGGTATGTTGTGCCCCTTGCGTTCTCCGGGACGTGGAGCGTGCTGTATCCGATCTGGCAGCAGGCGATGGCGAGAGATCGGTTTTTGCAAGGGGAGCTTAGCCGGTGGTCGACGCTGGACTGGCCGTACTCAGCGATCTCGGCGATCGGCGGGGCGTTTCTTCCGGCAGCGAGCTTTGTCTGGCTCGGGTTCTTCGTGTATCTCTTCCTTCCGACCCGGGTTGCCGTCGCACCGTCGGGGCCGCGGGTGATTGGCAGCTTGTCGCTGAGCCTGAATGTGCTGCTGGTCGCGGCGATGGCGCAACCGCTGGGGCTGGGGATCTTTGGATCGAGCACGTCGCACCTCGGTCTCAGCATCCTGTTGGCTTTGAGCCTGTCGACAGCCCTCTTGACCGCGTGTCCGCCACGGCCGCGAAGGCGTCACCGAGCAGGCTATTTCAGAGCCTGACGGAGATCTTCGGCTCCTGCTCTTCCCTCGCTGAGGCATTGGGAGATCAATGCGCCGCGTGGCTGGGGGAGGGGTCTGCCGCTATGGAACAGGAACTCACGATCCGGCTCCGACTAGGACCGTTGGCCACGGCGGTGGAGGAGAGGCCGCGCTCGGTCGCGGCGCTGGGTTTGCCGCTGCTGGGGAGCCTGCTGCAGACCTATGGGGTCGTCTCCTTCGCATGCGCGACTCCCTGGGCTCACACGCTCCGTCTGCCGGGGCTCGTGGGGAGAGCCGTTCTGTGGCTAGCCGTGACGATGGGAGCGCATAGCCTGGCGGTGTGGTCGAACCGTCTGATCTTTCGGCGGCAGGTGGATGCGCCTGCCCGATTTCTGATCCTGGCAACCTGGCCCGCGGTGGTGTGGGTGCCGCTGCTGGTGCTTCTGAAGCGAGAGGGTTCTGTGCTGGTGGCGCTGGTTCCACTGGGGATTGCGGCCTCCGCAGCGATGCTGTTGCGGAGGTGGACGCAGGCGGCGGAGGGAGGCCCCCGAGATGGTGTCGATGCGGGAGAGATCCGTTCCGTCTTTCGTGTCGAGAGGCCGCGATCGATGGTGCGGGCCATGGCTCCGGCGGTGCTGACGTCGATTGCGCTGCAGGCGGCGATGGCGGGATTTGGGGCGGGTCGTCCACTGGCAGCGGGATGGCTTCTGGCCGCGGGAACGGTGTTTCCGGTGTGGGTGTTTCCCCTGCGTTTGAAGCCGCTTCGGCCGGAGGGGGATCTCCGCAGCCTGACCGGCGCGGTTCTTCCGCGGACGCTGCTGGTGTTTCTGCTTCTGGCGGTGGCTCTGGCGCCGTATCTCAGATCGGGAGGCGGCGTGCTTGCGGCGCTAAACGCGCGGCTCCGGGCAGGTTTGCCCGTCCGACCGGCAACTTCGCCGAGCGGTCAGGCGGCCGCCCACGCTCCGGCGGGGTCTTACTCCGGAGTGATTCTGGTTCTCCCGGCGAAGCCGCACCGTGCGGTCGTGCCGCCCGCGCCTCCCGTACCGGCTCCGTTGAGCACGCGGCGGAGCGAGCCGGTGAGGATTGTTTTTGACGGATCGTACTGGTACTTCAAGCAGCCGGATAGGCGTCCTCGGGCGGACGCTCCGGTGGTTCGGGGCGACCCACGGGAGAGAAGCATCCGGTCGACGGATACCCGGCCGCTGTCGATGGAGGCTCACCAGCGCCTCGCCGCTCCGATGGGGATGAGCTGCTGCCGCGCTCTGCGCGTCGCGGTGCAGAATGCGGACGTCTCGCCCGGCGCGATCTGGGTGGAGGTACAGCTTCGGGACCGGGCTTCGGAGCAGGGCGCGGCGGAGTCCCTGGGTGTGAGGCCGCTCCAGTCGAGCGAGCAGGCTCACATCCCGCCGGACCGTGCTCCGGTGGACGAGGTCCTCACCTTTCCGTTTCCTCGCCGTGCCGGAGAGCGGAGGTTTGATGAGATCACGGTGGTGATTCGCTCTGCCCGGGAGCGGGCGCGCACTGGCCCTCACGTGGCGGTGCAGTCCTTTGAGCTGGTTCCGTAGCGATGCGGATCCGTGGACTGTGTGCCAACGTGGGGCGAGAGGTCACAGGCTGGCGCGATCTATGATGGGGAGATTGCGTATGGAGGTGAAGAGCGATGGCGATTTTGGAGAAGCTTGAGGCGGATATTGTGGTGGCGATGCGGGCTAAGGATGAGCATCGGCTGACGACGCTGCGGATGGTGAAGTCGGCGTTGAAGAACAGGGAGATTGAGAAGCGGGAGCCGCTGGATGAGGGGGAGGAGCAGGCGATTTTGACGACGCTGATCAAGCAGCGGAGGGATTCGGTGGAGCAGTTTACGAAGGGGAACCGACCGGAGCTGGCGGAGAAGGAGGGGGTGGAGATCTCGATGATTGAGTGCTACCTGCCGCAGTCGGCGAGTGAGGAGGAGGTGCTGGCGATCGTGCGCGGCGCGATCGAGCACCTGGCGAAGGATGCGGGCGGGGCTCGGCCGGGGCCGAAGGATATGGGGCCGGCGATGCGGGTGGTGAAGCAGAGGATCGCGGCGAGCGGGATTCGGGCGGATGGGTCGATGGTGAGCGCGATGTTGAAGGCGGAGTTGAGCAGGTAAGGGCTGTGACGGGCTGAGCTTTGTAAGGACAAGGCTTTACCGCGGATTTGCGCGGATGATCGCGGATAAAAGGCTGGTGGGGAGTTTGGTGGGGGTGGATGAGGGCGGGATGGCGCTTCTCTTTGTTTGTAGATTTTGTAAGTAGAGGCGGCAGGGATTCGTAAGGACAAGGCTTACCGCGGATGGTCGAGGATAAGGCTGGTGGGGAGTTTGGTCCTGGCGGCTGGTCCTGGGCCGCTGAAGGGCGGCGCGGGTGGGTTGGAGTAAACGCGTGTTGATGCTTCTTTTTTCTCTCATAAATACTGTTTTGGATGTTGGGCTTTGTTGGTGAATCCGGCATCTTACATTTGGCGAGCTTGGTTTGCGCGGGCCGGAGTTGGACGTCGGCCTCGGAACGATTTACTTGTAACCGAAAGTGTTGCGAAAGGGAGGGGTGTATGGGCTTACTGGATATGGTGCAGTCGATGGCGGGTGGAGGCGGCGAGCACGCGCAGGTGGCGGGCGGCCTGGTGCAGGAGATGCAGGAGCAGCCGGGCGGTATGGGCGGCTTGCTGCAGTCGTTTCAGCGGAATGGCATGGGCGGCCTGGTGCAGCAGTGGGCTGGCGGTCAGACGCAGCCGGCGTCTCCGGACCAGGTGGAGCAGGGGCTTGGAGGAACGGGGGTGATCGACCGGATTGCGCAGAGGACGGGAGTTTCACCGGGGATGGTGAAGGCGGGTCTGGCGGTGGCGGTGCCCCTGGTGATTCATCACCTGGTCTCGAATGGGCATGTGACGGCGGACGGGCAGCCGACCGGCAATCCGGTGCCGGAGCAGGGCGGCGGGATGCTGCAGTCGATTCTGGGGCGGATGGTGTAGGGATTGAGGGTTGCGGTAAAAAGCAGATCCTCCGCTTTGCGAAGATGACAAATACAGACAAGAGACAAGGGCAACAGACGACGAAATGAGGCGAAACGTATGGCGGATCTGGAACAGTTGAAGCAGAAGTATGCGTCGGTATTGGATTTGTTTCCGAAGTTTGAGGCGTATGGAGCGAAGCTGGAGGGGGTGGATCAGGACCCGGACGGCAAGCTGCACATTAAGGGGTCAGTGCCGAGCACGGTGATTGCGAACCGGGTTTGGGATGCGATCAAGAAGGTGGACCCGACGTACTCCGACCTGCACCATGAGATTGGGACGTCGGGCGGGGAGACCCAGGCTTATACGGTGAAGGGCGGGGATACGCTGAGTGCGATCTGCCAGCTGTTTTATGGGGCGGCCAGCAAGTATACGGAGGTTGCCAGCAAGCTGGGGATCGAGGCGGACAAGATCAAGGTGGGGGAGACTTTGCAGCTGCCGGTGCTTTCGTAGCGGATTGTTTTTTTCGAATTGCGGGTAAGGGCGAGCCTTTGGGCTCGCCCGCGCTGCGCTTGGGTGAGGTGCATGGGCGGCGTGTGGCGTTCGGGCGTTAGAAGGACTGGAGCGCCTTCCGGTCATCGTCTTCCATCTCGTCGAGGAGGTGCTCCAGGGCTTTCTCCTGGATGGAAAGGAGAACGAGTTTTTCGCGTCCAAGTTCGACATCCTGGGGGGAGATGGTATTGCGTCCGTGGAAGTAGGCGAACGCGTCGAACCAGCGCTCGACGGCTGCGTTCTGGATGGTGTTGTAGTTCTGCACAGAGAGATTGAAGCCGACGAAGCGGTTCACCTCCGTGGTGGTCATGTGGTCGAGGACGCCGGTGGAGAGAGCGGTCTGCCAGCTGGCGGAGGTGAAGAAGTAGAAGCCGGGGTCGAGGGCCTCGACGGCGGCGGCCAGCTTCTGGGGATCCCTGGCCTGCTGCGGGAGGTCCTGGGTTAGCAGATCGATCTCCGCGCGGCTGGTGGTGAAGGCTCTGCGTTGCTGCGCGATCTTTGCGAGGTTGGCCTGGAGCTCGTAGTGGACGAGCTCCCGGGTTTCGCGGAGCTGGTGGTGCTCGCGAACGGTCTCGCGGAGACCTTCGAGGGCGAGCGCGATGAGGATGCCGATGGTGACGATGAGGATATGGAGGGAGAAGTCTTTGAGTGAGTGTACGGGGCCTTCGGGGGCGTGAATGTCCATTGGGTACCCTTGGTGTGTTTTTTGCGGTCAGGATTTTCGGGCGATGAGGATGCGGAGCGGGGGAAAGGTGGTGAGGAGGTTGGGGAATTTGCGCTCGACCTTGAGGCCGCTGCTGCGGAGGGCGTGGGCGTACTCGCCGGTGAGCTTGTAGTCGGAGAGGATGGCGACGCCGCCGGGCTTAAGGACGCGGGCGATCTCGGTGCAGGCGTGGCGACGGGTGGCCTGGTCATCGATGTTATGGAGGCAGAGGTTGGACAGGACGACGTCGAAGCTGTTGTCGGGGAAGCTCATGGTCTGCACAGCTTCGCTGAGGAGGGTGCAGCGATCAGCGACGCCTTCGAGGGCCAGATTTCGCTCGGTTCGGTCAAGCGCGTTGCCGCTGAGGTCTTCGCGGTTCCAGATGTCGATACCGGTGGCGTGGCCGGAAGGGATGCGGCGGGCGGCGCTGACGAGAAGAAGGCCGCGGCCGGTGCCGATGTCGAGGACCTGCTCGTCGCCACGCCAGGGATGGAGGTCCAGCATGCGGTCGCGGTGGTGGAACTTTCCGACGAGCGCGTAGAGGAGCATGAGCGCGCCACCAAAGGCGACCGAGACGCCGATGCTGAAGGCGGTGGGCCGAAGTTGAACCGTGGACGCGCCGAGATGGAGGACGGGAGGAAGAACGAGGCCGAGGACGACGGAGGCGGCGCCGGCGAGGAGGAGGTTACGGATGACGCCGGGGGCATCGATACCGTAGTTGGGGCGTGCGGCCAATCTGTGCTCCTGAGGAAGGTCTGACTGTGTGGAGATTTTCTGACGAGATAATGGAGCCCACGGTCGCAGATTTGCGCCGAGGATGCAAGCTACTCGGGGATGATTTTGACGAAGGTGCCGTTGGGGAGGGTGTGGGGACCGAGGATGTGGATGATGCCGTCGCGGGCGAAGCCTCGGAGCATGGTGGGTTGCGTTGGAGCCAAGGCTGGCTGTGTTGGCGAAGGCTCGTTAGGGGCGGAGTTCTTTGGTAGAGAAGCGGGTCCTTCGCTTTGCTCAGGATGACAATTTTCAAGGGAGTTGGTAGATGTTCCAAGGGAGTTGGTAGATGATCCAAGGGAGCTGGCAGATGTTCCAAGGGAGTTGGCAGATGATCGATGGCGAGGCGTGGGAGAAGACGCCCTGGGATCGAAGGCTGCGGGTGGGGGTGGGGCGGTGGATTTGTCTGGGTAGGGGATGGCTCCGGGGATCGGAGAACGGAGGGGGAGGGACTGGACGCCGGCTTTGGTGGAGAGGCGGGGGTCGGGAGTGGAGATAATGGGCTGGCGTTCGGCGGGGGCGCCTCGGTTCATGCCGCGGTCGTCGGGGTAGGGGCTGCGTTTCACGCCGCGGTCGTTGGGGTCAGGAACGCGTTTCATGCCGCGGTCCATGGCTTCGTTGGCGAGGCGGTCGGCGTCCTTGTTTTTGTGGCGGAGGGCGTGGGCGATCTCGAAGCGGTCGAGCTTGGCGATGCGGTTTTTGGCCTCCTGCCAGAGCGGTTTGAGGTCGGGGGAGTTGACTTTGTATTTGCCCTGGATCTGCTTGACCATGAGTTCGGAGTCGGAGATGACGCGGAGGGAGCGGTGGCCGTGGTCGAGGGCGTACTGGAGGGAGGCGAGGAGGCCGGCGTACTCGGCGAAGTTGTTGGTGCGGATGCCGAGAAATTCGGAGATCTCGGCGAGGACCTGACCGTGGTCGTCGGTGATCTGGGCTCCGAAGCCTGCGGGGCCGGGGTTTCCGCGGGCTCCGCCGTCGCAGTGGGCGGTGATGGTGGTGGGTTCGCGGAAGAGGCTGGGAGTGATCGGGGGCATGGGTCGAGTTTAAATGGTGGGAGGTGGAGTTGGGGAATACTGAGATCCTTCGCTGCGCTCAGGATGACGCTTCCTAAGCGTTATTGCTTGAGCGCCGGTTCGTTCAGCGCAACGCTCACCTTTTTTCCGGGTTTGGGTCTATCAGGTGAGATTGACTTTCCTCACTCCGGAGTGAGAACAAGATGAGCGCTGAAGCGGTTGGGATGGTTGCCGGCGGTGAGCTGGTGCAGGGTTTGGGTGTTGTTGGCGCACGGAGGCGGATGGGTACTTCCGTTTCCGCGGTACGCAACGGGAGTGTCTCGGCGGCGGTAGAATCAATGCCAGTGATGGCAAAGACCACGGCACAGACGGGGACGCAATCCGGGACGAGGGCGAAGCTGACACCGGCGCAGATGGAGGCGCGGGCGCAGCAGCGGGCTGAGGATGATGAGCTGATCCGGGAGGCGCAGAAGGGGCAGAGGAGCTCGTTTGACGCGCTGGTTCGGCGGTATGACCAGAGTGTGTTGCGGCTGGCGCTGCATATGCTTGGGAATGAGCAGGATGCGCAGGACGTGCACCAGGAGGCGTTTATCAAGGCGTATCGACACCTGGGGAACTTCCGGTTTGAGTGCTCGTTTTACACGTGGCTGTACCGGATTGTGACGAACCTTTGCCTGGACCAGATGCGGCGGCGGAAGAGCCGGCGCGAAGATCCGGCGACGGTGGCGGATGCGAGCGGCGACGAGATGGATCTGCTGGCGAATATCCGGGATGACCGGTCGATGGCGAACCCTGGGAGGGAGTTGGAGCGGAAGGCTATGGCCGAGGGGATACGGGTGGCGCTGGACAAGCTGACGCCGCGGGAGCGGACGGTGTTTGAGCTGAAGCACTACCAGGGGTTGAAGCTGCGGACGATCGGCGAGATGCTGAGCACGACGGAGGAGACGGCGAAGAATACGCTGTTTCGCGCGACGCGGAAGCTGCGGGCGAGTTTGCAGGAGTTGCGGGCTTAGGGCTTGATTGTGGGCCGGGAACTTTGTGGTTGGTAGACAGATTGTTCGCGAGGATGACAACCAAGGCAGAAGCAGTGGTGACGATGCAGTCGTGGCGGCAGTTGCGACAGTGGTTGGCACCGCAGCGAGGGTCTTGCTGCATCGTGTGGCGACGGAAGATGGAATTTTGGTGCTCAGCTATGAGCTTTGAGCGATGAGCAGAGCGGCTTAGGTGGATGGTAGACGTTGGCGACGTAGATGTGAACAGGGCTGTAGGCAAGGCAGGCAGACAGACGACGATTTCCTTGTGGGAACGATCGATCTGCAGATGACAGAAGGACGACTTTTGAGGCTGGTTTGGAGCAGAGCAATGAACTGTGATGTGGCGCAGGAGCAGATGGTGTTGTTGATGTACGGCGAGCTGGATGACGAGCTGGCCATCGGCTTGGAGCAGCATCTGGATGGATGCGATGTGTGCCAGGGCGAGCTGAGCGCTATCCGGGAGATGGACGAGGATCTGGCATTGCTGCCAGTGTTGGAGGTTTCGCCGAACCTCCTGGCGCAGAGCCGGATGCGTCTGGATGAGGCGTTGGATGAAGAGGCGCCTCACGGGATGGTGACGCGGCTGCGGGCGAACTTCTGGCGCTGGACGGGTTTGGTGACGGGCGCTCCGGCGCTGGCGACGCTGCTGGTGGGTGTGGGCTTTCTGGGTGGGGATTTCACATTTCGGTACAAGGCGGCGCATGCACCGAAGCCGGCGCGGGGGCCGGTGACGATCTCCGAGCCGGCAAACGGGGCAATTGCGAATATCAGTGGGATTGTGCAGACGCCGGACTCCGAACTGGTGCAGGTGAAGTACAACAAGGTGGTTCCGGAGACGATGGAGGGATCGTTGGACGACCCGCAGATCCGGCAGCTATTAATGATGGGTATGCGCGCGGGGGCAAGTGAGGGCGTTCGGACGGATGCGGTGGGACTGCTGGCGAACGAGTGCCGGCTGGGCCATGCGTGCTCGAGCAGCGATGAGGGTAAGGACGTTCGTGGTGCGCTGATGGTGCGGCTGCGCTACGACAACGATGCGAGTGTGCGGATGAAGGCGCTGCACGGTCTGGAGCGGTACGTGGACCAGGACCAGAGGGTTCGGGACGCGGTGCTCGAGGCGTTGATGCACGACAAGAATGCGGGTGTGCGGCGAGAGGCGATCGGAATGCTGACACCGGTGCAGTCGGACTCAAGCGTGCGGCAGGTGCTGCGGACGGTGTCGACGCAGGATGAGAATCCGTATATCCGGACGGCGAGCTTTGAGGCGCTGCGGGGAGCGGCGGACATCCAGTAGGCGGGCAGTGCGTGGGATGTGGGACCGGCCGGTTGGCGGATCGGATCTTGACTCCGCAGGGTGCACGGAGGGATGCTGTTGCGGAGTTTTCTTGCCGCGATGCTCACGGCAGAGGTGTGGTTTAGTCCAACAGGCACAAAGGTACTGATGCTGGATCGGAGCTGGCGGGTCCAGGCGGGAGCCAGATATTGCAGCAGACGCAGGAGCGTGCGTGAGACGGGCCGACTCGCGCAGGTTGAAACGACACGAAGAGATGGATAGAGGAATAGCGATGGGCGGATGGATGTGTACGGCGGTGTTGGCGGCGAGTTTGGCGGCGTTGCCGGGCATGGGGCTGGGGCAGAGCGGACGTGTGATGGCGCAAGGGGCCGCGGCCAGGGGGACGCAGGGCTATCTGGGTGTGGACATCCGCGATGTGAGCGACGAGCAGATGAGCGTGTTGAAGCTCCGGGAGACGCGCGGGGCGGAGATCCTGCGGGTGGATCATGATGGGCCGGCGGGCAAGGTGGGGCTGCGTGAGCACGACGTGATTTTGCAGATGAACGGACAGGTGGTGGAGGGGGAGGAACAGCTGCGGCGGATGCTGCGGGAGACACCGGCGGGGCGGATGGTGAGCCTGATGATCAGCCGGGATGGGCAGCAGCAGACGCTGAGCGCGAAGATGGCGAACCGGGAGGAGGTGGAGCGGCAGGCGTGGCAGCAGCATATGACGGTTTCGGATCCGGATGGGGTGAGCGCGCCGCCGACGACCGAGGGCCCGGTGCGGGGCGGAGGTGGACCGGCACCGCGGGCGGGGATGGGGTTTTTCCATGGCAGCGGGCCGTTGACGTCACCAGCGCCTCGTGGCTTTCTGGGGACGATGATGAGGATGCCGTACACGGGAGCGGTGCTGGAGCCGATCGGGCCGCAGCTGGCGGAGTTTTTTGGGGTGCAGAGCGGAGCGGGGTTGCTGGTACGGAGCGTGGAGGTGAACTCGCCCGCGGCAACGGCCGGACTGAGGGCTGGGGATGTGGTGGTGAAAGTGAATCAGGCGGCGGTCGGTGGGATTGGGGACTGGTCGAAGACGGTGCATGAGAGCAAAGGCAGGCCGATGCCGCTGACGGTGTTGCGCGAGAAGAAGGAGCAGGTGCTGATGTTGACGCCGGACCCGAAGCGGAGGTCAGGGGTGGAGTGGCCGGAGTTTGGGCCGGGCTTTGCGGGGCTGGAGGTCGCGGAGAGCTTGATGCTGGCGGAGTTGGTACCGGCGCCAACGCCAATGTGGCAGGAGGCGCTGGCAGGGAGCGGGCCGGAGCTGCCGGGAGGCTTACTGAGCTGTGGCGGCTCGGTACGGGAATCGCAGGCGGAGAGCGGCGACTTACTGAATTAGAGTTTGCTGCTGATTTTGTGGGTGGATGGCGGCCTCCGAGCCGCTGTTGCTGTTTAAGGCGCGGTACTTTTCTTCCGAGTGACACATGTTTGAGGGCCGAGGGCTAAAGTTTTGCGCCGGGCTGCCGATGAGAGGAGGGCGAGGTGATACCTCGCAGACTTCTACGAGCAGGTGAGCGATGCTGGCGTTGAACGATTTGGTGATTGAAGGGGATTTTCGGTCCAAGCTGTTGATTGATTCTTTGACCGGATATGCCATTTACCTGCTTGACCGCAAGGGTGTGGTCAGCACATGGAACACAGGTGCGGAGCGGGCGACGGGGTATGTGGCCGAGGAGGTCGTGGGCCGTCACTTCTCGATGTTCTATACGGCGGAGGACCGCGAAAAAGGTGAGCCGCTGCGTGTTCTTGATGTGGCAGTACAGGACGGACGGTTCGAGGGGAGCGGCTGGCGGGTGCGGAAGGACGGTTCTCGCTTTTGGGTTTGCCTGGTGATGGAGCCGGTGACGGTGAACGGAAGGGTGGTCGGCTTTGCGGCCATTACACGCGATAACACGGGCGAGCACGAGGCGGACGAACGGCTGGAGGCGGTGCACCGCAACCTGAAGATCGCCCTGACGTATATGTCGCAAGGGCTGGCGCTTTACGATGCGGAGGGAGCTCTGATCCTGGCGAACCGGCGGTTATGCGAGATGTGCGGCGTCTCGTGCGAGCAGGTGCGGGTGGGGATGAGCATCGCGGAGGTGATGGAGGCGATCGGGTTCAGCAAGCGCCGGGCGCGGAGGCTGGAGGAGCGTATTCACTCGATTACGCCGGATGGGCAGATGGATCAGGCGTATGAAGAGCTTAGCGAGGTCCATGTGGTCTCGATCGCGACGCGGCCGATGCCTGATGGCGGATGGGTGATGACGTTTGAGGACGTGACGGAGCGACGGAAGGCGGAGGTGCAGCTGGCGTACATGGCGCATCACGACGCGCTTACTGGGCTGCCGAACCGGACGTACTTCCATGATCGTTTGCTGCAGGCGACGGTGCAGGCGAAGCGCGGTGTTCCGTTTGTGCTGATGAGCCTGGACATGAACGGCTTCAAGGGTGTGAACGACAACCTGGGTCATGCGGCGGGCGATGAGCTGCTGCGGGCTGTGGCGCAGAGGCTGCGGGACTGCGTTCGCGAGAGCGACACGGTGGCGCGACTGGGCGGTGATGAGTTTGCGATTATCCAGACCGGGCCGAAGGAGGAGGGCGATGCAGTGGTGTTGGCGAAGCGCCTGATTCAGGCTCTGGAGCAGCCGTACCTCCTGCATGGTCAGCAGGTGCTCTCGGGTGCCAGCGTGGGGATGACGATGGCGCCGAAGGATGGGACGGAGGCCGACGATCTGATGAAAAAGGCCGACATGGCGCTGTATCGCGCGAAGAAGGACGAGGCTGTGAAGTTCAGCTTTTTTGAGCCGGAGCTGGATACGCGGATGGAGACGCGGCGGATGCTGGAGCGGGATCTGCGCCAGGCGCTGCTGCAGGATGAGTTTCGACTCCACTACCAACCTTTGGTGGACGCGACGACGCGGGAGGTGACGAGCTACGAGGCGCTGGTGCGATGGCAGCATCCGACGCGCGGAATGGTGTCGCCGGCGGACTTTATTCCGCTGGCCGAGGAGTCGGGCTTGATTGTGCCGATCGGTGAGTGGGTGGTGCGGGCGGCCTGCGAGGAGGCGGCGACGTGGACCGAGCAAGTAAAGGTGGCGGTGAATCTTTCGCCGGCGCAGTTCAAGAGCGGGCGTCTGGTGGAGATGATTGCCGAGTCACTGAGCATTTCCGGGTTGAGCGCGGAGCGGCTGGAGCTGGAGATTACGGAATCGGTGCTGCTGCAGAACAGTGAGACGACGTTGAAGGCGCTGCACCGGCTGCGGGAGCTGGGTGTGCGGATCGCGCTGGATGACTTCGGCACGGGCTACTCGTCGCTGAGCTATCTACGGAGTTTTCCGTTCGACAAGCTGAAGATCGATCGGAGCTTTGTGCAGGATTTGCCGGAGAGTCACTCGGCACGGGCGATTGTGCAGGCGATCGCGGCGCTGGGGACGAGCTTCAACATGGCGATCACGGCGGAGGGCGTTGAGAAGCTGGAGCAGATCGAGTATCTGCGCGGCGAGGGATGCAACGAGCTGCAGGGCTTTTACCTGAGCAGGCCGAAGCCGATTGAGGAGCTGGTTGTGACGCGAAGGGCACCAAAGGCGGCGGCGGAGGTCGAGCGGGTTGGGGGTGAGCAGGAGGTTGCTGGGGCGGCGGTCTGCGCTTCGGGATTGGTGACGGCACCGGCGGGGGCTCTATACTTGTAAGTGACTATGGCGAATGAGATGGCACAGCCTGGAGGCCGGCGAAGGACGGCGAAGCGACGGCTCCGGGCGGTGACGCGGAAGCTGCGGGAGCTCGGGTCGATCGGGTCGGCGATAGCATCGACGGGTCACCCGTACATGGCGCACGTTGTGCCGATGCGGCGCTGCAACCTGGCTTGTACGTACTGCAATGAGTTCGACGATGTGTCGAAGCCGGTGGACATCGAGGAGATGGAGCGGCGGATCGATCACCTGGGGCGGCTGGGGACGAGCGTGATTACGATCTCGGGGGGGGAGCCTCTGCTGCATCCGGAGCTGGACCGGGTAATTGCGCGGATCCGGAAGACGGGCGCAATTGCGGGCATGATCACGAACGGGTATCTGCTGATGCCGGAGCGGATCGAGCGGCTGAACCGTGCGGGGCTCGACCACATGCAGATCTCGATCGACAATGTCCAGCCGGACGCGGTGTCGAAGAAGAGCCTAAAGGTGCTGGATGCGAAGCTGCGGATGCTGGCGGAGCATGCTGATTTTCATGTGAATATCAATTCGGTGGTGGGGGGCGGCATAGCGCATCCTGAGGATGCGTATACGATTTCGAAGCGGGCGCTGGGGCTTGGGTTTTCATCGACGATCGGGATTATCCATGACGGGAGCGGGCAACTGAAGCCGCTAGGGGCGGAGGAGCGCGAGGTTTGGGACCGGGTGCGCAAGCTGACACGGCGGAGCTACTCGCGGTTCAACCATTTTCAGGAGGCGATTGCGAATGGCCAGCCGAATGACTGGCGGTGCCGCGCGGGGTCGCGGTATCTGTACATCTGCGAGCAGGGTTTGGTGCACTATTGCAGTCAGCAGCGCGGGTATCCGGGAGTTCCGCTGGCGGAGTGGATGCCGGCCGATGTGAAACGGGAGTTTTTGACGGAGAAGGGTTGCGCTCCGAATTGCACGATCTCCTGCGTGCACCAGGTGAGCTATATCGATCACTGGCGGGCACCGCAGCATCCGGACAGGACGGGTGGGGTGCCGGCGGGCGGGCATGGGGTGCCGGAGCAGGGTGCGGGGCTGGTGCAGATCCAGTAGCTATTGGAACAACACACTGGATGTGCTCCGGCCGTATCTCGATCACATGGCACTACACCGGGTGGATGGGGAGAGACGCTGCGACTTCTCGCGGTTGCACTTAGAGGGTGAGCCTCCCACATGAGGATGTCCTTTATCGTGCTCCTGAGGGAGGAGTAAGAATGTACATCACTGTACGCGGCTGAGATCACAGATCAGGTGCGGCAGTTCGCCCGGGAGAAGATGACCCGACATGGAACCTCAGTTCGTGACTATCACGCACCGGGACCTCAATAGTAGTCAACGACTCCGACGAAGACTTTCTCACGAGTTCTTGCCGCTTTTCTGTAGAACCCTTGGCTCCAGCGAACTTTCTTCGGCCCACCTGCCGGAATCCCTGGCATTCCCTGTCACTTCGACAGCCTGCGAAGCCGTATCGTCCGCCTGCTTAGAGAGAATACCCCGCTATGTACTGCACCGGCATGATCCTGTTCGACAAAGGTCTGATCGGCATACCCGCTCGCACTCATGCGTATGTTGATCGGATCGCGAGGCAAGACGAATACAAATTCGCCGCGCTCCGGGACTGTTCGCGATCCCGCAATCTCCCGATTGCTCACTGTTTGGAGGTTAGCGCGAGCGCCTCTCACCGGCTCGCCACTTCCTGAGTCAACTACTGTCCACGCGATGGTTGTCTGTGGTTCACCAAAACGCAGATCAAGGCTCCGTCCTAAGACAAAGAACTTCGAATCAATGGCCTGAAAGCTTTGATACCCGGACCGCCCGTAAAAGGCTAATACCGCATCCGGATAGCCTTCATCTTCTTTACTAGCGGAGACAGCGCCTGCGCTTAGCCCGGAAATGTCCAAAGTATACGCGCCGGCCTTATCGCTTTCTGTGATTGGCTGAATCGCGGCAGTTCCTGCATAGGACCAAAATACTACTCGCGCATGTCTTACCGGCGCGCCCATTCTGTCGTAAACATGCCCGGAGACAAGGACGTCCAGCGGTATCGCTCGCATTGGCTCAGCAACCACACAGGCTAGAAGGAACAGAGTAGCGTCTATAACTCGCATTTTTACGCATCTCCTCATGTGGAAAGGTGTTCCTGGTGTGAAACCCGACGAGTTTCCTCCCACACTGATGTAATTAAATATGTCTCCAATAGAGACGTAGCTCAAACCGCACCACTCCCACTTCTGGTCGGTTACTGTGTATCCGCAACCCTGTGCCGCGATCTGAGCTGACGCAGGGCAGCCGACACTGGGGGTATCCGTAAAGTTGCCAGGACGTTGTGTCGTCGTACAGGTGGAGGATAGTTGAAGCGGATAACCATTGCAGGAATTGTAAGTGTTCGGATCCGTGGTCTCAAAAATTGCCACGGCGGACACGCGGACGGATACGTGGGTTGAGATTCGCCTGCTGCTTTCGATGGCGGGCTGCGGATCTGTCATTGCTCCCCGGTTTTGCACCGAGGAGCCTGGGGCGGTTGCGTGAGGATCTACTGGGCCTGGGCCTTTTGGGCGCTCTCCTGGTAGATGGAGACGTTGTCCTTGGTGACGAGGGCGGTGCCGGTGTCGACGAAGGTGGGGTAGCGGGCGAAGGAGTCGACGACGTAGTTGTTCTGGAAGTGCTCGGGTTTGTGGTGGTGGATCTGGTCGAGGAGGGCGAGGCCGACGAAGCCCATGGTGTAGGGCTTCTGGGAGACGGTGGCGTCGATGCTGCCGTCCTGGATGTGGTTCAGGGTATCTGGGCCGACGTCCATGGCGATGAGGAGGCGGTCGGTGACGTGCTGATCTCTGAGGACGTCGGCGATGGCTGGACCGGAGGAGGACTCGAGCGAGACAAAGGCATCGATCTTATCGGCGCCGGTCTTGGCGAGGTACTTCTTGGTCTGGTCGAAGGCGATGCCGGGGTCGCCTTTGACGTTGAGAACATCGACGATCTTCATTTGCGGATGATCGGCCATGGTTTCTTTGTAGCCACGGAGGCGCTCATCGAGGTTGGGCTGGCCGGGGATGGTGTAGAAGACGATGTTGCCCTTGCCGTGGAGCTTGTCGACGAGCCGTTGACCGCCGACGCGGCCCGCGGCGACATTGTTTGTGCCGATGAAGAAGAGGCGTGCGCTGGTGGGGGCGTCGGAGTCGACCGTGATGACGGGGATGCCGGCTTCGACGGCGTTGACGATGTCTTCGCGGAAGGTGACGGCGTCGGCGACGGAGATGAGGATGCCGGAGGGTTTGGAGGCGACGGCTTTACGAAAGGCGTCGAGCTCGGCGGCGGCGTTGTAGTCGTCGGGACCATCAAGGCGTGCATTGACGCCGTACTCGATGGCGGCCTTGGTGAAGCCGTTGTTGACGGTCTTCCAGTAGGGGAGCTTGAGGTTATTGGAGATCAGGTAGTAGGTGCCGCTGTGCTGGCAGGAGGTGAGAGCGAAAAGAGCGAGGGTGATGGATGCGACAGCGAGAGCCGATTGACGCTTTGGCATGACCATTTTCTCCGACACGCGAATGGTTCGCCGAACTGAACTTCGATCCATGCTTAGCGTGCGAGCAGAGATGAGTAGTCTGGACGATGTGCCGAATTGTACGCCTACCTGTGCCATGGTGGGCAGAGATGGATGTGGTTACAAATTTTTCGTGGCAGTGCAGATGCAGTTGCGGACCTTTCGCGGGCGCATGAAGACTGACGAAAGAGCGTTTGCGGGTGGGGCAGAAAGGGAGGATGCTGGTGGGATGAGGACGATGGGATCGAGCAAGAGGTGGATGAGCGTCGCGACGATGCTGATGATGCTGGCTCTGAGTGGAACGGGGCGAGCGGCGGAGGCACAGACGGGAACGGCGAACGACACGACGCAGCGGCCGACGAGTACACCGTACGCGGGAGATCTGAGCATCTTCGAATATCCGGACCGGGATCGGAAGCTCCAGATCGGACGGGTGATGGACCTGCTGGGCATTGTGCCGGGGCGGAGTGTGGCGGATATCGGTGCGGGTTCGGGGTGGTTTACGGTGCGGGCGGCGCAGAGGGTTGGACCGGCAGGGACGGTGTATGCCGAGGACATCAATCCGAAGGCGATCGAGGCTATCGAGCAGAGGGTCCAGAAGGAGAGGCTGGGCAATGTGCGGACGGTGCTGGGGACGACGGACAACGTGAAGCTCCCGCCGCACAGCGTGGATGCGGTGTTGATGCTGAAGGTGTACCACGAGATTGCGCATCCTGTGCCGGTGATGAAGGAGCTGCGGCAGATGCTGAAGCCGGGGGCGAAGGTGGGGATCATCGACCGGAACGGCAACGGGACCGACCATGGTTTGGACCGGAAGATTGTGGAGCTGGAGATGGAGGAGGCGGGCTTCCGGGTGGAGGCGCGGTATGACTTTACGAAGGCGGATGGGCAGGACTATTTCCTGGTGTTTATGGAGCGGTAGCGGGAGGACAATGTGGAAGGATGCGGGGGAGCACATGTTGCTCCCCCTGATTGCGTTTGTGTGGACCTTTTCCAGGGTGGCGCATGGAGCGCGGGATCGTGGGTCCGATCGACGTATGCAAAAGTATGCGCTTGCGCTTTCCTGTGCCCCATAGATACTTAGCAACACTCTTCACTTCAGAAATCGCAGAGCAGTCCGGGGCGCCCCGGGAAGGGAGAGACATGAGGCCTGAGGGTATTACGTTATGAGGTGTATCTTTCGAAGAGTTCTTCCCGGTTTGGCGCTGCTCGTGATGGGCTTGGGCGCACCGTTGACGGGGCATGCGGCGGAGCAGGCGAAGTTTACTGCGCGTGCTGCTGCGGCGCAAGTGGTGGAGTTCGATGTGTTTCTGCCGGTCGAGCACAGAGCGGAGCTGCAGACGCTGCTGGATGCGCTGCATGATCCGAAGTCACCGCAGTTTCACAAGTGGCTGAAGCCGACGGAGTTTTATGCGCGGTTCGGCGTGGATGCGGGCAAGGTTGCGGCGATCGAGAGCGAACTGATATCGGGCGGTATGACGGTCACGACCGTGGCGCCGAGGCAGCTGCATGTGAGCGGACCGGCGGGGGCGATCGAGAAGGTCTTTGCGAGCGAGTTGGCGAACGGGACTTTCCCTTCCGGCGCCAAGACGGTGGCGTTTAGACGGCCGTTTCTGGTTCCCTCTTCGATCCAGGCGGCAAATGGCGTGGTGACTGGGCTTTCGGGAAAGATCTGGATGCGGACGCATTCCGTGAAGGCGGCTGTGGTAAGCGTGTCCGCGAATCCGGATAACCGTTACAGCCCAACCGGCGGCTATTGGTTCACGGACCTGAAGCAGGCATACAGCTATCCGAGCTTCCAGGCTTACAGCGGCAAGGGTGTGGTGATCGGCATCCTGATGTCGGGTGACTACCAGCTTGCGGACATGGTGAAGTACTTCGGCCACGAGAAGATTGCGCCGCCTGCGATCTTTGAGGTGAAGATTGCGGGTGGAGCTCCGTTTGGCACGGCCGACTCGTTTGAGACGGCACTGGATCTGCAGCAGACGGGCGGCATGGCTCCGAATGCGCAGCTGCTGCTGTATAACCTGCCTAACCTGTCGAATACGAATATTCTTACGGGCCTGGTGCATGTGGTGGACGACAACGTCGTGGATGTGTTGAGCATGTCGTTTGGCGAGCCGGAGAAGTTTTTTACGGCGGAGTACGAAGGCGGACAAGACAGAACGGGCATTTTGAAGGTGTATGACGATCTGTTTGCACAGGGCAATGCGCAGGGGATCACCTTTGTAGCGTCGTCAGGCGATTCCGGTGCGCTGCCAATTCCGCCGCTGGCGTGTTTCGAAACGAATGCGACGAGCGCTTGCGGAAGCATGCAGCCGGACGTGTCGATTCCGGCTTCGAGCCCGCATGTGACGGCGGTTGGAGGGACGAATCTGGTGACTGCGGTTTCGCCGAGCAATCCGCTGAGCTCGGCGTATGTCCGCGAGAACGCGGATGACGATCCGCTGACGAAGGACATCTTCTACGGCACGCCGGCGACGGGAGCGGTGTGGGGATCGGGCGGGGGCGATAGCTCGTACTTCAAGAAGCCGCTGTTTCAGACGTTGGTCACGACTGGATCGAGTTTCAGGACGGTGCCGGATGTTTCGCTGCACATGGGCGGGTGTCCGGGAGGGATTGTGCTACCGTGCGGACCGGATCGCAGCTTCGACTACCTGGTCTTCAACAATCTGTACTATGGCGTGATCGGAACGAGCGCGTCGGCGCCGGACTTTGCTGGCTTGCTGGCTCTAAAGATCGAGCGGGACCAGTCTCGTCAGGGCAATGCGAACTACATCCTGTACCTGGATGCAGCGGAGCAGAGACTGGGATTGTTGCCGGCGAAGATCTTTCGGGGGAATATTCCAGGGTACAACGGCTACTACACGACCAAGCCTGGGTACGACCGGGTGACGGGGCTGGGGACGATTCGCGGTCTGGAGTTCCTGCAGGCGCCTGTGGGGACGCCGGTGGCGGGATCGCCGCAGACGCCTAGCAATCCGTAGCTGTGGAGAGTGAACGAAGAGTCTTTTAGAGCCGTTTGTCTGAAGATGTGCAGGAGCAGGTACACCAGGTTCCTCCGCTTCGCTGCGGAATGACAACAAAGAGAGGCGATACGCTTTATAGCCGTGGAAGACTGAATTAGAAGAGGGCTTTGAGGCCGAACTGGACGATGCGGGGGGCGAAGGTGCTGGTGATGGCGCCGCCGGTTTGTACGGGGGTGGAGACGCCGTTGATGGTCGCGGTGGTGTTGGCGACGGTGCCGCCGGGTGTGGTGAAGTTGGTGTGGTTGAAGGCGTTGTAGAGCTCGCCGCGGAACTCGAGTTTGAGCGATTCGAGCGGGGTGTCGAAGCGCTTGTTGAAGGCGACGTTGAGGGTGTTGTAGGTGGGGCCGCGGCCGGGGTCGCGGGAGAGATTGCCGAAGGGGCTGGCGAGTGTGCCGTTGACGGAAGCTGCGGGGATGGCGATGGCGCTGGCGGAGGTCGGGTTAGCGGAGGTGCGGAGGTTGACGTACTGGAGCGAGGTGCCGTTGGAGGTGGATTTGTTGAGGCTGTTGAGGGGGACGCCGGAGATGCGGTTGGGGCGATAGAGATTGGATCCGCGATAGCTGGCGGAGATTCCGGAGACGGTGTTGGCGGCGGGCGGGTTGTAGTTGACCTAGTAGGGGAAGCCGGCGGCAGCCTGGTTGACGGCGGAGACCTGCCACTGGCCGAGGACCTCGTTGACGAAACCGCCGGAGTTCATGAAGCGGCGGTTACGGCCGAAGGGCAGCTCGTAGACGAGCGAGGTGGTGTTGATGAGGGGCTGATTGTACTCGGACTGGCCGTAGTCAGCGGCGGGGTTGCGGATGTCCTGGAAGGAGGGCGTGTTGGCTTCGAGGGAGGCGCTGGCGTTATCGAGGGAATGCGACCAGGTGAAGGAGTTGAGCAGCGTGAGGCCGGCGACCATGCGCTGCTCGTAGCGAACCTGGAGCGAGTCGTAGTGGGAGTAGGCTTCGCGGAGGGCGACGGTGATGTCGCCGTAGGTGGGGATGGGACGGGCGAAGTTGTTGAGCGGATCCTTTTGGTTGAGGTTGCCGAACTGGAGGAGCTTGAGGCCGTGATTGCCGACGTAGGCGAGGTCGAGGAGGGTGTTTTGGCGAGGGTGCGCTGGACGTCGAGGTAGTAGCTATGAACGTAACTGTCGCGGTAACGATTGGAGTCGATGTAGGTGATGTTGTCGGTGAGCTTGTTGAAGGTGAGGGTGTTCGGGGGGAAGCCCTGGTCGATGGGCACGTAACCGGCGTTGATGCCGTTGCGCGCGGGGGCCTGGGGCTGGGTGACGAAGAGCGCCTGCGGCGGGTTAATGGCGAGGATATTGCCGGAGCCGGCGCGGTCGTAGTGCGAGAAGCTGATGCCATAGCCGCCGCGAATGGCGGTGTTGTCGTTGAGGGCATAGGCGAAGCCGAGGCGCGGAGCGAAGTCGTTGCGGTCGGGTTTGATGAGGTATTTACAAGAGCAAGGACAAATACCGGGGATTCTTCGCTGTGCTCAGAATGACAACAAGGGCTGATGTGGCGGCGTGCGATCGAAGGGGCTAAGGGGCTAAGGGGCTAAGGGGCTAAGGGGCTAAGGGGTGGACTGGCGGAGGGACTCGGGGACGAAATCGGTGGAAAGGAGGCGGGGGTCTTCGACGAGGTAGAAGGCGGTGATGCGGGGGTGCTGTTCTTCGACGAGGACGAGGGTGCGGAAATCGAAGCTTTGGATCTCGGAGCGGGACTCCATGTGCTGGCTGAGGATGGCGTGGGTGAGGGTGTCGACGAAGGTTTGGGGATCGACGGTGTGATTTTCGAGGAGGTCGGCTGGGGCTCCTGGGGGGAGGCGCTCGGTCATTTCGGTGGGGAGGTGATCGGGGAGGATCTTGGTTTCGAGGTTGAAGCGGACCTTTTCGGCGGTGAGGGCGCGCTCGGTGGCGTGGGGGTCGGTGCGGCCGCGGCCGGTGCGGTAGTACTCGGCGTAGAAGCGGACGAAGTCGAAGAGCTGGGCGGCGTGGGTGGGGACGAAGGGGCTGCGGAGGCCTTCCTGGCGGGCGTAGGCGGAGGCGACGGGGGAGAGGGCAAGGTCGTTGTGCTGGTCGGGAAAGGCGGTGCGGTGGAGCTTGTCGCAGATATAGGTGTGCTGGGCTTCGGCGAGCGAGATGTCGCGGATGTAAACGCGGTTGTCGAGCGTGTAGGGTTTGCCGTCGGCGCGACGGCAGGATTCGGGGTTGAGGAACTGGTCGTGACCGATGAGGGATTGGCCGTCGGTGGTGACGCCGGTGTCGGTCTCGAGGGTGGTGACGAGGTTGTCGAGGCCGGACTCGAAGGAGGGCAGGGTATTTTCGGGGCGGAGGCCGCGTCCGCCGCGGTGGGCGGAGATGTCGAAGTGTGCGAGGCGCTCGCGTTGTTCGGCGGTGAGGGAGCGGGAACGGCGGGCTTCGTCGACGACGTTGTGGAGGAGGTCGGGGCGGTCGGAGATGATGCCGTCGACGCCGAGGCGGATGAGGTCGCGCATTTTGGCGGGGTCGTTGGTGGTCCAGGGGACGATGCGGATGCCCTGGGCGTGCAGTGCGTCGATGGGAATGCTGCCGTCAAGGACGAGGTGGTCGGCGGGGGAGAGGACGGGCGCGGCGGTGGCCCCGTTGGTGTGCGCGTGCGTGCTGGCCTGCTCCATGAGGCGGAGGTATGGGTTGGGTGTGGAGGCGGGTTGTTGCGCGGAGAGAGGCATGGCGGCAAAGGATAGCAGGGTAGCTGCGGCTTTGTGCATGGTTCGGGTAGTGTCTCGTATCTGAAGAACGACGCGATGAATGCGGGATGTAAAAGGTTCGGCCTCCCTGGAGGGAGGCCGAGGCGGTGCAGCGTAGCTATCTCTGCGGAGTAGCTGGGTGGCGCAGCTTGGAGTTGGCGGTGGTGCTGCTGCCCGTACCGCCGACCTGGGCGATGACGTTGTCGAGCGTCTGGTAGAGCTGGTTGATGTCGACGACTTGGATCCAGCCCTTCTGAGAGGCGACAAAGATGGTGGGGGTATGCAGGAGGCCGATGCGCAGACCGAGCTCGTAGTCGTCGTTGACCTCTTTGGCGAACTGGCCGGTAGGGTCCATGACGAAGGGCATGACGCGGCCGTGGCTCTGGAAGTACTTCTGGGTGAAGGCCTGGAGGTCCTCCTTGGTCAGGATGGAAGTCTGGTTGGCGAAGACGGCGCGACGGTACTCTTCGGCGGCCTGGGGCGAGATCTTGTCCTGGATGTAGCGCGCGGTGATGGCGGCATCGAGGCTCCAGACATGGCCGCGGAGGGGGAAGTCGTGGCGGATGAGCGGGATCTTGTAGTGCTCGACCGCGGCGTGGACGATGGGGAAGGCGCGGGAGCAGGCGGGGCATTCGAGGTCTTCGAACTCGTAGATGGCGACCTTGGAGCCGGCTGGCGGCTTGACGAGGGAGGTGTCCTTGAAGGTGTCGCCCTGGCCTGCGGGCACAGCCTGCTGAGCTGCAGCGGGCAGGGTGAGGAGGAGAGCGGTAGCGACAAGGAGCAGGCGGGGGGAGGGAGACTTCATAGATATGGGACGCATAGAGATACCATTTGTATTTTAGCTGACGGTCGGTGCGGAAGAGGAGGGGCCGCACCTCAACGCATCAATTTTTCGCAACCCGTGTGGGATCGTGGCACTCTAACGAGAGTGGTTTTCGATCCAACCAGAGTTTGTCCCGGGTCTTTCCGAAGGCTGCGGATGATAGGGGCTGTCCTTTGTGGACTGACGGCGCCGGCTATTGGGCAGAGCGCCGGCGACCTCCCGGCGGCGCCTACGCCGTCGGTTGCTGCGTACCAGAGCACGCTTCCGGGCGGGATTACGGTGGAGCGCGCGACTCCGGGGGCGTTGCCGCTGAGCATCGACGATGCGATTGCGACGGGGTTGAAGCACAATCTCGAGATCGAATCGGGGCTGCAGAATGAGCGCCGGGTGCGCGGGCTGGAACGGACGGTCGAGAACAATCTGCTGCCGACGATCCAAGCGGAGGCGTATACGCGGGCGCAGGAGATTAACCTGGCGGCGATGGGTTTCAAGGTGGCGTCACTTGGGGGTCTTCTGGGGCCCGGGGCGGTGGCGAATTTCAAGACGATCGTGAAGGTGAACACGACGGCGGCGCAGTTGAATGTGAGCCAACAGTTGTTCAACGTGCCGGCGTATTTTCTCTACAAGGCGGCGAAGTCGGCGGTTGCGGGATCGAGTTTGACAACGCTGAATGCGCGTGGGAATGTGGCGCTGGCGGTGGGCACGGCGTATCTGCAGGTGATTGCGGATGCGGCCCAGATCGAGAATGAGCGATCGCTGGTGAAGGTGGATGAGGTGGCGTTGCAGCAGGCGCGGGATCTGCAGGCGGCGGGGGTGGGCACGCACCTGGATACACTGCGGGCGCAGGTGCAGCTGCAGAGCGAGCAGCAGACGTTGGTGAGCGCCGAGAACCAGTATGCGAAGGACAAGATTGCGCTGAACCGGCGCATGGGAATTGCGGCAGATCAGGAGTTGACGCTGACGGATGCGGTGCCGTATGCAGAGCTGACGCATGCGGAGCTGCCGGAGCTGATGTCGCTCGCGTTTCAGCGGAGAAAGGATCTGCTGAGTCTCGAGTCGCAGATGGAGGTGGCCAACCAGACGCAAAAGGCGGTGAAGTTCGAGCGTCTGCCGACGATTGCGTTTGGGGGCTTCTACGGTGTTCTGGGGGAGACGACGGGGCTCTACCACGGCGTGTTTACGGCGCAGGGGAGCGTGCGGTTTCCGATCTTCCGAGAGGCGGAGTTCCGGGGTGAGCGCGAGGTGGCGGACGCCCAGTTGCTGGGGCTGCAGCAGCAGATCGCCAGCTTGCGGGTGACGATCGAGCAGCAGATACGGTCGAGCCTGCTCGATGTCGAGAGCGCAAACGATCTGGTAAAGGTGGCCGAGAGCAATGTGGTGCTATCGCTGCAGGAGCTGGACGATGCGCAGCAGAGGTTTCTGGCGGGCGTGAGCGACAATCTACCGGTAGTACAAGCGGAGGCGAGGCTGGCTGGGTCGCAGAGCCAGGTGGTGCGGACGATGTATCAGTACAACGCGGCCAAGCTGCTGTTGGCGCGTAATGTGGGTGTGGTGGAGTCGCAGTACAGGCAGTATCTGGGCCGTTGATTGCGGGCCGTTGATTTTGCGCGGTCTTCGGGTATGGGCGGCGTGGGATATGCAAGCATAGGAGTATGAGCGAGGGTAATTCGGCGGCGGTGACGCAGCCGGTGAGTGTGGCGGTGGAGGCTGGCGGGGCTTTCCGATCGCGAGACTTTCGGCTGTATCAGACGGCGCGGCTGCTGGTGATTTTGGGGGCTGAGGCGCAGTCGGTCGCGGTGGCATGGCAGGTGTACCAGATCACGCATTCGGCTCTGGACCTGGGGTATACGGGGCTGGCGCTGTTTCTGCCGGGACTGTTTTGCATGCTGGCGGCGGGGCATGTGGCGGACCGGTACGACCGGCGAAAGATCATCCTGATCTGCTATGCGCTGCAGGCGGTGTGCACGATGGGTCTGCTTTACTTTGCGCTGCATGGGACGGGGGCGGCGGGGCCGGGTGGACGGCCGCCAATCTGGCCGATCTATACGGTGCTTGTGGGCATCGGGCTGGGGCGGGCGTTTAGCGGGCCGGCGGCGAGTGCGCTGCTGCCGAGCCTGGTGGGGAAGACGCAGTTTGTGAACGCGGTGACGTGGGGGGCGACGGTGTACCAGATCGCGAATATGGCGGGGCCGGCGGTGGGCGGGCTGCTGTTTACGCTGCAGATGACGGGCGCGATGCGGCGGTGGAACGGGGCGGCGATCGTGTACGGCTTCACGCTGGTGCTGCTGCTGAGCTTCCTGGTGCTGGTGGGGATGATGCAGTCGAAGCCGGAGGTGGGGCTGGAGGTGGTGAAGAAGGCGTTCAGTATGCGGACGGTGCTGGCGGGGCTAGAGTATGTGTGGCGGACGAAGCTGCTGCTGGGGTCGATCTCGCTGGATCTGTTTGCGGTGCTGCTGGGTGGGGCGGTGGCGCTGCTGCCGATCTTTGCGCAGGACGTTTTGCACGCGGGGCCGCGGGGGTTGGGGCTGCTGCGGGCGATGCCGAGTGTGGGGGCGCTGGTGGTGAGCCTGGCTTTGACGGTGTGGCCGATCAAGCGGCGGGCCGGGTTGACGATGATGTGCTGCGTGGCGGTGTTTGGAGCGGCAACGGTGGTGTTTGGGTTGTCGAAGAGCATGGGGGTGAGTCTCCTGGCGCTGGTGCTGGTGGGCGCGAGCGATATGGTGAGCGTGGTAATCCGGTCAAGCGTGCTGCAGCTGGCGACGCCGCCGGACATGCGAGGCCGGGTGAGCGCGGTGAACTGGCTGTTTATCGGGGCTTCGAACGAGTTTGGGGAGTTTGAGAGTGGGCTGACGGCGCACTGGTGGGGAGCGGTGCGGGCGGTGGTGGTGGGCGGGATTGGGAGTTTGCTGGTGACGGCGAGTGCGGCGGGGCTGTTCCCTGCCCTGCGGCGGGCGGATGGGTTGACGGCGGAGAGTTTGCGCGGGGCAGATGTGGAGATGGCGGAGGCGGAGCCGGTGGATTAGGTGTACCCCCTCCCCCGTGTCTTTGTGCAAAATCTTGGTTTTACTGGACTTAGCGGTCAGGCTACATGCAAAGTCTTCAGCCCTAAGGACTTGCGGGTAAAGTCTACGTTTGATGAGGGTTAGGTCTGCCCCCTGGGTGTTCCTTCCCTTGCTGGGTTTAGATCTGTGTTCAGTTTACAGATTCGGGTTGGGTGGTTGCGCCATGCCCGTGGGAGATGAATCTGCGGGGTTTCGGGCGTTTGGATTGTGGGTTTGGAGCGTTGATGACTGAGGCTCACTTCGGCTCCGCACGGGGTTGGGAGGATGGCTTTGAAACAAGCAACTGCAACTACAAATACAGGGATCCTTCACTTCGTTCAGGATGACGGCGTGAAACATGCAAGTGCAGTGCAACGCCAACGCAACGCAAATGCAACTGCAACTGCAACTGCAGCTGCAGCTGCAGCTGCAACTACGAATACAGGGGTCCTTCACTTCGTTCAGGATGACGGCGTGGAACATGCAAGTGCAGGCTGGAGCTGGAACTTGCAGGGGAGAGTTGGCTCGGGAAACCTGAACAGGTAGGTAAGTGGAGGTTCTCGTCGTCTCCGGCCTAGGATGGCCGGGGAGAGGAGAGCAGATGAGCAGACGTCCTCGCAGGAATCACACAGCGGCGTTC
>JAABUX010002333.1_pt1 | contig 27074 bp, 23 predicted proteins | sample 5561851 | NCBI WGS metagenome assembly JAABUX01 (sample SAMN10711883, study PRJNA513361) | rock metagenome | isolation source: Antarctica rocks | place: Antarctica: Victoria Land, Richard Nunatak red sandstone | collected 2016-01-03 | reverse complement strand
AGCTGTACTCGGCGCCGCAGTTGCTGCAGAACCGCTTGTCGGGGTTCACCTTGTTCTTGCAGTTGGGGCAGAAGCACTTGTCGGCCGGCACCCGCGGGTCGGCCAGCACCAGGCTGAGCGGATCGGCCGACGGCGCCGTGGGCATCTGCACCAGCCCGCCGCCCAGGGCGCGGCGGCGGGTGCTGCTGCCGCGGGTGGCCCGGCCGCTGCGGGTGCCGCCGCTGGTGGCCGCCGTGCCCGCCGTAGCCATCGTGGAGCCGGGTCCGGCCTGCGGGCGGCGGGCGGCGGCCAGGCGGCCGGTCCGGCTGTAGCCGCCGGTGCGGGCCACCTGGCGCGAGGAGCTGGACAGGGTGGTCACTGAGGCGCTGGCAACCGGCCCGGCAGCCCGCCCGCAGGTGTCGCAGAACCCGTCCTCGATGTGCCCGGCGCAGCCGTTCGCGCCGCATGGTGTGCCTGCCATTGCTGTCCTCTACCGTGCGGGAACCTGGGGCCGCGCCAGTGCGGCCTCATACTCTGCCAGCAGCCGCCGAGCTGCCGGCAGGTCGGCGGGGCCGCCGAACAGCGCTGCCCGCAGCGCCGATGCCGTTGCGTCCAGCGGCGGGTTGGGTTGGCTCTGGGGCGTGCCGTTCTGCCGCGTTCGGTGCTTGGCCTGCAACGCGCCAAAGCGCCCGCGCAACTCGTCCCGCAGCGCAACCGAGGCGGCAGAACGGTCCAGCACGTCCCGCCAGCCCGCCGCCACGCCATCGGCCAGCGCGGTCCAACTGGCCAGGCCGAGGGTGAAGGCCTCGACCCGCCCGGCGTCCAGCGTCCGTTGCAGCCGGTCGAGCCAGCCTGGCAGCTCGCCCGCCTGCGCCACCGGCCCGGCCGGGGCAGCGCCCGCCACCAGCGACGCCGCCGCGGTCGCGGCCTGGCTGGCCTGCGCGCCCTGGTTGGCAAGCTGCTCCAGGCGGGCGCGGGCTTGCCCAAGCGCCTGCGCGGCCCGGCTGCGTGCCGCACGGACTTGGGCCGCCACCGAGGCCGCGGCGTCGATGTCGGGACGAAGAGCCTCCAACTGCGCCAGCGCGGTCAGGGGATCGGCCGCGCTGCATCCCGTCAGCCGCGTGGCCAGCCCTGCAGCCTCTGGCCGGCCCTCCGCCGCCAGGGCCTCCAACTTGGCGGCCAGCAAGGCGCGCAGGGCGTCCCTCGTCTCCTGCGCGGTGCTGATGCGGGCCAGGGAGGTCCGAGCGCCGTCGAACGCGGCCTCCATGGTTTCCAGCAAGCGGCTTGGCGACACCCAGGCCGTGTCCGCTGCCTGGCCCAGCAGGCGGCGGTGCAGCACGGGCGACGCGCCGAGCGCGATGCCGATGGAGGGTCCGTCCAGGATTTGCAGCACGGCGTCCAGGCTGGCAGGCATCCATAGCCGGGCTGCGGCGGCACGCGCGGCCTCGGCCCGGCTGATCGCCTCGCCCAGCAGCAGCACGCCCTGCCACAGTTCATCCACCGTCGCCACGAGCCGACGAGCCTCTGGTGGGGCTGCCGAGTCCGCCCGGGTTGCGGCTTTCAAGGCCATGAACTCCGGCAGCTCGCTCAGTTCGGCGACGTTGCGGCTAGCCGCGGCCAGGCGGGTGCGCCAGGCGGCCAGGGCCTGGTCCACTCCGGCCAGGGTCGGCATTGCCGGTGGGCCGAATGGGGCGGTCATGCATACTCACGGTAGCGTTGCCACAGCCCCGCCGCGGCCAGCAGCACGGCCGCTAGCAGGGCGCCGCACGCGATGCCCGGCGTCAGGCCGACCAGGTGCCGAGCCTCGCGGATGTCGCGGTCGAACTCCACCTGGTTGACCCCGATGGTGGCGTCCAGCGCGCTCGTCAGCCTGGCCAGCGCCTGGGCGCCCGGTCCTTCCCGAAGCTGCACGGCCTCCGCCATCTGGCTGGGCGACGTCAGCTTGCGCAGCCGGTCTGCAACCTGCAGGAAGGCCAGGAGGCTTCGCACGGCTTCGGTGGCCGGGTCACGTTCGGCCACGCCGAAGGTGATATTGGCTAGCTCCTTGCCCAGCAGGCCCCCCTTGGCATGCACTGCCGCCAGCGCGTTGGCCGCCTCGCCCCGGCGCTCGATGCCCTGTGCGCCGTCCAGCTCCGCCCTGTAGCGGTTGACCGTCGATACGTCGCGCCAATCCAGGTCCAGCAAGGCCCGCGCCTCCGTGTCGAACGCCTGCGACGCCGCGGCCCGGCCTGCCGGGTCGAGCAGCCAGAGCGACAGGTCGGCGTTCATCTCGGCTGCAACGACCTTCGCCGAGTATAACGGGTCCAGGCTGTCATAGCAGTCGAACCTCGCGGCGCGGAGGCTTTCGCGTTCTTTAAGAGTGACGGCCAGCAGGCCGCCGATGATGCAGAGGCCAAGCAGTGTCGCCGCGGCTGCCGGGGCGTTGACCAGCCGCCGGGTCCGGCGCGTGAGGAACACCTGCAGGACCACCAGGATGGCGGCCAGCAGGGCAACGGTCAGCGCGGCGGCTCCGCCATCCCGCCAGGAGGAAGTCCGGTAGGCGTCGTAGCCGTCCAGCAGCGGCTTCCGGTTCGCGGCGGCCAAGGCGTCCGCCTGCGGGAGCGCGAAGTTGCGCAGCAGCCGGTGCGACCATTGCAGCCGCTGGATCGAGATGAACGGCCTGGCGGGGTCCGCGGCGTCACGCGCCTCCGCCAGCGCGGCATGGTACTCGCCGGTCCAGCGCAGCACACCTTGCAGGGCGATGGTCTCGTCGGGGTAGGTGATGTTGCGGCTGGCCTCGATCACCAGCCGGTCCAGCTCCGCCTTGCCGTCCCGCCAGCGTTGGGACGTGCCGGCGGCGGACATGCCAGCGGCCAGCGCATCGTCGGTCGCCGTGGCGTCCAGGTCGGCCATCACCGCGCCGATCTGCAATGCAAGCACGACCGAGGGCTCGGCGTCGCGTCCGACGATGCGGATTGCCGTTGCAGCGTTGGTGGCGGCCACCAGGTTGACTGCCACCGCCAGCAGCGCCGCCGCAACCACCAGGACGAACCCGCCAGCGATCCGCCCCGGCGTCTTCGCCACGGCCTGCCCGAGCCTATCGCGGATCGAGGTGCGGCGGAGGGCGGGCGGCGCTGCCACGCTACCGCCCGCGCAGGATCAGCCGCGTCCAGCAGCCGAGCGTCACCTGGTCGCCCTCCGCCAACGGCGTGATCACGTTCGGTGCCACCGCGGCACCGTTCACCTGGGTGCCGTTCATCGAACCGAGATCGACCAGCGCGATCCCGCCGTCCGGCTGCCGCAGCAGGCGGGCGTGGCGGCGGGAGATGCCGGGGTCGGGGATGACGACCTCCGGATGGATGTCGGCGCTGTCGGAGCGGCGGCCGATCAGGTGATCCTGCAGGTCCAGCGGGAACAGCCGCTCGCTGCGGTCGCCAAGCTCCGGGTCCTCGGGCTTGCGGAGGCTGGCGTCCACCTGGGCCAGCAGCTCCCAGCGTTGGACGGCTGGGGACTCGGCGGAGGCTGGCGAGGGCGCCGGAACTTGTGGGGATAGCGGGGCAGGTGGAGGGGCAGGTGCCGCGGTGACAGGGGCCGCCGAGAAGGGCAGGTGGGTGACGAAATCGTAACGGCAGGTGTCGCAGAAGCGCGCCAGCGGGCTGGGCCGCAACTCGCCACACACTGGACATGCCTCGACGCCGGCCGGCGCGTCCGGCGGCGGAGGCGGGGCAGCCGGGGCAGCAGCGGCAGGTGCAGGGGCCGCCATCGCAGCCCCGCACTCCGAGCAGAACTCGGCATCCGTGGACGCCTGGCCGCACTTCGGGCAACGCACGGCCGTCAGTCCCGCCTGACGCGCACGGTGCGGGTGCTGCCGACGTCCAGGTCCATGACGGCCGCCTTCTCCGCCCCGCGCCGCAGCCGGACGGTGCCGGCGGCCTCGTCCACGACATCGACGACCTGGCGCAGCCGCCTTGTGGTCTCCTCATCGCCAGACTGTTGCGCCAGTTGCAGGGCGCGGCCTAGGCGGAGCGTCGCGGTGCCGTCGTCATGGCGCTCCATCGCCTCCAAGCCGTCCTGAATGGCGCGCGCCTTCTCCGCCTGGCCAGTATAATGCGCCACCTGCGCGTCGATGCGGGCGGACAGGTTGGCGTCGTCGGTCCAGGTGATGGTGACGTTGGCGCCGGGCATCGCGGTGTCCTGCCGGGTGGCCGGGTCAGGGGTGACGATGGAGGGACGGCAGACTAGCATCTGCTCCCCCGTCGCCAGCGGCACGACGGCGAAGCTGGCGCAGTAGTCCTGCGTGCCCTCGCCGAACGCACCCAGCGGCAGGTCCACCGCGCGCTGGTCCACCGGACGCAGGCTGCCCAGCAGGTCGATCTCGGTGGGGTAGCCCTGCTTGAAGCCGGTCAGCCGCGCGTTCTTCGGCATCCACAGCCGCAGCCGCACGTCGGCCACGCCCAGGGCCATGGCGGCGGCCATCGTCGCGCGGAAGTCCTCCGCCATGCCGTCGGGCTGCGCCACCATCTGCGCGGTGCCCAGCAGGCGGTCGGCGATCTGGCGCAGCTCCTTCGGCGACCAGTCGGTGCCGACGCCGCGGCAGTGCGCCTGGAACAGCCCGGCGCAGGCCGTCAGCGCCTGGTCCAGCGGCCGCGCGTCCTCCGGCCCGTTCTGCCCGTCGGTCAGCAGGATCGCCTGGCACACCGCGCCGGGCCGCTGCTGGAAGGCGGACCGTGCCGCCTGCAGGGCAGTGGACATGGCGGTGCCGCCGCCGGCCTCCAGCCGCTGCACCTCGCCATGGGCGAACCGCTTGCCCGCGGCATCCGCCCGGGTCAGCGGCACGATGTTGCGCTCGCGCGTGTCGAACGCGGTGACGAAGAACTCGGTGTCCTCGTCCATCGCGTCGATGGCGACGCGCAGGGCGTGCTTTAGCGCCGTCATCTTAGGCCCGGCCATGGAGCCCGACCGGTCCCCCAGCAGTCCGATCACCCGATGCGGCCGGGCCGCCTGCACCGGCCCGGCGCCATCGGCGGACAAGCTGAACACCACGTCAACCCGGGTGCCGCCCGCGGGCAGGTTGTGGTTCAGGAAGCTCTCGATCTTGAACTGCATGGAAGCTCCGGTTGCGGCCCAGCCAGCGTCGCCCGGCGCTGCCCGCCGGCGCAACCCTGGATCGGTTCTGATTTGTCCACAAACCTGCGCGCGGGATGCCTACGCCGACAGCGCCCGGTCGGCATGGTCACGCAGGCTTTCCAGCAGGCGTTCCCGGACCTCGCCGATCTGCTGCACCGCTGCTTCCCGCTTGCCCCGGTTGGCGCGGTCGATCTCCAACCCGCGGTTGATGATGGCGATCATGCGGTCCGACGTTTGGTTCAGGCTGGCGATGTCGTCGGCCATGTCGCCTTGGCTCAGCTTGGCCTTGGTGTAGGCGCCGTCCAGCGCGTCGATGCCGATGGCCTGCAGCTCGCGGGTGATCTTGCGCCGGGCGGCGGTGGCGTCGGCGGCGCGGCTGATGCGCTCCAGCGCGGCGATGCGGATGATGGCGCTCTTGAAGTCCGGCAGGTCGAACAGCACGGTGTCCAACGTGTTCTGTATTTCGATGCGCCCGGCCTGCTGGGCGGTGCGGATCTGCGGGATGGCCAGGATGCCGCGGGTGAAAGCGATCTGCATCCGCACGAGCCGGGTTTCGAACGCGTTGATCTGCTCGGACATGTCGCGCAGCTTGGCCATGCGGACGGGGTCGCGGGAGGTTTGCACCTCGGTCCGCAGGGCCGCGTGCTCGCCGCGCATCCGCAGCGCCGCCTGCTGGCCGCCGGCGATGTACACCTCCAGCTCGCGCAGGTTGTCCTCGGTGGCGTCGAGCAGGCGATCGAGGCCGGCGTTGGTGGCCTTCAGCTTGCCCAGGTGCAGCTCGGCCTTCTGCTCGATCTCGGTCAGGTGGGTGGTGACGGTCGCCTGCATGGCGCGGAAGCGGCGCAGGGCGGAGAAGTATTTGCCCACCACGGGCACGCGGCTAAGCATGGCGCCCGTACCCTCGGCCTCGCGCTTCATCGCCGGCAGGTCGAGGCGCTTCAGGTCGGTAGCCAGCTCCAGCACCAGTTCCCCGGCAACGCCGACCTCGTTGGTGCGGGTGCCCGCCAGCAGTTGGTCCAGGAAGCCGCTCAGCTTGCGCTGCGGCGCGGCGCCGAACACCGCAAGGGAGGTGCTGTCGGCCACGTTGACCCCGGCTGCCACCTCGTTGGCCCGCTTGCGCCGGGCGTCGTCGAAGCTGTCGAGCGGAATGAGGTCCTTGGCGTCGATCAGCACGGGCGGCTCGGCCAGGTTGGCGACAGCGAGGGCGGTTGGGGTGGCTGAGTCAGTGTTCTGCGTCACGCGGTCCCCCTTCGGCCACCGTTACGGAGGTGATGCTAAGTAGGTCCCTTGTGGCTGGCAAGGCCGCGCCGGGCCGCGTTCGTTGCGGCACCCGGCCGCGTACGTGCTACGCTGCCATGCATGAACGTCGCCCTGCATAGACCGATGAGCCGCGATGAGTTCCTTGATTGGGCGGAAGCCCAGGATGCACCCATCGAGTCCGATGGCATGCAGCCGGTCGAGATGACGGGCGGCAGCCTGTTGCACGACCGGATACGTCGTCGGCTGGGCCGGCTGCTCGAGGACCGGTTGACGGGCACGCCCTTCGAGTCGTTCGGCCCCAATGCTGGCGTGGCAACGGCCGGCAGCTCGGTCCGCTACCCAGACGTGGTGATCGCACCCAAGGGTGGCGCCAACAAAAGCAAGTTGGTTGCGGAGGCTGTCGTGGTGGTCGAGGTGCTCAGCCCCTCCTCGCACCGCACGGACCGCATCGTGAAGGTGCAGGAATACGGGGCCATCCCGTCCATCCGCCGCACCATCATCGTCGAGCAGGACAGCATCGGCCTGACGGTGCTGGAGAAGCTGGACGCCGGGGACTGGCGCGCGTCGATCCTGATGGACGGCGTGCTGCACCTGCCGGAGGTCGGCATCAGCCTTGCCGTGGCGGACCTGTATGACGGCCTGGACATCGCTGCAGCCTGACGCCACCCGCGGCCGGAACACCAAATGACCGCCGCCCCGCTTCTGCTACATGTGTTCCCGACCTTCGCGACCGGCGGGGCGCAGGTGCGCCTGGCCTCCGTCCTCAACCACTTCGGCCGGCGCTGGCGGCACGCCATCATCGCCATGGACGGCGTGCTGACGTGCCGGGAGCGGCTCGACCCCGGCCTGGACCTCACCTTTCCCGCCGTCACGCTGCCGAAGGGCGACACCCTGGGCAACCTCCGCCGCTGCCGCGCGGTGCTGCGCGAGCTGGCGCCGCAGACGCTCGTCACCGCCAACTGGGGATCCATAGAGTGGGGGATGGCCAACCTGGTCCCGCTCGTGCGGCACGTCCACGTCGAGGACGGGCTGGGTCCGGACGAGGTGGCGGGGCAGTTGCCGCGCCGGGTGTGGACCCGCCGGTTCGTCCTGCGGCGTAGCACGGTGGTGCTGCCATCGCGGGTTCTGGAACGCATCGCGCTGCAGACCTGGCGCCTGCCGGCCCGGCGGGTGCGCTACATCCCGAACGGCGTGGACCTGGCCCGCTTCGGCAAGCCGGGGCCGCGGGGGGACAGCCCGCCGGTGATCGGCACCGTCGCGGCGTTGCGGGCGGAGAAGAACCTTGGCCGGTTGCTGCACGCCTTCCAGATCGTCCGCCAGGCCATGCCGGCGCGGCTGGTCATCGTCGGGGACGGGGCCGAGCGGGCAGGGCTGGAGGCGCTGGCGGTAAGCCTGGGCATTGCAGAGGACGTGCGCTTCGCCGGGCACATGCCGGAGCCGGCAGGGGAGTATGCCGGGTTCGACGTGTTCGCCCTAAGCTCGGACACCGAGCAGATGCCGCTCAGCGTGCTGGAGGCGATGGCGGCGGGGCTGCCGGTGGCCGCGACCGACGTGGGCGATGTTCGTTTGATGCTGGCGCCGGAGAACGCCGGGCTTGTCGTTGCGCGGGACGCGGCGGCGCTGGCAGGCGCGTTGCTCGACGTGCTGCAGGCGGGGGGGCAGGGGATCGGCGCAGCGAACCGGGCGCGGGCGGAAGCGGAATACAGCCAGACGGCGATGTTCGCAGCCTGGGGCGCGCTGCTTGACGGACGAGCCAGCGGCCAGGGATGACCGCAGCATCACTGGTCGTTCTCGGTTTCCGCCTCGCGCCGGGCCGGGTCGGACAGCGCAGGGGCTGGTCCCGCTGCAGCGCCTGACCGGCGTCCGGCGTGTGGGGTGGGATGCAGCAGGTAGGCGCCGCCCGGACCCGTCAGTTCCGCCGCGCCTGCGGTGATCGCGGTGACCGTGTAGGGGCCAAGCTGGTCGCCCTCGCCCGCGACCTGGGTGCCAAGGCCGTCCGGGGCGGTGAAAATAGCCTGGCGTATTCCGCCCGCAGCAACGACGCCGGTCAGGCGCGGCAGGGGTGCGGGTGGGGGCGGCATGGTTGTGGGCCGGGGGCTGGGTTGGGCCTGTGCCGCCGGGCAAGCGCCGCCCCAGGCGAGTAGGCCGGCGACGACGCAGACCGCCGCGCCCGGTCTGGCCTCTGCTCCTGATCTAGTCAAGATCAGGTCCGGCGCCGGGCCGAACCAGCCATGGAGACCACGCCCGTCAGCAGCAGGGCGAGCGATGCCGGCTCTGGAACATCCACGAAGTTGCCGAAGGCGAAGCCGTTCGGGTCCGATGTCGTGATGGTCAACGACGACACGCCGCCACCGTAATAGCCAAAGAATCCCGGGCTGGTCGTGCCCGTGTTGAAGTCGCCGCCCGGCAGGCTGACCGTCGAGACCTGGCCGCTGGCAAGCTGGACGGTGATTGTGTAGGGGCCATTCAGGCTGCTTGAGAATGGGACGACCTCGAACCCGAGAGCGCTGATGCTGCCGGTTCCCGGGGTCAATGTCTCCGACCGCACCTGGTTGCCGCTGGCGTCCACCGGGATCAGCAGGTCCGGCGTGCCCCGGTCGGGCAGCAAGTAGGGGAAGCCGCCTGAGCCATTTGGCGGCTGCGTGACCTGGGCCGACGCGGACAGCCCCATCGTGAGGCCATCAGCCAAAGGCACAACCCTCGTCGTCGGCAGGCTCAGTGCGAACGGGTCGGCATTGGTGATGCCGATGCTGGCCGTCATGTCCACCGCTGCTCGCCCGACCCCGGCCTGCCAGGCGGCGAAGCTGTTGGTGAGCGTCGCCGCCGATGCCTCCCTGCTCCCTGTGGGCAGGCTGACGGCGAGGGCTGCGGCAAACAGGGCGCGGCGGACAAGCATGGGATGGTTCCTCACGGGATCGAGACTCCACGGTGAGGTAGCAGACGCACTTGCCGCTGTTTGCGACGTTTATGCGTCAGCGGGGTGCTAAGCGGGACGGGCGCCGGTCTCGTCGAACAGCAGCAGGCGCCCCGCGTTGCCCAGCCCCAGGAACGTGCTGAAGTTGTGCAGCAGCGCCGCGATGATCGCGCCCTCCGCCCCCAGCACGCCCGCCGCCGCCAGCCCCACCAGCAGCACCGTCCAGCCCAGCCCGATGGCGACATTGACGTGGATCGTCCTGCGGCACCGGCGGCTCAGCCGGATTGCGGTGCCCAGGCGGCGCAGGTCGCTGGTCATCAGCACCAGGTCGGCCGAGGCCAGCGCCACGTCGGTGCCCTGCGCGCCCATCGCCACCCCGACCGCGCCCACCTTCAGCGCCAGGGAGTCGTTGATCCCGTCGCCCACCACCATCGGCCGGAAGCCGCTGCTGATCTCGGCCAGCACGCGATCCATCTTCTGCTCCGGCAGTGCGCCAGCGACGATGTCGGCGATGCCCAGCTCAGCGCCGATCCGCGCCGCCACCGCCTGCCGGTCCCCGGTCAGCAGCACCTGGCGCTCCAGCCCGAGCGCCCGCAACTCCGCCACCGCGGCGCGGGACTCTGGCCGAGGGCGGTCGGCGAACAGCAGCCAGCCGCCGAACGAGCCGCCCAGGCTGACCCCGGCAATCGGCCCGTCATGCGAGGGCGCCGGCGGTGCGGCAACGCCCAGGCTGGCGAACAGGTCCGGGCGGCCGAGCGCCGCCTCCATGCCGTCCACCGTCGCGGTCACGCCGAAGCCGCCGATCTCGCGCACCGCATCTAGCGCCGGCCGGTCCGCAGCCGGGGCAGCCCGCGCCGCCGCCCGGCTGACCGGATGGCTGCTGGCCGCTCCCAGGGCTGCGGCGAGGTTCAGCGCCGCCGCCGGGTCCACGCCGTCGGCCGCCTGGAAGTCCGTCAGCGTCAGCTCCCCCGTGGTCAGGGTACCCGTCTTGTCGAACACAACGGAGGTGACCTCCGCCAACTGCTCCAGGAACGCCGCGCCCTTGATCAGGATGCCGTGCCGGGCCGCCACCGCGATGGCGGCGATAGAGGTGGCAGGCGCCGCCAGCACCAGCGCGCAGGGGCAGGACGCGACCAGCACCGCAAGCGTCGCCGCCGTGTCCCCCGTGGCGAACCAGGTGCCGGCCGCGATCAGCAGCACCAGCACCATGTACTCGCCGGCATACCGCTCCAGCAGTCGCGCGATGGGCGGCTTGGCCCGCTCCGCCGTCCGCATCAGTGCGATGATTTTTCCCAGTGTCGTCTCCGCCCCCAGCCGGGTCACCTCAAGCTCCAGCCGGCCATTGGTGTTGATCGACCCCGCCAAAGCAGCGTCCCCCAGACTGACCTCGACCGGCACGCTCTCGCCGGTTAGCGAGGCCATGTTCAGGCTGGCCTGCCCGGCCCGCACCACGCCGTCCGCCGGCACGCGCGCCCCGGCCAGCAGCTCGATCCGGTCGCCCAGCCGTAGGTCCGCGGTGGCGACCGTGCTGGCGGTGCCGTCCGGGTTCAGCCGGCGCGCATGGGTTTCCGCCAGTTGCCCCAGCGCCTCGATGGCCTCTCGGGAGCCGAGCAGGCTGCGCTCCTCCAGCACATGGCCGATGATCATGATGATCGGCAGCACCGCGGCGGTCATCAGGTCGCCGCTGGCCCAGGCGGCGATCAGCGCCACGCAGATCAGCCGGTCCGTCACGCCGTGCAGGCTGGGATGGCGCAGGCTGCCCCAGGCGGAGGCGATCACCGGCACCGCCACCAGCAGCGCCGCGCCGCCCGCCACCAGGTCGGACAGGGTGCGCTGCTCGGGGAACGCCACCTGCCACGCCACGGCGAGCAGCAGTAGCCCGGCCGCCACCATCGCCAGCGTCATCCGCAGCGCCAGCAGCCCGCGCTCGGCCACGGCCAGCAGCGACGTGCGGCGGGGTGCGGCGGTGGTGGGAACAGGAAGGGTGGTGGCGCTCATGGCATCGATCCCGTGGGCGGCGTGGCAGGCAGGATGACCTTGGCGCCGCCGGCCGCATCGACGGCGGTGATCCGCCCGACCTTGTGCAGCAGCAGCGCCAACTGGTCGCGGTAAACCTGGTCCAGCATGGCCGGCCGGGCGGCCAGGGTCATGCCGGCCTGCAACGCCGTGATCGGGGCGGTCTTGGCGCGGGCGTCGCCGACCCGCTCCTCCGCGGCGGCGTGGGCGGCGGTCAGCAGGCGGTCGCGCTCCCGGTCGGCGACCTGGCCGATGCGCGTCGCCTCGGTGCGGGCACCTGCGATGCCCTGCTCGGCCAGTTGCACCGCGACCAGCACGCCGTCGAACGCGAGCTTGGCGGCAGGCGGCAGCGCGGTATCCAGGTCGATGCGGCTGACGGTGACGCCCAGCGGGACACCCTGCGCGGACAGGTCGGCCAGGCGGCGGTTCATCTCCCGCACCAAGTCGCCGCGCATCGCCTGGCGGCGGCTTTCGACGAGGGCAGCGCGGCCGGGGTCGGCCTCGGTCTGGTCGGGCCGGGCGACCAGCACGTCATCCAACATGCGCCCGGCCGCCACGCGCACAGCGGCGGCCTGGAACACGCGCTGCAACGCCGGAGGGACATGGGATTGCGCCAGCACGTAGGCTGCGCCGTCCGCCACCTGGTAGGTGATGGTCGCCGACAGCAGCACCACGCCGCCGTCGCCGGTCAGGTAGCTGCCCGCGCCCTCGGGAATGCTGGCGTCATTGGCCTGGGTGAACACGTCTTCCAGCGCGGTGCTGCGGGCCGTCGAGGCCGTCCGCACCGTCAGCAGCCGGTCCGGCCCCGGCACCAGCACGACGGACCCGACCGGGCGCGGCCAGGACGCCGCCAGCCCCGCCGGCTGCACGCCGACGATCCGGCCGAAGCGCAGCACCACCGCCTGGCTGTCCGCCGGCACCTGCCGCCAGTTGGAGGCGATCCAGGCCACCGCCAGCAACGCGATGGCGGCATACAGCACCTTGAAGCCGATGCCGATGGACTGGACGACGGGGCCGTTCAGCTCCGCCTGGCCCGGATTGGCATGAGGAGGATGGGCATGAGCAGGCCGGACGCTCACCGCGCCAGACCCGCCTGCTTGTCAGCCGGCGCGGCGGGCAGCCCGGCCGGACCCTGGATCAGCACGTTGAACGGCGCGGCGTCGGTCCGCAGGATCATGCGAGTATTGGGTCCGACGACGTTCCCCAGCGTGTCCATCGAGCGCAGCAGGGCATACAGGTCCGGGTCGGCCTGGTAGGCGCGGGCCTGGATCGCCGCAGCCTCCTGGCGGGACGCGGCTTCGATGTCGGCGGCCTCGGTGCGGGAGCGGGCGAGGGTGATGCGGCTGTCGCGCGCCGCCTCGGACCGCAACTCGGCGGCAGCGCGCAGGCCCTCGGCGGTGCGGGCGGCGGCGACCGTCTCCCGCTCGGCGCGCATCCGGGACACGGTGGCGGCCAGGGTGGCGTCGGGCAGGCTCAGCCGCTCGATGCCGACCTGGGCGATGCGGACGCCGTACACGTCCAGCGCCTGTGCCGCCACCTGGTCGCGCAGCCGCGCCTCGAAGCCGGGCAGGTTCTGCCGGGCTGGGTCGGTGTCCACGAGGTCCGCCAGCTCGAAGCTGCTGGCGGTGACCTGCAGGGCGGAGCCGATCAGGCTGCGCAACTGGCGTGCGGCCTCGTCCGGGTCGTTGCGGACAGCTCGGAGAAACTGGCGGATGCGCGCCGGGTCGTCCGGCACCTGCCAGGCGACGTAGGCCTGCACCAGGATGCGCAGGCCGTCCTTGGTGCCTACGTCCTGCAGCCCAGTGGAGGTCGTGCGCAGCCGCAGATCGACGGGCACTACGCCCTCCAGCGGCGCCGGAAGCTTCCAGGCCAGGCCCGGTTGGGTCAGCACGCGCGATAGGTCGCCGAACCGGGTAATCACAGTTGCCTGCCCGGCTGGCACCATCACCGACGATGCCGCGAACCCGGCCGCCACCACGATCAGCCCAGCCAGCACGAAGCGCAACCCGACCCGCAGGCGGCGCGCGGCGGGGGAGGCGCTGGTGTCCGGCTCCTCCTCGTCGTGGTGGTGGTGATGGTCATGGCCGTGCATCATGGGCGGCTCCTGCAATCAGTCGTCATCGGCCGTGCGTCCGCCGGGGGCGCCGAAGGTCCGCAGGTCTATGACCGGGGCCTCCGCACCGTTCAGGCGGTGGTCCACGATGACTAGGGGGGCCTTGGACAAAGCGGTAGAGAGGTTGGCGAAGTAGCGCTCCAGCAGGAACGCCTTGCCGCCCGCCGTTGCTGCGGCCTGATCGGCGGTGAAGCCCCGCAGCAGGACGTTGGCCGCGCCCACGGTGTCGGCCGCCGTGCCGCGGGCGGTGTTGACGCCCTCGGCGGCAGTCTGCCGGGCCATGGCGGCGGTGGCCTGCGCCCGGCCGCGCTCGGTGGCGATGGCGGTGTTGGCGATGATCTCGGCAGCCTGTACGTTGTGATAGGCTTCGGCCGCGGCGGCTGGGGGGTGGATCGCCTCCACGACCATGCCCATCAGTTCGATACCGCTGCCCAGGTGGTCCAACTCAGCTTGCAGGCTGGCGCGCAGCCCGTCGGCAAGCTGCTCGCGGTTCTCGCCCAGCACCGCGGTCAGCACCTGCCCGGCGAAGAAGCGCGCCAGCAGCCGACCCGCCTCCGCCCGCACCAGCGCGTCGGGCGCGGCGACCGCATAGGCCGCGCGCAGGGCGGCCGCGTCGTCCAGCCCGGTGCGGTACAGGATTTTCAGGTCCACGCTGACGCTCTGGAAACTCTGCGCGCCGGAGGTCTCGACGCTGGCGATCACGTAGGACACCTCCGCCGGGTGGGTGCCCTCCCACAGGCGGTCAGCGGAGGCCGGGGCGGCGGCTTCGGCGGGGGAGGGCAGGTCGGCGGCCTCCTGCCGGCCCAGCGCGGTGGCGTGGACGACGCCAAGCTCCACCATCCGCACCCGGCCGAGCGGCCAGGGCAGGCCTAGGTGCGCGCCGGGCTGCCAAACAGCGACGGGAGCGCCGAACCGCTCGTACACCCCGCGCCGGTCCAGGTTGACGAGCGACACGCCTGACAGGCCCCAGGCGGCCAGGGCGATCAGCAGCCCCACCGGCAGGAACGCCGACCGGGCGTAGCGCAGCGCCCAACTGCGGGAGAAATCCAGGCCCAAGTGGGTGCGGAGCGGCGCGGCCAGCCCGTCCGGCGCCACGCGGCCGGGCTGCAGCAGCAGGGCCGCCACGCTGGCCACCGCGGCACGCGCCGCAGCCGGGGCCGGCGGCGGCAGGAACCAGTTGGCTAGGGCGCGTGCTGCCAGCTCGGCTGCGACGAGGCACACATACAACGCCAGGACCACCATGGCTGGCCGCGCCCAAGCCGCGCCAAGCCCGGCCGCAAGCTCCAGCACGCCCGCGGCGGGGATGATGACGACAGGCACGAACAGCAACGCCTGCAACGAGGCGGCCTCCGGCAAGCGGGCCTTTGGGACAGCGGCCATGATCCGCTCGGCCACCAGCAGCGGAAAGGTCAGCACGACGGCGCTGGCGCCCAGCAGCACGGCATCCGGGGATACATTGGCAGCGCTCGGCCGCAGCCACCACGCCGCGGCCCCGGCGAGCAGCGCGGCCACCGGGACGATGATGCCCTGCGGCCGGCGCGCCATCCGGGCCAGGCGCCACGCCGGGTCCGTCGCCCCCAACCCGGCCGGCCTGCGCCAGCGCAGCCTCGCCCCGCCCATCGCCGAGCCGAGGGCTGCCGGCACAACCGGACCCGCCGCCTGCCCGAGCCGCCACCGCGCCCACACGACTGGCAAGGTCGCCAGCAATCCGCTCAGCGGCAGCAACAGCGACCCCAGAACCAGGCCGCCCAACCCGCCCGCCCGCACCTCGGCCAGGGCCGGCGCCTTGCGGATCAGGAGCAGCCCAGCGACGGACAGCACCGCCAGCGCATACAGGATGCTCAACCGGCGCAGCAGCCGCAGCATGCGCGCCGCCTCCGGCCAGGTGTCCAATGCCCCGGCGTCCGGTGCGGGGTCAGGCGCCGGGGGTGGATGGAGCGCGTTCACGTCGTCCCACAGCCTCCTACAAGCAAGAAGGCCCGCCCCGGTGTGCGCCGGGGCGGGCCTGGCCGGCTGATGATACGCCGAAAGCCTATTGCGTGCACGTCATGGAGCGAGGGTTCAACCGCACGACGCAGCGGGCCAGCTTGTTGGACGCCATGTTGTACACCGTGGCGATGTAGCCGCCCGTCACCGCGTCCAGCACCGTGAAGCCATACTCTGACCGGTCGTTGGTCGCCGTGAGCATCGTCGTCGGCGTCCCCGCAATGCCCGGCAGCGCGTAGCTCGCCCCGGCGTTGCCCGGCGTGGCGTCTGGCGTGAAGGTCTGCGGCTGCGTGCCGCTGTTGTTGTCCAGCAGGGTGCCCGAGTTGCCCACCACCAGCATCGGCGCGTAGCTGCTGCTGGCGAAGTTGACCACCTGGAACTGATGGTCGTGTCCTGAGATCAGCAGCTTCACCTGCGCCGGCACGCCGCCCGGGGTCAGGGTGTCGAACACCGACTGCTGCGTGGCGTCGCCGCCGGCCAGGCTGTTGCCGATCTTCGCCTGGCGGATGTCGTAGGTCGCCTTGTGGGTAATGTAAAAGACGTTGCTGCCCGCGAGCGGCGCCAGCGCAGCATTGAGCTGCGCGGTGTAGAGCTGCGGCAGGGTCTGGCCGCCGCTTAGGGTCGTGCTGTCCGGTGCAGTGGTGTTCGAGTCGCTGGAGTCGAACATCAGCAGCGACACCTGGCCGGCCTGCACGACATAGGGCGGCGTATAGTCATAGGCAGTCAGCGGCCCTTTTGCGCCGGGCGCCCCGGCCATCGGGACGTAGGGGCCGGTGCACTCCACCGCGCTCGGGTCGTAGGCGTGCACGTCCAGCAGCCGGAACCAACCGCGGGCGCCGCGGTTGCAGCTTTCATGGTTGCCGCGGGACAGCGCCATCGGGGCGGCGGCCATCAGGTTGGCCGCAGGGGCGAACCAGTCGGCGTTCCAGCTATCCCAGTTGTCATAGGCCGGGTTGCCCGCGCAGCCGGTGAAGCCGGTCGGGCAGGGCTGCTCGCGGTAGAAGAAGTCGCCGACGTGGACGATCAGGTCGGGCTTGAACGTCGCGGCATAGTTGGACAGGAACTGCAGCGGGAACTGCGCGGGGTCGTTGCAGTTCTGCGTGCCGCTGGTCGCGGCGGTCACGCGGCATCCAGTGTCGCCGATTACCAAGATGCGGTGCGGATTGGCGACCGGCATCTTGAGCGCAACGCCGTTGATGCTGGCGCTGGTGTGGCCGAAGGCGGGAAGCGGCGCGCTCTCGCACATCAGGACCGGCCAGTAGCTTTTGCCGCCGTAGCTGGCCGGGTCGGTCGTCTGGACGACGTTGCCGCGCTCGGCGAGCGTGACCGGGCTGCCATCCACCGTGGCGACCGGGCAGCCATTGGCCAGCACCGTCTCGATGGCACGCAACAGCACCGTGTCGTTGGGCGCGAACTGTACCCACTGGTTCACGACTGCCGCCTGGGCCGGTGCGGCAGCGGCAAGTGCCAAGGCAGCGAGGTAGGTCCGCGTCATCATCCTGCAACAATCCTCGGGGTTTGCGGCATCATACTCACGCGATTGGGAGGTGCTGTGAAACTTAGGCTACGGTTCGCCAGCGCCAACGAGCACAGGAGTGCGGCATGGCCAAACCGACGCTACCGGACGTCGCCGTGCCGTCACCTGGGACGATCCGAACTAGCCCTGCTCAGCTAGGCGCATACAAAGGCACCGCTACGTTGTCCAGCAGTCGGACAGTCCCCAGCCGGACCGCAGCCACCAGTCGGGCCGGTCCGTCCGGCGCTGCGACCGGCTGCATCGTCTCGGCCTCCACCAGCGCGAGATAGTCAGGCTTCATGCCCTGCGCGCGCAAGACAGCCTCGCCAAGCTCCAGCGCCGCCGGGTTGGCGCCGGCCGCCGCCGCGGCGGACAGCACACGGAACAGCCCCGCCGCCACCGCCCGCTGCTCCGGCGTCAGGTAGCGGTTGCGCGACGACATCGCCAGGCCGTCCGCCTCCCGCAGGGTAGGCACCGCGACGACCTGCACGGGCCAGTCGAGGTCCGCCACCATGCGGCGCACCACCTGCAACTGCTGCCAATCCTTCTCGCCGAACAGCACCAAGTCCGGCCCAGCCTGGTGCAGCAGCTTCGCCACCACCGTCGCCATGCCGCGGAAGTGGCCGGGGCGGATTGCGCCCTCAAACCCTTCGGAAGGCCCGCCGACCTCGACCGCCGTGGCGCGGCCCGGGGCATACATGGTCTCCACCGACGGCAGCCAGACGACGTCGCACCCCGCCGCGTCCAGTTGCGCCAGGTCTCCAGCGTCATCGCGCGGGTAGCGGTCGAAGTCCTCGTCGGCGGAGAACTGCAGCGGGTTGACGAAGATCGACGCGACCGTGCTCGCCGCCTGCCGCTGCCCCGCGGTCAGCAGCGCCATGTGCCCGGCGTGCAGCGCCCCCATGGTTGGCGCCATCGCCAGCGGACGCGGCAGCCCCGCCAGCGCCCGGCGCAGCGCCGGCACATCACGGGCGACGATCAACGCTGCAGCGGCGCAGCCGGGGTTTGGGTCCGTGTCGTCATGGTCGCTGTCCCTACCTGCATGGCCGGACTTGCACACCGTTACTCCGCGGGTTGCAACCCCTTCACCGGCAATGGCGTGGCCACGCGCCGCCCGACGCGCGACCATGCCGCATACAGCGCCGGAACGAAGCACAGCGTCAGCACCGTGGCGCTCACCAGCCCGCCCATGATCGCGATCGCCATCGGCCCCCAGAACACGCTGAATGCTAGCGGCACCAGCGCCAAGATCGCCGCCGACGCCGTCAGCACGATGGGCCGCGAGCGGCGCACCGTCGCCTCCACGATGGCGTCTGCCGGGGGGACGCCGGCGCGGATGTCCTGCTCGATCTGGTCCACCAGGATCACGCTGTTGCGCATGATGATCCCCGACAGCGCGATGAACCCCAGCGTCGCCACGAACCCAAACGGCGCCCCCGTCAGCAGCAGCGCCGCCGTGACCCCGATCAGCCCCAAGGGCGCTGTCAGCACCACCATCGCCATCCGGCTGAACGACTGCATCTGCACCATCAGCAGCGCCAGCGTCACGGCCAACATCAGCGGCATCACCTTGTTGATGCTGGCGGCCCCCTTGGCGCTCTCCTCCACTGCGCCGCCCGTTTCGATCCGGTAGCCCGGGGGCAGCGCCGCCTTAATGCGCGCCAGCAGGGGCAGCACCTCCGCCGTCGCCACTGGGGCCTGAATGCCCGGCATGGTGTCGGCGCGCACCACCAGCACCGGCGTACGGTTGCGCCGCCAGGCGATCGGCTGCTCCAGCCCCCAGCCAATCGTGGCGATCTGCCCCAGGGCCACCGCATGGCGGCCCGGCACGGGGATGCTCACGTCGGCCAGCCCGGCCAGATCGACCCGCTCGTTCGGGATGGCGCGGATGATGACCGGGATCAGGTCGGTGCCCTCGCGGTAGGCGGTGATCGCCGCGCCCTGCTGCAAGGTTTGCAAGGTGTTGGCTACGTCCGCGCTGGTCACGCCCAGCAGCCGCGCCTTGTCCTGGTCCACGGTAATGGTGACCTGCTTGCCCAGCGCACCCCAGTTGTCGTTGATGTTGCGCAGATCCGGCAGCTCCGCCATGACCCCCCGCACCTGCGCCCCGATGCCGCGCAACGCCAAGGCGTCCGGGCCGGTCACGCGAAACTGCACGGGATAGCCGACCGGCGGCCCCAGCTCCAGCCGCGACGGGCGCAGCCGCACATCGGCGAACTCTCCCAGGTCGCCCTTGTCCACCACCTCGGTGAGCGTCGCCAGCAGCCGCTCCCGGTCCGGGATGGTGCGGGTGTTGATGACGATCTGCGCGTAGTTCGGTTGGTCCAGCTCGGGCGCGAACGCCAGGAAGAAGCGGGGCGTGCCGGTGCCGGTGTAGGCGACATAGGAGGAGATGCCGGGCTGCTGGTCCAGCAGCGTTTCCAGCTTGGCGACCGTGGCGGCGGTGGCATCGAAGCTGGCGCCCTCCGGCAGGCGCACGTCCATCATGATCTCCAGCCGGTCGGACGCGGGGAAGAACTGGTTCGGCACCCGGGTGAACCCGGCGGCCGACACCCCGAACGCCAGCACCGTCAGGGCGATCACCGTCCAGCGCCGCCGCACGCACCAGGCCACCACGCGGCGGAACCAGCGGTAGGTGCGGCTGGTGTAGGCCTCGTGGTGCATCGCGCCGGGCTTCGGGGCCGGCAGCAGCGCCGCGCCGAGGAACGGCACGAACAGCACCGCCACCAGCCAGGACAGCACCAGCGCCATGCCGACGACGCGGAAGATGTCCTGCGTGTACTCCCCCGTGCCGGACTTCGCCAATCCGACCGGCAGGTAGCCCGCCGCCGTCACCAAGGTCCCGGTCAGCATCGGGAACGCCGTGGAGGTATAGGCAAAGCTGCCGGCGCGGAAGCGGTCCCAGCCCTGGTCCAGCTTCACGGTCATGGTCTCGACCGCGATGATGGCGTCGTCCACCAGCAGGCCCAGCGCAATGATCATGGCCCCGAGCGAGATGCGTTGCAGGTCGATGCCCAGCAGCTTCATGCCGACGAACACCCCCGCCAGCACCAGCGGCACGCTGATGGCGACTACGATGCCGGTGCGCCATCCCAGGCTGATGAAGCTGACCAGGAGAACGATGGCCAGCGCCGCCAGGAACTCGGTCTGGAAGTCGGTGATGTCGGCAGCCACGACCTCGCTCTGGTCGTTGATCGCCGTGAAGTGGATGCCCAGCGGCAGGGTCGGTTCGATCTCGGCCAGGCGGGCGGCCACGCTCTTGCCCAGCGCCAGCACGTTGCCGCCATCGGCCATGCTGATGCCCAGGCCCAGCGCAGGGTGGCCGTTCACGCGCATGGTGCTGGCCGGCGGGTCCATCGTGGTGCGGCTGATGATTGCGAAGTCGCTGATCCGCAGCAGGTGGCCATGCGCCTGCAACGGCAGCGCCGCCAGGGCTGCCGGGCCGTCCAGCGTCGCGCGGGTGCGGACGCGGATGCGGTCGTGCGCGGTATCGACGAAGCCGCCGGCCACCACGCTGTTCTCCTGCCGGAGCGCGGTGAACACGTCCTGCAGGGTCAGGCCCAGCTCGGCCAGCTTACGGTAGGAGACCTCGATGGTGATCTGCTCGTCCTGCTGTCCCAGCACGATGACCTTGCCGACGCCGGGCACGGTGGTCAGGTCCTCGCGCACGTCCTCGGCGACGTGCTTCAATTCCGGCAGGGTGAAGCCGTCGCCGGTCAGGGCATAGACGACGGAGTAGGTGTCGCCGAACTCGTCGTTGAACACCGGCGGGCGCACGCCCTCGGGGAAGCTGCCAGCGATGTCGCCGACCTTCTTGCGGACCTGGTACCAGGAGCCCGGCACGTCGCGCGGGCTGATATCGTCGCGCAGATTGACGGTGACGACGGCGTGGCCGGGCTGGGTCTGGCTGTCGGTGTGGTCGAGGTAGGCCAGGTCCTCCAGCTTGCGCTCGACGCGGTCGGTGACCTCACGCGACATCTCGTCCGGGGAGGCGCCGGGCCAGTCGAGCACGATCACCATTTGCTTGATGGTGAAGGCCGGGTCCTCGGCGCGGCCCAGGCCCATGTAGGCCCAGATCCCGGCCGCGCCGAGGGCCAGCATGGCGAACAAGGTCAGCGCCCGGTGCTGCAACGCCCAGGCGGAAAGGTTGCCCTTCATCGTGCGGCTCCCGCCCAGGCGGTCAGCTTCATGTTCGGGCTGAGCGCCTGCACCCCGGCGGTCACCACCTGCTCCCCGTCCTTCAGTCCGGCGCGCACCAGCAGGCTGCCATCGGGGGCGTAGCCAGCAAGCTCGACCGGGCGCAGCGCCGCCCGCTGGGTCGCGGGGTCGAACACCCATACGGCCGGCTTCCCCGCCATATCGGTCAGCGCGCCCGGCGGCAGGGGCGCGACCGGCGGGCCAGCCAGGCCGAAGCTGACCGTGGCCGTCATGCCCAGCGCCAGCACGCCAAGCGGCGCATCCAGCACCGACACCTTGACGGCAAAGGTGCGGCTCGCCGGGTCGGCCAGCGCCCCGACCTCGCGCACACGGCCATGCAGCATGGTCCCAGGCGCGGCCCACAGCGTGACCGTCACGTCATGCGCGGCGCGCACGTCGGCCAGGCGGTTCTCCGGCACGTCGGCCACGACCTCCACCTCCGCCGTGTGCGCCACCGCCGCCACGGCCTGCCCGGCGGTGACCACCTGGCCCACCTGCACCGGCAGCGCCGTCACGATCCCGTCCGCATCGGCCGTCAGCGCGCCATAGTTCCGCTGGCTCTGCGCCAGCGACAGCGTCCGCTGCGCCTGCGCCAGCCGTGCCCCGGCCATCCGCATCGCCGCCGTCCGCTTGTCCCACTCCGACGGCAGGTATGCCGGGGAGGACCGGCCCAGCGAGCCATAGCGGCGCACGTCCGCCTGGGTGTTCTCGCTGTCCGCCTGCGCGGCCTGCACCGCTGCCGACGCCGCCTCCTGCGAAAGCTGCAAGTCCGCAAAGTCGAGCTGCGCCAGGACCTGCCCGGCCCGCACGGTGTCGCCGACCTCGACCGGGCGGGCCACCACCTTGCCGCCGACGCGGAACGCCAGGTCGGCCTGGGTACGGGCCTGGAGGGTGCCGGACGCCGTCAGCGCCGGGCGGCTTTGCACCAGCGCGACCGTTTGCACGCGCACGGACTTGGCCGGCTCCCCGGCGGCGGCTGTAAGAAGGGCGGCGGTGAGCAGGAAGGCGGGAAGGGCGGCGCGGCGCGGCATGGCATCACCTCAATGAGGATGGTCGCAGCCTAACTTAACAAGATTAAGTTTACAACGTTCAGTTTGTGCAAGCCCAGCTTACCTAAGTCCAGCGATGGTCATGTCCAGCACCTGGTCGATCAGGCGGTCCCGCGGCGTGCTCAGGTGCTGCGCCTGGTCCACCAGCAACGCAGTCAAGCCGTGCAGGCAGGCCCAGATGGCCTCGGCGGCGGGTTCGGACGGGCCGGGGCGGAACAGCCCGGCCTCCATCATCTCCTCGACCCCACGCTGCAGGATGGCGAAGGAGTGGTCCGCCGCCTGGATGGTGTCGCATGGCGAGGGCGCACAGAAGGTAAGGCGGTAGGCATCCGACCGGGCCAAGCCAAAATCGATGTAGGCGCGCAGCCCCGCCCGGAACCGCTCCGCCGGCGTGCTGCCGTTGCGCTGGCTGGCTTCCAGTGCGTCCAGCAGCTCGGCAAAGGTCGCCTCGGCGATGGCTCGCAGGATCGCGTCCTTGTCGACGAAGTACACGTACAGCGCCGTCGTGGACACCCCGACTGCCGCCGCGATACGCCGCATGGTGGCGTGGGCCGTGCCCTCTTCCAGGAAAATGCGGGTAGCCGCGGCCAGGATTTCGCCCCGGCGGCTGGCACCCTGGCCACGGGGCTTGCGGGTGCGGGGAGCGGGTTCGATGAGGGCTTGCATAGGTGAACACCGTTTAGGCGGGATGGTTGGGCATAGCAACGACGGCGTGCTCCCTTGTCCCTCTTCCTCCGGAAGAAGGACAAGGGAGCAGGCTCGACTCTGTGCATATGCAGGTCGTGTCACCTGAAGAATGCAGGTTCTGCCGCAAGCACTCAGCCGAAGGTCGCGAGCAAGTCCTCCACCTGCGCGCCCGTCAGCGTCCGCGCCCCTGCCCCGCGCAGCAGCAGGAACAGCCGTGCCGCCTCCTCCAGCTCCTCCGCCGCGTAAACCGCGTCCGCCAGCGTGCGCCCGCTGACCACAGGCCCATGGTTGGCGAGCAGCACTGCACGTGCCGTCGCGGCTTGCTGGGCGATGGCCGGCTCCATCGCCGGGTCGCCAGGGCGGAAGTAGGGAATGACCGGCAGCCGCCGACCGATCCGCATGACGAAGTAGGGCGTCAGCGGCGGGACCGGGTTCTCCATGTCCGCATCGGCCAAACAGGCCACCGCTGTCGCCATGGTGGAGTGCAGGTGCACCACCGCCCCGGCGTCCGGCCGCGCCTGGTAGAATGCCCGGTGCATGAACACCTCCTTCGACGGCACATCCCCTGACACCCGCGCGAACCCGGCGTCCAGCCGCGACAGCCGCTCCGGGTCCAGCCGGCCAAGGCAAGAGTTAGTCGGCGTGATCAGGTAGCCGTCCGCCAGCCGCACGCTGATGTTGCCGGCCGTGCCGACCGAGAAGCCGCGGGCGAACAGGCTGGCCGCCAACGTCACGATCGCCGCCCGGGTCTCAGGCTCGGTCATTTCAGGCCCGGTCATTTCAGGCCCGGTCATTCCAGGCTCTGGCACGGCAGCCGCTCAAAGGCCTGCAGGAGGAAATCGCGCCCGCCGAAGTTGCCGGACTTCAGCGCCAGCAGCAGCGGCGGCCCGGCGCCCTCCGCCAGGGTCCAGGGCACGCCCGGGTCGATCTCCGCCCCGATCCGCAGCCGCTTGACGCCCAGGCGGCCCACCACGGCGCCGCTGGTCTCGCCGCCGGCCACCACCATGCGGCGTACGCCGGCCGCCACCAGGGCCTCCGCGATCCCAGCCATGGCCTCCTCCACCAACGCGCCCGCGGCGTCCCGCCCCAGCCGCGCCTGCAACGCCGCCACCCGGTCCGGCGTCGTGGAGGCAGCGATCACCACCGGCGCCTCACCCAGCTTGCCCATGGCCCACGCTATGGCCTGCGCCACCAACGCCGCGACATCCGGCGTCGCCAGCGGGTCCAGCTCCAGTGTCGGCGCCTGGTCCCGCGCCGTGGCGACCTGGAACAGCGTCGTGCGGGAACACGACCCGGCCAGCACCGCCGCGAACCCCTCCACCTCCGGCAGCCCGCCCGCGTCCGCCGCCGCCAGCAGCCCGGCCCGGCGGAAGTTCTCCGGCAGGCCCATCGCCACGCCGGATCCGCCTGTCACCAGCGCCTGCCCGTCCACCGCCTCGCCGATGGCCAGCAGGTGCGCGTCGGTCAGCGCGTCCACGATGGCGTAGCGCCGCCCCTGCTCCTTCAGGGTCGCCAGGGCGGACCGGATGGTGGCGGCGCCGCGCTCGACCGTGGCGAACGGCACCAGGCCGACCGTGCCCTCCGTTTGGCGGGACAGCACGCGGACCAGGTTGGCGTCGCGCATCGGCGTCAGCGGGTGGTCTTGCATCCCGCTCTCGGACAGCAGGGCGTAGCCGACGAACAGGTGGCCCTGATAAACCGTGCGGGCGTTGGCGGGGAACGCCGGGCACGCGATGGCGAAGCCGCAGCCCAGCGCCGCCACCAGCGCATCCGCGACGGGTCCGATGTTGCCGTCCTCGGTGCTGTCGAAGGTCGAGCAGTACTTGAAGAAGAACTGCCGGCACCCGGTGCGGCGCAGCCACTCCAGCGCCGCCAGGCTGCTGCCCACGGCGTCCCGGGCCGGGGCGGTGCGCGACTTCAGCGCGATGATGATGGCATCGGCTTCGGGCGCCGGGTCGTCCGGGCCGGGCACGCCGATCAGTTGCACGGCGCTCATGCCCTGTCGCACCAGCATGGAGGCTAGGTCGGTCGCCCCGGTGAAATCGTCGGCGATGCAGCCGAGCAACGGCATCTCTTACCCCCTCAACACCTGGTCCAGCAACGCCGCCTGCTCCGCCCAGCCCGGCAGGCGCTGCCCGGCGATCCAGGATGCCTCGGCCATGTCCGCGCGCAGGCCGCGGTCGAACACCAGGCGACGCAGGCACTTCGATAGCGTCGGCTCGTCGTCAAGCGCACAGGCCAAGCCGGCGTCGAGCGGCACCAGGTCGGCGGCGCTGCCCCCGGCGCTGACCAGCAGCGGCAGGCCGCGCCGCATCGCCTCGGCAACTGCGGAGGGGTAGCCCTCCCAGCGTGTCGCAAGGGCGAACAGGTCGGCATTGCGCCACAAAGCCTCCAGCGCCGCCGGGTCCGGGTTGCGGACCAGGCGGACCCGGCCATCCAGGGCGGGGTCGGCAGCCAAGGCGGCGAGGTGGTCGGCGTGGGCGGGATCACGGCCATCCCCACCGGCGATGTCCAGGGTCCACTCCAGGTCGCCCAACCGCGCCAAGGCGCGCAGCAGCACGTCATGGCCCTTGCGCGGGGTCAGCACGCCGACCGACAGGATGCGGCACGCGCCCGATCCAGTGCTGCGTGGCAGGTCGTCCAACCCGGGCGGCGCGACGGAGACCGCACCGCTGGCGACACCGAACTCTGCCACCAGGCGCTCGGCAACAGCCGTGCTGGTGGCCACCACGCGCCGCAGCGCCGGCAGCATGGCACGTTCGGCGGCCTGCACCGCGGGCCGTGCCGCCGGGTCGCGTCCGGCGCGGGCGGAGGCATGGAACACCAGCGCGACGGCATCGCGCCGGACCAGCTCGTCCAACCGGGGCAGCAACGCCGGCAAAAGCAGGCCGTCGATCACCGGGACCGCGCCTGGCGGGAAAGCGGGGTCGTCATCCTGCAAGATGGCGGCCTCGTGCCCAAACTGCCGCAGTGCTGCGGCCATGCGCTCGGCATACCGGGCGCTGTCGCCACCCTGGGCGGCATCCGGCCGGGGAAGGGCGAAGGCAATCTGCACGCCGGCGGGGTAACACGCCGCCGGACCTTCGTCACGCCTGCCGGCCGGATGCACCGGTCGGATGCAGGTATCAGGCGCGGGTATGCAGCGCGACGGCCTCCCGCTCCGGCCGGGCCTGGCCGCCGGCGCCGTAGCGTAGGCTGCGTTGCAGGCTGGCCTGGCGGGCTGCCCCTGCGACCAGCCGCATCACCCGGCCCTGCACCTCGATGGCACGCTCCAGCAGCCGCCGGTTCTCCCGGGCCAAATCGCGCAGCCGCAGCGCGAGGGCCGTGAACTCCGGTGTGCCGGGCGCCGGCTGGTGCGAGGCGGCGGCGAGATCCTGCGACGCCGCCAGCTTCTCGGCCAGCAGGGTGGGGAGGGCGGCCACGTCCAGGCTGGCCAGCGCGGCGTTCTCCGCCAGCAGGACGCGCTCCAGCCGGCTTGCGGCAAGCAGCATCGCACTCATGCCCCGGCCTTCCGTGGCCCAGCCTTCGACAAGGCGGCCTTCGGCGACGGCTGGCCTTCCTGCATCCGCAGCATCTGCTGCATCACCGGCCGGGCCAGGCCCAGGCCGCCATGCGCGGCGATGCCCTTGGCCAGCTCGGTCACCAGCATCGGTTTCCAGGCCGCTTCGCCCTCGCCGCCGCCGAACAGGCCCTTGGAGGTGTCCACCGTATCGAACATCGGGGTCAGCAACTGGCCGAGCGCCATCGACTCGAAGTCCTGCGCCGCGCGGCCGATGCTCTGCACCTGCGCCGGGGGCAGGGTGGAGACAGCCGGGGCAGCCAGCGGCAAGGTCTGGGCGGGCGTGGCAAAGGCGGGCGTGGCGAGGATGGGCATGGAGGGTTCCTATCGGACTTGCAGGTCGGCTTGCAGGGCGCCGGCCGCCTTGATGGATTGCAGGATGCTGATCATGTCGCGCGGCCCGACGCCCAGCGCGTTCAGGCTGGCGACCAGGTCGCGCAGGGTGACGCCGCCGCGCAGGATGCCCAGCCGCTTGTCGCCGCCGTCGTCCACCTGGATGCTGGTGCGCGGCGTGACCACGGTGCGGCCCCGGGAGTCCGCCTCGGGCTGGCTGACCTGCGGGGTTTCCGACACGCGGATGGTCAGGTTGCCCTGGGCGATGGCGACGGTGCTGATCCGCACCCCGGCGCCCATGACGATGGTGCCGCTGGCCTCGTCGATCACCACGATGGCGGGGCTGTCGGGCGTGATGG
>JAABUX010002332.1_pt1 | contig 27076 bp, 25 predicted proteins | sample 5561851 | NCBI WGS metagenome assembly JAABUX01 (sample SAMN10711883, study PRJNA513361) | rock metagenome | isolation source: Antarctica rocks | place: Antarctica: Victoria Land, Richard Nunatak red sandstone | collected 2016-01-03 | reverse complement strand
TTGAGCGGGGATGGGGTCGCCTGAGCCGCGGCTCAGGCGACCCCTTCCCCGCTCATGAGAGCACCTAATGACGAAAGGAGAGTGTCGGCTTCAGTAACATTTTCATTTGAGGGAACTGTGCTCGAAACTGCTCCTTCGGTAACATTTTCATTTGACTTGACACGGATGCGTAGGTTTCTATGATTACCGTGACTCCCTGATTACTGGCCCTGGTACAGATTCCAGGTACCGTTGGAGTTGCGCAGGATGGTTCCCTGGTCGCCGATGGCCCAGCCCATCGGCGGATGAGAGCATCGCTAGTCCAAACAGGCTAGAGTCAGAGCTATCGCGAGGGCCGCTGAAGCTTGTTTCCTCTGGCTCTGAAGGCACAGAGCGAAGCGAAGGAACCTAGGAGCGGTCAGGATGGCTGAGAAGAAAACTCATGATATCCCCTCCCTGCTTTAGAAAGATGCGGCGGCTTTATCCCATCTCGTTGAGGAGCGACGGTCAGGTCCATATGACCGTCACCATGGCCATCGCGTTTCCTACCACCCCAAGCGACTTGAACGAGACGCCTGTTTGAGTTGCCTTGAGGCCGAGCGTTTGCGTGAGTGAAATGGAACCCTCCCCTGTCTGGAAGGTGCTGGTATCAGCAATGGCCTGCATGGTACCATGTGTATCGAGGTGCGCCACCGCTTTCTCTCTGGGTCCTACAGCGACGATCCCCATGAGCTTTCCACCTTGCGCCTCATAGACGATGAGGGTGTGCGTACTCCGTGGCACCTGCGCTTGATCTCGGGGCGAGTTGATGGCAGGAGCCTGTGGAACAGTGAATGACAGTGTCGCGGAGACTCCACCCGCGCTATATGTACAACGAAAAGTTCTTCCTTCTACTGTACTGGTCGGTGCCGCTACGATTTGAAATGATGCGACCTGATTGTGGAGCGGCACATTTGCTCCGTTACATATCAGGTGTTCGCTGCCCGCGAACTGCACAAGACGCCCGTGTGACGTGAATGAGAGACCAATGCTCGTTGTCTCGCGGGTCGCGCGCTCGTACCCGCCCATCGTCACATTGAAGTACGCCTCGAGCTGACCAGGGGAGGGGTCACGCACGCTCATCGGGGCAGGCGCTACGCTGTCTGGCTGCGAATTTCCTGTGCTCTGGCCCCCGCAGCCTACTACTAGGCTGCTGAAGAGGAGACAAAGAGCTATCAGAAAGGGCAAGAAGAAAGATCGCTGGATACGCATTCACATCCTCCTCTGCGCACGGCGCAACGGAACTCGCCATTCAAGAAATGTGCAGGGTCTTGATGGCTTCTTGCATACGTGTACGTATCGTATGAGACGAGCGCGCTCCACTTTTCGTTCCCGTTTTTAAGGGTACTGCGTTTCACGGTGGTGGATAATTCGGACTTCTCTCCCAATCGCTTGACAGTCTCTATCGACTCTCCTTATCCTTCCTTCTAAAGAAGCTATCCATTCTCCCTATTTCAAGCAGCGAGGATCGTTATGGTCTTTCAGGTTTTCTTGTTCCTGCTCGTGTTCTTCCTCCTACTGGCCTGTAAGTGCCATTTTGACCAAAAGATACGACGTGCCATAGTGCGCCGATGAGGCTCCATTGTCCATACTCGAAAGAGTGCCACTGCCGCGAAGTGGCTAAAGCAGCACCTGACCTCTCGCCGAAAGGTGGAGGGGGACAGGAGCATGGTGTCAGGAAGGCCAAGCGAGAGAGGCATCGGTATCGTGTTGGTCAGCTAGGCCGCATAGGGCAAGAGCTGAATTGCTCGAATCCTCGTTGTGCGATCTTGCGTAGGTTCCCGCGTCAAAGCCGAAGGGCAGAAGGATGCTCTACGACCTGTTGAGGGGTCCAGTCTGATGACAGCTTGCAGGCTGGAAGCGGCTTCCTCAAGCTACCTGTCTTGAACAGGGAACGAGAGCGAAAGGGATGCCTACGTGCGGAGAAACTGGGCGGTGAGGAGACTTCGGGATCACCTAAACGGTGAGAGCCGCAAGGTGACAGAGTGGCAGTAGTACCCAAACGCCTGGGGTAATGCCCAGGACATGGGCAAGGGCCACAGGGGAAGGTGGACACAACCCAACGGGTGCGGTGGATGCCGCACAAGCCCAATATCGGTGGAGTCACATCTCTGGAGAGCCGGATGCTGAGCAATTGGCCTGTCCGGTTCGGGAAGAGGCGGCGGGTCAACGTGCCGCAAGGCAACGCGCTGGCCGCCTTATACGTTACAATATCTCTAGCCCGATGATTGAGGGCTTCAGGAGGACTTCTTCCACCTGAGGATGAGGCTACAGGGGAAAGACTACGGCCGCCTCACGGTTCGACCGTTTAGAGTAGATAGTTCTTCCCAGGTAGTTTCCTGGGCGATACCGACCATAGAGGGTAGTGCTACGAGCACCAATGGCCTGTCAGTGTGAAACTGACGAAAAGATACGACGTACCATATAACTAGCGATCTCCAATCATAGAATGGTGTGTCGCGTCAGTGGTTGTTACCATTCTTGATGCGCAAGGGCGATTACTGACGCGCTTCCGTAATACGTTGTGGGGAGATGAGCACTCCAGAGAGTGTTCATACCTTCTTTGGGAGGCTCTTCGACTTCTTCTGCTACTCAGAATCATATCGAAAAAGCCCCAAAGGCTTCGCCAGCAATGCATAGCCCAACACGACCCCTGCACTTTCTACTCCGATGGAAACAGCTAGGAGCGTGAGAAATTGTGGACCGAAACCTCTCCCGCCGCCCTCAGTAATGCCTTCGGCAAAAAAGAAGATAAGCGCTATGCATACTCCAAACAAGAAAATGCCATTCCAAGGGTGCTTACGTGGATTCAACCAGTTCACGATTGAACGCATAAAGGATAATCCGAACACCTTCTCCCCCGTGGTGAAGAACACGACGAAACAGCCCACATGTGCTCTAAGCCAACGATAGAGAGAAGCGAGGTCATCAATGCAATCCTCAAAAAACGTTCCGGGAAAAGGAGAGATGGCCGTGGTTATTGCCCAGGTCGGCACAAACAGGAAGACCATCCCAACGCAAATCGTCAAAAGCTCACCTGGCACACTTTGACGCCATGGTTCTGGATAGAAAGCCAGAAGGAGTATGCTCACCAGGGAAATGCCAATGGCTCTGGTCCACACTTTTGGTGGGGATGATGAACGTATAGTTAGCACCCCATGATGAAGAAGCCAGCCCAACAGCACGGTGAGAAGCGCCATTCCCCCAAGCAAGGCAACGAGCATCTTCCCCGCAGGCAAGCCAACCCAGGTAGAAGGGTGACGAAGCATGGCGACGATATCTGCGACCAATGTGACCGCAATAGATAAGCAGGAGGTATAGGCTCCTCGCACAAAGAGAAGTTTCTGACTCTCTAAGGCTTGGATGGGTTGATAGCGGCGAAAAGCCCGAACCAGGGTGAGCAAGGCCATCAACATGGTAAGCTGGATGCCAAATGATCCAACAGCATCATAAGGGTCCTCCGTAAACGGAGCGACGAGCGCTAAAGCAGGCTGCTGTTTACACACCTGGAAAAACAGGTAAAAAGCGACAGCTACGATCATGGTGAGGCAGGCACTCACTTTATCATATCTCGGGAGCATTTTTTCCTTTCCTTTCAGTGAAGGGGATACTTACTCCCGGACGTCACGTTTCCATGTCGGGATGAGCGCGAGCAGCAAAAATCCAAGCGAGTAAGCCCCAATCACCCAGAGGGCGTGCGCACCGCTTACAGCAACCAGCGGTCCGGTTCCGAAGGACTCGAATCCGAAGCGCACTCCTGCTGGTAAAAGCATGGTAGGAAGACGATTGAGCAGTGGTCCGAGCATGTAAGCGGTAACGTTGGACCAGAAGTCACTCCCGGTGAGTCGGCCAAGCGCGTTCATAACCACGATGCCCATATTGTCGATGGGAAACCAGGTCAACGAGGCGCTCAGGCCAAAGGTGAACGATCGTCCGAGAGCATTCATAGCGGTAGCCAGCAGAATCGTTGCTCCCATACTGAGTACGACCGTCACTAGGTCGATCCCCATGTTTGCCCAGAAAGCCGGGGTTAGCGCGCTGAACGCATTCAGGTTACCCACCAGGGTCAGCATCTGGATGCAGATAAGGGCTGCTTCAAACAGGATAAACACTCCTAGCAAGGAAGCCGCGATCAAGGCCAGTACCGCCAATTTGGCGAACAGCAGCTGTACACGCCCTGCCCCTCGCGCAAGCAAAATACGAATCGTGCCGTACTGGTACTCACGCCCAACAACAAAGGAGGTCAGAACCAGTAAGAAGATTCCGCCAAGAATGCGGATGAGAACTAGGTTGCTCTCGGCAACGCTGTAGAGGAAGTGCAACGGCGTCTGTTGAAGATATGCTTTATCATTCTGCGAACTGGCACCGAGCAAGAACGCCACGGCGAAGCCGATGGCCATGATACCTAGCATCCACCAGAGCAGACGCGCAATTTTGAGAAATTCCCCACGCATGATGCCCCAAAAGCTGACCCGTGCGGCAGGGCGTGCGACGGACTCCGGCGTTGTAATGACCACTGGTATACTCATCGTTCTGTATCTCCTTCAGAGGTGTTAATCAGCGAGAAGAAAATCTCCTCAAGGTTCTGAGTTGCCGGGGCAAGACTCTCCGGTGAAAAGCCAGCCTCGACCAGAAAACTGGAGAGATGACGCCCACTTTCCTGGGGCGCGGGGGTAAGCAGGGTTCCGTTCGCATCCAAGCGGGCATTTTTACCCCACGGCTGTTGGTGGAGCAAGGCCAGCGCATCCTGCGCGCGTTCAAGCTTGACAGCGTATTCGCTCCGCCCTTGCGTCAACTCAGCGATGGTTTTATTGGCGACAAGCTTGCCTGTATTGATCAGGATGACACGCGAACAAATGTGCTGGACCTCGCCCAGCAAATGACTGGAGAGGAAGACCGTTTTGCCTTCATTTGCCAGTCGATGCATCAGGTCGCGCATCTCCACGATGCCTGCAGGATCAAGTCCGTTCGCCGGTTCATCCAGAATGAGCACATCCGGATTATTCAGGAGGGCAAGAGCCACTCCCAGGCGCTGCTTCATGCCCAGGGAGTAGGTACGCACGCGGTCCTTCTGGCGAGCACGCAGGCCAACAATATCTAGCACGGTGTCGATGCGCTGGCGCGAAACACCGCCCAGGATCGCCCCGACCGCTCGCAGGTTATCGCGACCTGAGAGATGCAGATAGAGAGCCGGCGTTTCTACCAAGGCCCCGACGCGTGGCAACAAGTGAGCTTGCGAGCTTGCGAGATCGCGCCCAAAAAGCTCAACCCGGCCAGAAGTGGGCGCGATCAGCCCAAGAATCATGCGGATCGTGGTCGTCTTCCCGGCGCCATTGGGTCCGATAAATCCCACAATTTCGCCGCATCGAACCTCCATATTCAGCCGGTTGACGGCGACGCGCGAGCCATAGTGCTTGGTTAAATCGTAGGTGCGTAGGATCGCTTCGCCGGTCTGGAATGGCGAAGCGGTTATTGCAATTGCCGAGGCATGGTCTGCCTGCATAGATTTCTCCTTTTCATGGAAGAACGTTCAACAAAGCTTTTAGATGTGACGATCTGTCAACAGAATATACATGTGAGATCGCACTAGGATTGCCATCTCACATTCTGTTTCAGCGAAACCTGTCTGACCAACAGATCAAAAGGTCTTTGAGCGAAACGGTTGTGCTCGCTTATACGGATGATGCTCGCAGCGCAGTAGCGGCCTCGCGTCCGCGTATGAGCGAGATAAGAGCCAGCATTGTCATGAAAGCCATAATAATGATGATACCGAGCCAGGTGCCGGTGGTACTCGATCTCACAATGCCGTGATTGCCTGTGAAGAGCTGCGGTATATTCGCGTAGAGGCCGAGCCCCCACACAATCGTTGCTCCCAACATCAGGACCATAGAAAGCGTGACGAGCACGCAGAGCGGGAGAACGGAGCGTAAGCGTGCTTCAGTGATGTCGCTGCGTGTCACTGCCAGACAGAGTGAGCCTGTGCTGGCGATCACAGCCGCGATCTGCGTTCCGAAAAAGAGTCCCCGGTCAAGATAGAGTTGCCAGAGGGGCGAGGGATGGCTGCCGCCAGGATGGATGATGGCTTCTAAGAGAAAAGTCATTCCAAGGAAAATGGCGAAGGCCAGGATGGGAACCCCCAAGAGAATCAGGGAGGCGTGCTGCTTGCGGGCGAGGGCTGATCTGATCACTGCAATGAGAATGGGAAGACCACCGATCAACATCGCCGTAAGTGTGACAACTGCGCCGATCACGACCAGGTTCGAAGAAAGGCCGATCACGCTATACACTTTGGTTGCCTCTTGGAAGTCACCACTCTCTGCCATTTCCTGAAGACCTTGCCCAGCCATGAGAAAGGCAACACAGGTGCAAAAAACGGTCAGCAGTGAACAACGGAGAGTCAAGAGCATCTGCCTCATCTTTTCAGACAAGGACAGGTCCGTTGTTCCGAGGCGTGGATGGAGATGGGCGTCAATCGCCCCTCGAATGACATCGGCCCCTTCACCAAAGGAAAAAGGATGGGACGCCAACACCACGAGGAACTCTTCTTCATAGCGAGTTCGCCAGACACGCGGATAGAGACGAAGCAACAGTTTGTGGATGTTCATATCTGTGCCAACCTCTGCAAACCGAGCATCGCAAAGGTCTCCATACTGGTGAGTTGTTCACGGAGGAAGGCGATCCCGGCAGTGGTCAAACGATACGGACGTCGTCCGCGCTCCTCGGAGGGAAGAGCCTCAATCAAACCATACTCCTCCAGTCGTGCGATGGCTCCATACAAGGTCCCCGTTCCCAATCGAACACGGGCAATGGTCTCGATATCCTCCATGATAGCGTAGCCATGCTTTTTCCCGCCGGCCAGGCTGGCAAGAATAAGAATGGACGGATCAGAAAACCGCCCAAGGTCGGGCGCACCCATAAACGTTCCTCCTCATTCTATAGTACGTCTAACGATATGTCATTATCTGACATATCGTTAGACGTACTATAGAGGAAAGTGGGAGATATGTCAAGGTCCCCGAGTGCATGAAGACCGATTTTTTTGCATATGCGAGGTAAGACATGAGTGGAGGTTCCAACTGTTGTTCGCTACCAACTGCAAACTAAAGTATGAGGTTAAAATAACCCATTGATAGTACCATATAACCAACGATATATGGTACGTGTGCCGGAAATGGGTGAGGCCGGTTGATAACCAACCGGCCTCACTGGCCGATTTGTCTTTCTTTGTTACTCGACTGCTGCATGAGCAGTTTTCCTAGTTATTCGGAGGCCGTCGAGGTCTTTGTTGCCAGCTTGCGTCAGCGTTCTGTGCCAGTCAACACGATCAAATCCTATGCCCATGACTTGCGTCTGTTCGTGCGATCAGTGCCTGCTGATCTGCCGCAGGTTTCCGCAGAAACAGTTCAGGTCTTTCTCACCAGTTTCGATCATCTGAGTGTCGCTACACGGAGACGGCGCTACAGTACTCTCTGTGCCTTCTACCACTGGCTCATTCGTCGTGGGGTGGTCGAGACCAATCCGATGGAACGTCTCGATCCCATTGAACAAGTAGAGCGTGAACCACGCCCGCTGCCGCCTGAAACGGTGACAAAGATTCTCCAAGCCATTCCTGCCTCCAACCTGCGTGATCGGGCCTTGTTTACCCTGCTCTATGAGACAGGGATTCGGGTCGGAGAGGCGCTCGGTCTTCTTGCCACAGAAATCGACCTGACGCAAGATGATGAGAAAATTCGTGTCTTTGGCAAGGGACAGCGAGAACGAACGGTGATGCTCACCGCAGCTCCTGAGAGTATTCGCTTGCTGCGACGACACCTCAAGCAGAGTCGTATCACCTCTGGCTCCATCTTTCGCGGCGATCCTCGCTATGGTGGCAGTCCTCTTCCTTTAGAATACAGTGTCGTCCATTACGCTTGGCAAAAATACTGCCAAGAGGCAGAGGTGAAGGCAACGATTCACCAGCTCCGCCATAGTCGCGCCAGCCAGCTCCTGCAAGCAGGGGTTCCCGTCACGACGGTGCGCAAACAGTTGGGGCATCGCAATATTCAAAGTACACTTCTCTATGCGGAAGTCGATCAAGCCACCATCAAAGAGGATTTGCAGCAGTATCAACGACGCAAAGGAAGGCAACGGTAAGCATGTCAAACGAGCGCACCAGATCGCCGTGGCAGATCAGTGAAGAGGATGCGCGCGTCTCTTCACCTTGACCCCCAATGACCTCTATTTCCTGCGTACGATCCGTGTTGATTCCCAGCGGCTCTATCGTGCTCTGGTTTTGCTCTGGGCACGAGTTGAGCGCGTGTTACTCTCCGAAACCGAAAGCATCCCAGAGATGGTGATCAAACAGGTCAGTAAACAGCTGGGACTGGCCCCTGCAGTCCTCTCACAGCTGCGTAATCCTCCCTCCATGCGCTCGGCCACTTTCGAGGCCGTTCGCGCTCATCTGGATGTCCGCGCCTTTCAGGAGAGCGATGAGGAACCATTGCATAGCTACCTGGTGGAGAAAGTGACCCAAACCAGCAATTATGAAGCGTTGCAGGCAGCCGCGATGGACTGGCTCGTACGGGAAGGGATTCTGCGCCCACAGGGGGAGAGCACACTAGAACGGTTGATTTACCGAGCACGTAATCAGGCAGAAGAGGTGTTGTTTGAGCAGATAGCCAGGCAACTGGCCTCAGAGGATCGAGCCCGACTGGACGGCTTGCTCGATACCTCGACGGCAACGAGCCAGATCTCGTGGCTTGCCGCTCCACCTCGTGCGGCATCCGCAGTCGTGATCAAAGAAGAATGTGCTCGTTTAGTTGCCGTTCGACAGGCGCTTCCTGCCGCACTCAATTGGCAGAACATGACCACGAATCGGCTCCGGCAATGGGCAGCCGTCATCCGCAAACATCGGGCACGCAATATCCGTGACTACCCAGAAGCCAAGCGCTATACGATGCTCTGTGCCTTTTTAGTCATCCGAGCTGAGGAACTGACCACGATTATTGTCGAGATGTTTGACCAGCTGGTCGGCAAACTCTTCTCAAAAGGGGATGAGGATGTCACTGCCGCCAAGCTGCAAAAACACCAGGCCCATCAGCAGAGTGCCCGCTTGTTCCGCAAAGTGGCTGAAGTCCTCCTTGATCCGGCCATCACTGAAGAGCAGGTACGCGAAGAGGTCTTCAAGAGGGTCTCACGCGAGCAAGTGAGTGCATTAGTGACGTTGTCTGAGGAATTGGACAAAGGAGAAGCGGCCACTCTTTTTGATCAGCTGGATCAGCGTTACACGCATATGCGCGAATATGCGCCAGTAGTCCTGCGCACCTTGCACTTCGATTCCCCACGAACCAGCAATGCGGTTCTCGAAGGACTCAACACCCTGACCCAGATGAACGAGCAAGGAAAAAAATCGGTTCCCAAGGCCGCTCCCATCGATTTTGTCCCCTCAAAATGGGCAGGAGTGATCACCAAAGATGGGGAGGTGAGCAAGCATGCCTGGGAGTTTACCGTCCTACATGAGGCCAGAGCGGCACTACGTGCCGGAGACTTGACCGTGGAAGGGAGCCAGCGCTACTCTGCCTGGGACAACGATCTCTATCAAGCAGATGCATGGGCTCAGAGGCGTGATGCCTGGTATACAGAACGAGGACTCCCCCATGATGGAGAGGTCTTCCTCACGGAGTGGCTCGATCAGCTGCACCGCAAGGCCCATCATGTCGAGAGGCGGATCGCACGCAACAAGAATCAGGATGCGCGTGTCGAAAAGGAAAAACTGATCCTCACGCCACTGGAAAAGATCGAACTTCCGGCAGGAGTGCGAGAGGCCCGTAGCGATCTCGTCCGACTGTTTCCTGCAGTAGGCTTGCCTGAAGTGCTACAGGATGTGGAGCACTGGGCTCACTACACCCAAGAGCTGACCCATCTGACGGGCCGTCGTGCTTCCTCAGCAGAGAGAGATGCAGCCACTCGCCCGGCAGTTTTTGCTGTCCTGGTAGCAGAAGCGACCAACATTGGTCTTGCAGCCATGGCCAACTCTTCTGGAATCGCGTTACATGAGCTAGAAGCCGTCTATGACTGGTATTTTCGCGAAGAAACGCTCCGAGCTGCGATTCATCACGTGATCACCTACCGCCGAACGCTGCCATTGACGGCATTGTTTGGAGATGGAACCACCTCGTCTTCCGATGGCATCCGTTTTGGGATGGCGGCCTCTGATTTGCAGGCACGTCACCATCCCCGCTATTTTGGGATGCGCCGGGGCGTGACGCTGTACAACCACGTGAACAATCGGGGAGACCAGTATTGGATCGATGTGGTCAACTGCTTGATGCGTGAAGCGACCTATGTGCTCGATGGGCTCCTCTATCAAGATGCTCCCGAGATCAAAGAGCACTATACCGACACTGGCGGCTACACGGACATCATCTTTGGATTATTTACCCTGCTGGGCTTTCGGTTCGCACCTCGATTACGCGATCTTTCCGACCAAACGCTCTATCGGGCACGAAGAGGTGCAGACTACGGTGTACTTGCCCCCGCTTTCAAGAAAGATATCCGTGACCGGCTGATTGTCGAGCATTGGGACGATCTCAATCGAGTTGCGGCTTCCCTCAAAGATGGATTGCTTCGTCCTTCCTTGCTTGTCTCTCGCCTGCAGTCCATGCAACGACAAAATCCGCTTCAGCAGGCGCTCCAGGAAGTCGGGCGCATTGCCAAGACCTGGCACATTCTCGAATACGTCGATGATCCCGCATTCCGGCGGCGTGTGCTCATCGGACTCAACAAAGGAGAAACGCTTCATTCCCTGGCTCGTGAGATCTCCTTTGGCAGGCAAGGTCGTTTTATGGACCGTGGGTATGAAGCGCAACTCAATCGTGCTTCGGCTCTCTCGCTCGTCATCAACGCCATTGGGGTGTGGAATACCCGCTACTTCGAACACGCACAAACAGCGCTCACCCGAGAGGGCATTGCCCTTCCAGAAGACCTGTGGTCGCACTTATCTCCTTTCCAGTGGGCTCACATCCATTTTAACGGAACCTATCACTTCCCTGAAGTCGCCCTCGAAGGGGGCTTTCGTCCGTTGCGTGAGTATCAAGGATCGCATACGCGCCACTCTCTTCTCCAGGGTTCCTCGAAAGGGTCCACTTCTGAAGCTGAGGACACTTCTGAACGTGCTGAGGAGGTGATCCAACTTGCACTACTGGGAGAGGAAGAGACTGAAGCGTAACCGATGTGCAGTTATATGGTACGCCGTATCCTTTCGTCAGAATCACACCGTTAGGCCAACATCGCCTCCAGCCAGAACGGTATCTTTTTCAATACAACCACGAGTGTTTGTTTGAGGAGGATCTCAGGGCCAGTCTGCGGTTTTTGATGCATGGGTTGGTTTTTCAAACCCTGGATGAACGTCGTGTGACGATCCGCCCTCATTTGCTCCGTCATGGTTTTGCCACCTGGGCACTCAATGTGGCCAAAGAGCCGGTGGATATTGTGGCCAGGATTCTCAATCAGAGTAACCTGGACATCACCAAGTATTACGGTCGCCCGAATCCCCGTCTGATTGCTGAACGAAGCCATGGACTCATGAACCAGATCAGCAGCTATATTGATGTAGGAGATCTGGTGCAACGTAGCCCGGAAGAATTGCGAACGCTTCTCGAAAAAGCACAGAAAACACATGGAACATTAGCACGTACCCGAGGAGGTCGATGTTTGCTTTGTGGAGAGTGCCCAATTCTTTTTGCCTGTATTGGATGCTCTGCGAAAGTTCCTGACCCCGCCCAGCGTGGAGAGGTAGAGGAAGTGGAACAGATCACCCTTATTCAAATCGAACGAGCGCGAAAGAAAGGGCTGACGCTGGAGGTGATACAGTATCAGAAAAAACTCCAACAGTGCCGATCTGAACTTCAGGAAATGGATATGATTGAGGCATGCCGCGAAGATGAGCAACGGGAACCGGAGGTCAATTTTGATGTCGAAGCGTAAATCACAGCCAGCGCCTACCTGGCTTGAAGACAGTGTCTACGAGCCGAAGCGCAAACATTCGGTGGAACTGGTGAAGCAGTCGGTAGATACACTCGTCAACCAACGAAAACAGGGGAGCAAAACCCAGATCTCTCTGGCTACCATCGTGGCCACCTCCAAGCAGCTCGACCCAACAGGCACCGGAGTGGCCCACACCACCATCCTGGAGAACGCAGAAGCCTACGCGTACTACAAAAAGTATCGAACGACATCCTCGAAGACGGTGAAGCGCCGAAATCAGCGCATTTCCGCCGATCTGAGCGAGCCGGATATTGCTCAAGATCCGGCTTTCGCCAAACGTCGCCAGTACTACATGACCTGGCGCAGAGCTGAGCTGGTGGATGAGCTGCTTCGCGTCCGAGAAGAGCGCGACCGTTTTCAGGAGCAATGGCTCGATGCTAGCGACAATCTGTTGCAGTGCCAACTGCGAGCAGATCTGGCCGAGTCCAGTCGGAGGCAAACCTAAGACGACCACGAAGAAACAATGAAGACAACGCGAAGTGCTTCGTGTTGTCTTCCGGTTCGTTCATATGAAGAGCGACGGTTTACCCCTTCAGATGGACCTTGACTACGACCTCTCCATCTTTCTCAGGGAGCACCTCTGCAATGCCAGTGCGCATTTGCCCACGCAGCAGAACACGTACTGTGGCCTCCCCAACCAGATTCTTCCACCAGGGATACACCACCGTCATCCGTACGGTTTCACCCTCTTGCACATAGCGCAACGGCGTCGTAAATTCCTTCCCACTCTTGCGCCCGGTAAACGTCAGAAGCAGGAGCCGATCGCTCCTCATGCTATGCCATCGGGAACGCAAGATGGTTGTCACTAGTGCGTTCGCCAGGATGCGGGCAGGCCGGGGCGGCTGGGGATGGCGAACAATCGTGTGGGTTTCGTTCATCGGTTTGCTCTTGTTTCTCTGGCCCAATTAGGCCCATGCTCTAGGCAGGTTTCCACATCACATGGGAGACTGCTCCAGGCGAGGTCCGCTGAAAGGTGCTCAAGAATCCAACCTCCCCTCCTCAGAGATTGATGAAGCCAGAGCACTGTGCACCGAAGCGCACCACACGTCAGTCTTCCCTGAGTATATGCAATGATGCGGAAGAATGTCAATCAGGAAAGAATGACTGGGTGCCCGTCAATTTTTTGCAGAGAGCTTGGGACGACATGCAGGACTGCGTTTCCAGGGATGATGGGCCGAAGGACGCGAAGAACCCGGCAAGGTAGCGGCAGGGTGAGGCAGACGAGGAGAAGGGAGAGGGGGTTTGGGAGGAGGCGGAGAGAAGCGCAGGAGCAACACGACAAAAGAAGAGAGTTGGGACTGGACGCGAGCCACCGCCCGCGCATGTCGCTTGCTCTTCACAAGAGCGCGCTGTTCGTTGAGACTGTCTTGCCACGCTTCTTCCCAGCGTTGGTTACAAACGGCTGCTCGTAAGGCAAGCAGAGGATTGACATGAGATGCTTCCCAATGCATCCCTGCTCCTTTGAGCCGTGCTTGCACCACGACTTTAGTCGCACTTTCCACCATCCCTGAGCCAATCGGCCATCCATGCTGCTGGTAAAGAGGATACTGCATCATCGACTCACGTTTGCCAAGATAGTGGAGGTGCTTGTGCACCTCCTCATCCTGAGCAAGTGAAGCAGGCAATCGCTCACACCAGCGCAGCAGCAGTCTGGGACCACGATGCTTGAGGAGATGCAAACTTCGCTTGAGCACCTGAGCCGGCAAGGGGACTCCTGCGTGCTCTAACGCCTCAATGAGCAGACTCACATGCTCAGCTGCATGCGCAAAATCCAGGATACGCACGGCATCAGGTCGATGCAGGTCAACGAAGCCTTGAATCCAGTCGGCTCCATCGGTCACGGCACACACCGCTTTGGCTTGGCTTACCCCTCGTCGCTGCATCTCTACTTCTGCCAACTCCCCGAAGGTCATCGCATCAGTCATGCGAGAAAAATAGGATATTTGGCTGGTCTTCACTTCCTCATGTCCTTGGGCAGTGCCCTCTTCTTTGACCTCCCCAATGGCAGCCGTTCGGACCTCTGCCCATTGCCCTCCTACCAGAGGAACATACGCTCCATCGGTACTCCCTACCTGTTTCTCACTGATGGGCACCTGCCGAGGAACTTGCGCTGACTGCTGACTCTGTGCCGTTTGTCGAGCTTCATAGCAGGCTCCTGCTCGCTCGGTTCCTCGTCGCACGGTTGGCTCACTCACTTGGACTCCTAAGACCCGTTCGAGCATCTGCACGGCTCGCTCAAAGGGCATCCAAATGGCAAGATGCGCAAGGTGCTCCTGTTGTCTTGGAGTTAAGCAGCCTGGAAGTAAATCTAACTCCTCATCCAGGGGGGAAAAGACCTGTCCCACACGTGGGGCAGGTTCCATACTCCCGAGTAAGCAGGACTTCCTGTCCTCCTGCTCCTTGGAGTCTGCGTTGTCGCTTTCCTCTCCCCTGTAAAGGGGTATGACACACAGGACAGGTGGGGCGGTCTTGAGCACTTGCTCCGCTCCAGGCTCGCTTCTTGCTCTGTTGAGCGGTATCTTGGATCAGCTGGGCTTCTAATCGGCTCATCCGAGAGTGAACTGCGTCCTCTATCTCACGAAACGTCGCTTGGGGATGGCTTTGCCTCCACTCTTTCATCTCAGTCAGAATGTGTTCGCTCAGGTCTCGCCAGTGCTCTTCGGGGTCCTTGTCCATTTCTGCCTCCTGTGTTTGCTCTTCCCATCCTATCCCTTTCCCTCTTGGTTGTCTACCCCCTCTGCAAAAAGATGACGGGCACCCAGAATGACTGTTTTCTGTACGAACGGACCAGACTACTAGTGCATATGCTACACCCAGGATTTGAGACTAGAGAAGAGGGCATGTCTACACTAAAACAACTAATGAAGGAAAGAAGGCGGTGAATCGCAAGACGCCCCATCATGGGTATCGCGTGCAAAACGGCAACCGACTCTCGTTTCAGGGTTTTGTGGAGTAGAAAATATTGACCCAGAATTACTTCCTCAAATGGCTCAAGTAGCTTCGTGAGACACATATGCCAATGACAGCCGTTGCCTCGCAACGTTAAAGTGACCAGTTTCAGAATCGCTCAAGGAGATATCACTTAAGAAGGAAACAATTCATCGAGCAACTGCTGCCGCGCCAAGTGCTTCTCTTCGGCAGGGGCAATGATCCTTGTGGGAACAAGGCTCACCAGTTCGTCGGTGCTGGCGAAGATCACCGGCGGTCTGACAACCCAGAGGTAGGCCCTTGAGTATGAACCGACCGGCTCATTAGTCGTCCAGGACCGCTAGATCAAACTGGCGCAGGCGCGTGGGATCGGCGACCGCCTCAATCTCAGCGATCTTGCCGTTCCTGATGGTGAGATTGAGGACGAGGAACAGGTGCCCACGCGGCGCCACGATGAGCGCCACGGCTCCGTTCACGAGAGCCGTTCGGAAGCCCTGAGCACGTCCTTTAAACTGCCTGGCCACGGCTTGCGCACCGCGGACCTCTCTTGACACACCCTTCGGCGAGGTAGCGCCATCGATGCGGAACACAATCTCCGGGTCGAGCACCGTGAGCAGCGCGTTGAAGTCACCGGCTCGCGAGGCGGCGAGAAAGGCATCAACCACCTTTCGGCTTGCGGGAAGATCGGCGTCCTTCACCATTGCTTCTCCTCGCACCCGACGGCGCGCGCGGCTCGCCAGCTGCCTGGTCGCTGTTTCTGAGCGGTCCACTACTCTCGCAATCTCGTCGAAAGGCATGGCGAAGATGTCGTGCAGCACGAACGCAAGGCGCTCGGCGGGATTCAATGTGTCGAGAACCACGAGCAGTGCCAGACCAACCGAGTCGGCCAGCAGCGCTTCCTGCTCGGGGTCGATCCCGCCAGAGCTTTGCGTTCCTGGTTCGGATGCGGACGCTTCCAGGGACTCCTCGCGCCATGTGTTGCGCGAACGCAGCATGTCAAGGCAGATTCGCGCGACCACCGTGGTCAGCCATCCTCCCAGGTTTGAAATTTCGCTCGTCTCGGAGCGGCTGAGGCGAAGCCACGCCTCCTGGACGGCGTCGTCTGCCTCGTCAAGCCGTCCGAGCATCCGGTAGGCCACCGCTTGCAGGTGGGTCCGGTTGGCCTCGAATTGTTCCGCCAGCCATTCGTGTTCGTCCATCTCGTCATCCCTTCGGTTCGTTCTCTCAGAGGAGCCAACGTGTGCCTGCCCTCACCAGTGTGACGCACGTCCTCATCCACCGGTCACATGTGTTCGTTTCGTTTCGTCATAGGAGTGACGAACCATTTCAAACGAATGTGACAGCAGGAAAGCATTAGGAAAATCAAAGCAAGTCAATATGAGGAGGTTTTTATGAGCCAACCTGACAAGAAGGGCACGCAGGAGTCCGCCAAGAGCACCGCCGCGATCAACAAGAAGTCCAAGGGATTCACAGACGAGGAACGAGCCGCGATGAAAGAGCGCGCCAAAGAGCTGAAGGCGGAAGCGCGCGCCAACAAGAACAAGGCGGAAGGGGAAAGCGACGTGCTCGCGAGGATCGCCGAGATGCCGGAACCAGAGCGCGCCATGGCCAGGCGGCTCCATGAGATCATCAAAGCCAGCACGCCAGTCCTCTCGCCGAAAACCTGGTACGGGATGCCCGCGTATGCCAGGGACGGCAAGATCGTCTGCTTCTTCCAAAGCGCGCAGAAGTTCAAGACGAGGTACGCGACGCTCGGCTTCATGGACACGGCGAACCTCGACGAAGGCGCCATGTGGCCGACCTCCTTCGCGCTGACGGAGTTGACCGCCGCCGAAGAGGCGAGGATCAGCGCGCTTGTGAAGAAAGCGGTGAGCTGAGGACTAAGCTCGCAATGAGGCCCCGCGCCTCTGGTCTTCCGTAGCTCGACAAACCGGCTCTTGAGTATGAGTAGACCGGATTACAACGCTAACGTTGTAATCCGGTCTACTCATACTCAAGAGCCAGGTATTCCAGCAGATCCATCGCCATCGCAAACTGTTTTCGCCCAGCCTCAAGAATGGGCACGAATGGAATCTTGAAATGCGGAACCGTGGCATAGGGTTCCTAATGAACCAGCTTTTTAACGTTTTAGCAATAAATCCAGATCCAGAAACAGCCCGTGCTCTCAATCAAGTTCAGCATCCATTTCCTGCTCAACCTGATGATACGCCTGCTCCACATCGATGCCACACAAGATCCGCCGCGCCAGCTGCCGAAATTGCCCAAAGTAATACTGCCCTTCGCTATCCAGGGGCCGGAAACGCCTGGTGATGCTCCGGGCACAATCATCGAGCAGCACGATAGAGCGCGTGGAAAGCTGGCCATCAGAGGCGTACCATTCTTCAAAGCAATCACGCAGGTATGCATCGAGCTGCACGAAGCGGTCCCGCTCTGCCGGAGTAAGTTCATGTAAGCAGGGAAAAGATTGAGCTGAAAGCGCGGCCCACAAATCTTGTGTTCTCATGACTTCCTGTCGCGCCTCACGGTCCCTGGTGTTCCTGCCGCTGCATGGTGAGGCGCAGGCCCTCAAGATACTGGCGGTGCTTGGCCAGTTCTGTCTCTAACTCGGCAATTTTGATATCTTTCTGGACGTAATCCTGGAGAAGCGTCGCATGCTGCTGCTCCTGGGCTTTTAAGAGTTCCTCTGCCTTGTGCACGCGGACCACCAGATCGGCCTTTTTGTACGCCAGGAGCGGATCGCGCAGTTTGGGTGTATCAGGCTGCGATGCTTTCGTTCGTTTGCGCTGCTGTTTCAGGAAGGTGCTGTGCTGCTGATACAGCAAAAGAGCTTCTGGGTTGCGCCGGAGGGCCGCATACGCTAGACCACATTCCTCGTAAATGGTTCGAGCAGAAATAGGCTTGTGCTGTGCTGTGAGCGAGGCAATAGCGGTTTCGAGTCGACTGACGGTGTGCTGCTTTTGGGCCTGGGCATGCTCACGCAGGCCAGCGAGCTGCTGTTCACTATAGGGTTCTGTGCGCAGTGGACCCACGCGTTTACGCTTCCGCATCAATCACCACCGCATCATATGTTGCCGAGGCAAGCTGGAGAAAGACCGGTTTTCGTCTGCCATCCTCGATAGCCGCCTGCGTGATATTCATCTCGTTGATATGCGTATCGAGATCGCGAACCAACAGACGGTACTGCCGTGCATCGACTTCATTCCCCTGCGCTTCTAATTCTTCGGCAAGCTTTGCGTAGACCGTGCGCCAGTGTAACGCATTCTTCAATTTTCTAGGATCAGACACCAGATGTGGGCAACCAATACAGAGCGTCCGATTGTAACCGCGCGGGCAAAGGTCCACATTGCCGCAAAACCCGAGGGTCGTTTCAAGCAAGGTATGCCAGCGTTCAAAACTCTCTCGTAGTTCCTCATCCATTGATGTGCTCTCCTGCTCGTTTGGCCAGTAAATGAGAATGGATGCTGCATGTTCCTCAACCTTTGTTTGAAACTCAGCAAGATCAATTAAGGCTTGCTCTTCCGTTTCCTGGCTGTAGTATTCCGTCGATTCTGGGATCGCACCTCCAGAGCGCATTTCGTGATGCAAGGCACGAGCGACGGCTGCGAGAGGGACCTCGTGCTCGTTCCGGGCAGCAGTAGCCGTGACATGACGAAGGAGGTGAACGGTGACAGAGAACGGTTCTCCTTGTTTTGTCCGGAATTCTAATCCATACAAGATAAAGCGGAGAAGACTCAGCACATCTTCAGGGTGGAGTGAGCCCCATTGCCCATCGGGACTTGCAGCCCATTGGAACAAGTACCGTTCATCTGGCGCATCCCTTGCTTTCCTGTTCTCTGGATGAGTGCGTACGACCGGGATTTTGCCGTTATGAGCCTGGAGAAGTCCTTGCGCAATTTCGCGAAGGAGCTCATAGGCTCCGTCGCTGATCAAAAACAATTTCCGTTGCTCTTCTGTCCGTTTTCCTTTGGGCAGCAGTAATTGCAAATGCATGATGCGTTCTTCTCCAGAAGAGTTTCCTTCTTTTTGTACCCGGTAGGGGCGCACACGGAAACGATCAGCACTGACCTGGAGCAATTCTGTCATCCGAGAACCATTCGTGAGTGCCAGAGTGGCGAGAGCAGCAGCATAGAGCGCACCACGATAAAGAGACACCGGATCAAATACCAACGCCCCGGTACGAGCCCTGGCAAACGCAAGCCGATGGATAAAACCCGAATGGGGAGTTAAGAGACCATCTCGTGTGCAAGAGAGACCAGTAAATTTCCCCAGGCTCTCTAGCAAGTCTTTGCGGCGCTGTATATCTTCAGAAGACATGCCAAGGGTCGTATTTGCTTGTAAAAGACCATATTTGATCATCTCGCCAATCCACAAGAGATCTTCTTCAGGGCCCAAAAACTCGACGAAGAACTCACGTTTGTCTGGGACAAATTCTTCACGCTCCAAACGGGCACATTGCACATGGCCTGGGCTGTAATGATCGGCATGGCCAATGACCCACTGCCCGAAATCCCAGAGGCAAAATTGCATGGTAACCGGGCGCTTCTCCAAACGCACTTGCGCAACCGTGCTAGCCTCCTGGTTCACTGTCACCAAATCTTCTTTGTAAGAAAATACCAGTGGAAGGTGAGGCTCACCTCTTTGCACTTGCTCTTTGGCTTCCTCAAATGCTTGAAGCAGGCGCCAGGCTGCCTGTTTCCTGAAACGAACAAGCCCCACAAGCAGCGTGTGCAGTGGTGCCAGAATATCGCTCTTGTCTTTGCGACGCTGCCTCTGCTTGTCTCTGAGCGCAGCGTCGTTAAAATGCTGTTTGAGAAACCGGTAGGGCAGGCGCGGCAGAAGGACATGCTCGATCTGCGCTCGTTGCTGAGAAGTGAGTTGCTCCAAATACCCCCTCAGGTAAGGTTCTGTGAGCATACAATATGTTTTGAAGCCTTCATAGAGCTTCGGGGTAGTTGCATGTTGAACAACCATGCTCTCCCATACTTCTTTTGTCAGTTCAGCGGCAGATCGAATATGGCAGGTTGTCTGGACATCTCTCAGCAAGCGGGAAAGCCTCTGGATCAGGGCATAGAGGTCATTTTCATCTCTTGACTCGCAGGCGTAGCCTGCAACAAGAGCCACCTGAGAGGCAAATGGACTGTTTGCTACAGTGTTCACAAGGTAGCCTATGACCTTCCCAGGGAGATGGGTCCAATCGATGCCTGGAGCATGATGAAGATCCGATGGAAGCCACTCAAGAAAGATCTGGAGATGGAAGGAGTGATTGTCATCACTGAAATTCACTCGTCTCCTGGTCGGTTGTTCTGCTTCTTTCTTCGTCAGAGTTTGGCTCATCCTTTGTTCTCCCAGAAAGCAAGATCGGCTTGTATTTGTTGCATGATAGATAGCGAAATACCTTCTTGGCGTTGTGTTGTCGAATGGCTCTTTGTTGCCTGCACCGAAAGAGGTGAAAGCTTTCCGGCATGTTCCTCCGTTTTTCGCTGAAATTCTGCAAAATCTTCCTCTTCCTCATACTCGGTCCTGGAATGATCATAGCAGAGAATGGTGAACGGGTTTCGCCAACCCATACGTCTCTGGACAACACGTCGAAGACTACGCTCTTTTGAGGGGTTGTTCTCGTAGCGCTGGTTGATCCATGTCAGCCACTCAGTTGCACGTAAATGCCGTATATCATGGGCTGTAAATTCCAGGAATGGCAACAGGGCTTCGCTTTTCTCGTCTTTTTGCGGTGCTCGTGCAGCAAAGAGCCGTCGCCAATGGTAGTAGAAAGCATCTCGATTGTAGGGCGTGCCCCGCCGAGTCAGAAAGATGGGATCAGCGTCATTGAGTTCGGAGAGTCGTTTTCGCCCCTGCGGATCATATTTGGCTCGCTCTGTACGCACATAGCGAACCAGGGCTGCTTCAAGAGGTGGCGAAAGTCTGATCAATTTCTCTTCGCGTCCGTAACTCCCCTTGTTCGTCACGTATGCCTGGTAGGGATCTTTTGCTTTTCGATATCCTCCGGCTGTGAAGCCGAGAATCTCGCTCAGACGGGCCCCTGTCTCGCGCAGGAGCATGAGCACAAGGCGATCACGTTGCGTTGAGGCATGTGAGGCCATCCATGTCAGATCTGTTGCCAGTTGTTTCTGGATGTGTTCCGACGTAAGTGCTGGGTTGGGCTTCCATACTTCCCCTCTGCGGAGACGAAAGTAGGCCGTAGGTCGTTGATTGGTCTCTTGCCAGGTTTCCGGACGTGTTCCGGCGTGATCCAGTGCGCCGCTGTTGGCCAGTGATTTGATGTGTTCTCGTTTCCAGCGCTGGAGAAGTTCAGAGCACATGGGATTGGCGTAAGCGTACAACCCTGCTTCGATCATCACGGCATAGAAATCTCGAATGGCGGCCAGCAAGACCCGCGCATACTACTTTGTGCGAGCGGGGAAGCACCGGTCAGATCAATTCGATAGCCATCGAGGTCGGTATCGCGCCCCATGTGACAGGAAACGTCGTGAAGAAGAAACTCTTTGACAGCGCAACGCAAGCGTGTTGGCTCATCATTCCAGGCCACGCCTTGCTGGAGTAAATACGAGAAAAAGGGGAGTAAAAAGCTCAAGTACGTGCGCCTGGTCCCATCGGAACCGGGCATCTTGCGCAAACGATACCATTCTGTGACGTGCGAAACAGGACGCCCCTCCTGGTCAACAACGATCAACTCATAGCGCCCACCAGGCTGGCAAGTCATTTTTCTGAAGCCTGAGCAAGAGACAAATTTGCCCTGAACTCGTTGCTTTAACCGCATCCGCCACCACCACCATTCCTATGCATTTCTCTTTCTATTGTACTGATGCTTCCAAGTGCTCTGGACAAGCGTCATTGACAGACGTATCCTTTCATCTGTCGAAGCACAACAATGGGTGATTCAGAGGGAAGCAATTGGTACTCCTGTTAACTAGTGGTCGCTGGTATGTCTGCCCAGGACTCCTCTCACGGCTTCGGGGCCGTGAGTTCGACCTGTATTACGACCGCCGCGATGTGGGCGTCCTCTATATTTTTGTCGAGGGGGAATATGTTGGGGAAGCCTACTGCCCACAATTGATGGGGGGCCGCGTCAGCGAGTGGGAAGCCAGAGCCATGCGCAAACACGATGAGGAACAGGCCAGAATCGCCCGTGAACAAGGGCTGCCCGTTCGTGCTCGTATTCAGGACGAAGCGGGGTCAGCACGCAAACGCCGAAGCACAGAGATTCGCGCAAGTGAACAGGCCCGTCAATGGGATCGCCAACGCCAGGACATTCATCCGGCCATCGTTTCAGAGCAATTAGCGAGTATCGAGGCCAAGAAACTTGCCCCACCAAAGCTCCCACCGGCACGCCCAGATGCCGAACCTGATCGTCCAGTCCGTGTTTTACCTGTTCGTACGATGCAAGAGGAGCCGTAACGATGACGCATTCCCCCTTCAGAAAGAACGTGTTCATCGAGACCGCCTTCGCTCGAAGGTTGCAGGCAATGCTGCGTTCCGCTTTGGATAATCGTACCTGGCATGTGATTGTTGCTGATCCGGGCGCTGGCAAGACCATGAGCATACGCGATCTGCAGAAAACGACGGGCGGACGATCTGTTCTCGCGGTCGTGGCTCCGAAAAACAATGAAGATGAGCAGGCATTAGGTGACCAATTCTACACGGCGTTAGGACTTCCGCTGCGAGGGCATTGGAGCACCCGCAAGCCCAAACTCATGGGACACTTCCACCAATATGGGACCGAGTGCCTCATTGTGGATGATGCCCATGATCTCTCCATGCCTCATCTGATGTTCCTCAAGGAAGTGACCGACCAGGGGCAGTTGCAATACAATCATCCGCTTGGGTTGTGTCTGGTTGCGGCGGGCCGTGGCAACACGATTCCCTTGAAGGTGACGTTAGACCAACCTGAGCCGACCTGGCTCCAATGGCGTCGTCGGCTCGATTCGCTGCAGCCGTTCTGCCGCATTGCCAGCCACACCTCAGAAGAAGTTCGCGACATCCTGGCGACCCTGGAGCAGGTCTACCAGCCACTCTTGCCGCAGCTCAACTTACGCCAGTGGACTTCATCGATCTACACGTGGCTCACACACCCAGTCCTCGATTCGACCCGCTCAGGCTGTGTAACAATGGACAATCTGATGAAGCTGGTGGTCGCCGCTCTGGAATGGTCGTATGAGGCAAAGGCTCCTGATGTGGGGGCCAAGTGGTTGGAGCACGCCGCAGAACTGCTCGTACTACGCCATGATACGCTCTGGGTTATTGACGGAGCCTCGCCTCCCGTCGAAGCAGATCAAGCATCGGTAGTTGAGCCCGTGCAGACAAGTGAGACACAAGCAGAACAGGTCTCTTCCCCAAATGAGGAACAAAAGATTCCCTCTTCGGTCCCCACAGAACAGGCGACTGAGACACGATCTCGGAAGAAGGCTGAGGCACCTCCTGCCGCATTGGACAAATGCGCATTTTCTGGGGTCGTTCACATTTCCCTCAAGCGTTTTGAGGAGAGTGGTGTCGCGCTTGTGGAATGTCCTGGCTGTGGAAGAACGTGGACCCTCTCTCCAAGCGGTGGAGTTCTGCGCTTCAAGTCTCACGACAAACGCAAAATGAACACTCCCAATACCGGACGACGGTGGGCCAAGGGGGAAGGGGAAACTGACTGGAATGTAGTCGGAGGGTAAGCAGATTGGCTTGTTTAGCCTTCCCGGAGAGAAGTATTCTCATGAAACAAGTGTTGCGTGATCATTTGTATGCTTACGGGCGCATTTGCGGCTTCTTAGCCACCCATGCACGCCTGTCCGAAGGGGGGAAAGGACTGGCAGTTCAAGAGGATCTCGACCTTTATTGCTACGATTTTTGCGGGTGTTCCAAGGACTCGTCCCCTTGTGAACATTACCACCTGTTTCTCGGCTTTCTGGGAAGAGGGCGCAGCACAAGCCGAGCTGGTATACACGCAAAAGGATCTCGATCTCGTAGAGGATCTTGGCCTCGCTGCTGGTTTCACATCCAGGCGTCCTCCTCGCAATTATCCTTGGGTCTCGGCTTGGCGAGATGGAGCTGAAGCCAAACTGCATGGCGAAGTGTTCCGACGATTTATCAGAGGATGGCTGCAAACCGGTGTGGACCGGCGACGCATCAAAGGGGTATGAGTCAGGATCAAAGACGTAACCTTGTTTGAGCTGATCTTCATGGGAGAAGTGGTTGTTCTCTGAGCTCAAAAGCGAGCCCGGTCTTTCCCACTTTTATTGTATCACCTCCTGTCTAGTAGCACACTGCCTTTTTGGACGTTTTTTTTTGGCGTTCCTTCCCCTATACTCAGGCGGAAGCGACGCCACTCTGGCGCATCCGCGGTGAAAGCTCTCCTTTGAGCCCGCGATACCGCTCGTGTTTGTGCTGAAATCAGCACCTGCTTCATCAGGCGTGTGCCAGACCCTCGTCGTGTGCGAAAGGAGTCATCGAGAGATGAAAGGAGAAGAGATGTGATGGCGGCAAGCGAGCAATCTGTTCTATCGGAAATGGAGGGTGTGATGATCGACGTGATCGTTGCCGGCGGCGGACCGACCGGCTTGATGCTGGCCAGTGAGTTGCGGCTGCACGGCGTGCATGCGTTCGTGCTGGAGAAGGAGGCGGAGCCGACCGGGTACGTCCGTGCGCTCGGCCTGCACGTGCGCAGCATCGAGGTGATGGACCAGCGCGATCTGCTGGAGCGGTTCCTCGCGCACGGCAAGAAGTACCCGGTCGCCGGCTTCGCCGGCCTCAGCAAGCCGTCGCCTGACCGGCTGGACACCGCACATGGGTACATCCTCGGCATCCCGCAGACCATCACCGACCGCCTGCTGGCCGAGCGTGCCACCGAACTCGGCACCGAGATCCGGCGCGGCTGCGAACTGGTTGGGCTGAGCCAGGACGAACACGAGGTGACCGCCGAGTTGGCCGACGGCACGCAGCTGCGCTCGCGCTACCTCGTCGGCTGCGACGGCGGCAGCAGCACGGTACGCAAGCTGCTCGGCGTCGGCTTCCCTGGTGAACCCACCAGGGTCGAGACGCTGCTGGGCGAGATGGAGGTGGCCGTGCCGCCGGAGACGCTGGCCGCCGTGGTGGCCGAAGTCCGCAAGACCCAGTTGCGGTTCGGCGCCGTGCCTTTCGGGGACGGGGTGTACCGCGTCGTCGTGCCCGCCGAGGGGGTGGCCGAGGACCGCACGGTCGCGCCGACCCTCGAGGAGTTCAAGCAGCAGCTGCGGGTGTTCGCCGGCACCGACTTCGGCGTGCACTCACCGCGCTGGCTCTCCCGCTTCGGCGACGCCACCCGTCTGGCCGAGCACTACCGCACCGGACGGGTGCTGCTGGCCGGCGACGCGGCGCACATCCACCCGCCGACCGGCGGGCAGGGGCTCAACCTCGGCATCCAGGACGCGTTCAACCTCGGCTGGAAACTGGCCGCCGAGATCAATGGCTGGGCACCCGAAGGGCTGCTGGACACCTACCACACCGAACGGCACCCGGTGGCCGCCGACGTCCTCAACAACACCCACGCGCAGATGGAGCTGCTGTCCCCCGAGCCGGGCCCCCGGTCAGTGCGCCAGCTGCTATCGGAACTGATGGACTTCGAGGACGTGAACCGGTACCTGATCGAGAAGATCACTGCGATCGGGGTCCGCTACGACTTCGGCGAGGGCCACGAACTGCTCGGTCGGCGGCTGCGGGACGTAGGGCTGAAGCGGGGTCGCCTCTACGAGCTGATGCACAACGGTCGCGGGCTGCTGCTCGACCAGACTGGCCAGCTTTCGGCAGCGGGTTGGGCAGATCGAGTCGACCACGTCGTCGATGAAAGCTCGGAACTGGACGTGCCTGCGGTGCTGCTACGACCGGATGGTCACGTGGCGTGGGTCGGTGAAGATCAGCAGGATCTGCTCAGCCAGTTACCAAAGTGGTTCGGCCAGGTGTAACCAGAAAGGGTGAGGTCTTGTGACGACCCGCCTCTGACGTACCTTGATCAACAGCACCCCTCGGGGTGCTGTTGATCAAGGATGGCCCAGGCACCGGGAAGACCGTGTTAGCGCTGCATCGCGTCGCGTATTTGAAAGAACGCCTCCAGCAGCGCTGCTGGAGACGTTTTTGTGAGGATCTTAGCCCTATCTCTATTTACCACTTTCACCGCTGTCATACCAGAACTGGAGCGGCTTCTCAAATGGTAAATGGTTGTGCTGCTCACTCGTCACCTCAAGTCCACTGGTGGGGATCGGCGACGCATCAAAGGGGTGTAGATCTCGTTGTTATTTACACTCTTCTCTGCTGATACCCCAGATGTGAAGCGGTTTGCTCAAGTATTTTTGTACCAGTGCTCACATTGGAGGGCAAGTGCTTACGTCGGAGGGCCAAACCTGCTCACTTGGTACGGCATTTACCATCTTCACGCCGATTGATCACTCGTCGCCCTAAAATCTGACCACTCTTCGCGCTTACTACCACATGAAACGCAAAGTGGAAACAAGAAGAACGGGAGAAAAGAGCAGAAAGTGCATCACTTCAACTCTCCAAGAGCTTTCTCTCAGGAAATCCTTCTTTTCTGGCAAGAAACGCACCTCTTACCAAGGAAAAGAGCTTTTCTTGTTCCTTGCTAGAGCTGTATTTCTCGCAGAAAGAGTATTTCTTGCTTGCTACTTTGCGTTTCATGACAGCTTACGTGATACCAAGTCGTTACCGATCATGGCCTGACCGCAACGCTCGATCGCGTGGTGCTGACCGACTCGGAGACGCGCGTCTACCTGAGCGGCCTGCCCTACGGCGGACAGGGGCAGAACAACTACTTCGCGACGCTGGACGTGAACGTTTCTCAGAGCTACGACATGTACACCGCGAACCAGCAGACCAGCTCAGATGGCCTGTTCATCATCTTCGATAACATGCTTGTGGGCCAGCATGGCTCGTGGACGTTGGATGTGCAGCAGGTCATGTCGGATCCTCCCAATGGCCATCCTCCGCAGATGAGTCAGGGCGGCCACTGGGTGTTTCACTTCCAAGTGCCTTAAAGCAGGCCCTTGAGTACGAACGGACCGGAAGACAACGCTAAGGACCTTAGCGTTGTCTTCCGGTCCGTTCGTACTCAAGGGCCAAG
>JAABUX010002331.1_pt1 | contig 27084 bp, 23 predicted proteins | sample 5561851 | NCBI WGS metagenome assembly JAABUX01 (sample SAMN10711883, study PRJNA513361) | rock metagenome | isolation source: Antarctica rocks | place: Antarctica: Victoria Land, Richard Nunatak red sandstone | collected 2016-01-03 | reverse complement strand
TGCCGAAGACTCTGGAAAAATTGCGAACGCAAGCTCAACACCAGCTTGCAAATGGTTCACCTCGCATTCCTCGTCCTCCTACTCAGAAGATCGTGAACAGGTTCTTAGAGAGCAACGTGCACCCTCATCGTGACCGGAGGTGTCTAACCGACTATGCCCGAGCACTTGAAAGCCGACTTCATCGTGGTAGGCGCCGGCATCGCCGGTCTGCGCGCCGCCATCACGCTCGCCGCGCATGGCCGCGTGCTCGCCATCACCAAGGAGCAGCTCGGCGAATCGAACACCAGCTACGCCCAGGGCGGCATCGCCGTCGCCATGAGCGGCGCCGATGACGTGGAGGAGCACTGGGCCGATACCCGCTCCGCCGGCGACGGCCTGGTCGACCGCGAGGCCGCGCGCATCTTGGTCGCCGAAGGTCCGGCACGCGTGGAGGAACTGCTCCGCTGGAATACCGGCTTCGATAAGCACCCCGCCACCGGTGCGCTATTGCTCACGAGGGAAGGCGCGCACTCCCGCAACCGCATCCTCCACGCGAACGGGGACGCCACCGGCGCGGAGATCGGCCGCGCCCTGCTGGCCCACGCGCGCACCCATCCGGCCATTGAACTGCTCGAATGGACTACCTGCACGGATCTGTTAACGGACGAGAACGGCTGGGTGACTAGCGTTCAGCTGCTGCACCGGGACGGCACGCAGCGGATCGCCCACGCTCGAGCCGTGCTGCTCGCGAGCGGGGGCGCCGGCGAGGTCTACAGCGACACTACCAATCCCGCCGTTGCGACCGGCGACGGCATTGCCGCGGCTTGGCGCGCCGGGGCGGCAATCGCCGACATGGAGTTCTACCAGTTCCACCCCACGGCGCTTTCGCTGCCCGGCGTGCCCCGCTTTCTTCTGTCGGAGGCGCTTCGCGGCGAAGGCGCCTACCTTCGCAACGATCGTGGCGAGCGCTTCATGGAGCGCTACCATTTGCTGCTCGAGCTTGCTCCGCGCGACGTCGTTGCCCGCGCGATTACACGGGAAGGTACGGGCGAAAACAGTGCAGCCCGACCCGTATACCTCGACATGCGCCACCTTGCGCGCGAGCACCCCACACTCGACCTCGCCGCGCGTTTCCCCGGCATTTCGGCGTTTCTCGCGCAGCACAATCTCCTGCTCAGCCGCGACCTCATCCCCGTGCGCCCCGCCGCGCACTACCTTATGGGAGGGGTTGAAACCGATGTTCACGGGCGTACCTCTCTGCCCGGCCTCTACGCCGCGGGCGAGGTCGCCTGCACCGGCGTCCACGGCGCCAACCGCCTGGCCAGCAATTCGCTGCTCGAAGGTCTCGTCTTTGGTGCCCGCGCCGCTGAGGCGATGCTCGCCGAGCCCGCATCGCAGGCAGAGGGAACGACGCCGCGGCAATCGGTTTCCACAACCGCGACCGTTCGGGGCAGCCGTCGCACTCTCCAGGCGGAAATGTGGCTCGACGCAGGCCTGCTGCGCTCGGGCGATGGCCTGCGCCGCGCTCTTGCCTGCCTGCGAGAACTCCGTGGAACGCAATTGGCAACCAGTGAGGCCCCGGCGACACGCGACGGAGCCGAATTGCGCAATCTGCTCGACGTAAGCGAACTCATCGTGCGCTCGGCCCTCGCTCGCGAAGAAAGTCGCGGCGCCCACTTTCGCAACGACTTTCCCCAGCGCGACGACACCCACTACGCGCAACACTCGCTCGTCCTTGCGGAAGAGCCGGTCGCCTTTGCCCCACGTGCACTCTGAACACTGTGCAGGCGCGGAAAACAGACTCGGCAGGTGATCCGCCGAAGGAGGTTCAAGTGAACAGCGGGTTCAAGTTCCCGGAACAAACGGCTCTCGCCGCGCAAGCCGAAGTGATGCTCAAACTGGGAGATGACCATGAAACAGTGCTCGCGTTTCTGCGCGCCGGCGGGCTGGGCAAGCTGGATTCGATGAGAGTGCTGGCAAACGCGACCGGAATGTCGATCCTTAAAACCAAAAACATCGTGCAAGGGAGCAAGGCGTGGCGGTAATGCGAAGCAGCGGTAACGGACCGTTCGGAAAGCATGCAATGAAAGCTCAATCTTCCCGTATCGGTCCTCGCCTTGGCGCCTTGTTGATCGCGGCGGTCTGGTCGCAGACACTGCTGGCTTCGGACCACGCCATGCAGCAACCCGCACCTCTTCCCGTGGGCGCGACTCTGCCCGTTCTGCTCAAGGGGACGCTCGATGCGCGGCATGCAACACCGGGCCAGCGGGTCGTCGCTCAATTAAGCCAGCGCGTTCCCTTGCCGGGGGGCGTCTACCTGCCGCAAGAAACCGAAGTTCTGGGCACCGTCGTCGCCTGCGATAGGGCCTCCCTGACGCTGCAATTTACCCAAATACAGCTGGAAAGGTGGAGTGAGCCGGCTCATTTACGCCTGATCGCCGCCGCGGACTGGCTGGACGTGGAGCGAACCCACGACCCGGTGGGCGGCACGGATCGCGGCACCAGCACTCCTGCGGACTGGACGACCATGCAGATCGGCCGTGACGAAATCTACTACTCCGGGTTTGTGGGGCCGGTGTATGACCAGTACAGCCAATCGGTGGGCAATGCGGACGGGCACGGTGTGTATGCTGCCGCTACGCATCCGGGTGGGCTGCTGCGGTCCATGGGGCCATTTTCCACAACAGCCGCGGGGCTGTACGATCTGCCGGGGATGGCGCTTGCCTCCGGTCACCAAGCCTCCGGGTCTGAGAGCACCCTGATTGTTTTTCAGCTGACCGGCCGCGACTGGCGACTACACGCGCACAGCGCCCTGCTGCTGCAGGTTGCTGCCCCTTGATGCATTGCTCCTATCTGTCCTATAGACGAGCCGGGGTAAACCCACCAGCGACGCTTGAACTGGCGACAAATTCAGGCTATTTCTCTGCGGGCAGGCAGCAAACGGCTAGCCAGGGCAAAGCCGCCTAGGATGGTGAGAATGACCAGCAGCGAAATCCATGCCGGCACCTCCACCCACTTTGCCGCAAGCATCTTGACCGCGACGAAGATCAGGATCACCGCCAGCCCATAGTGCAGCAGCCGCAGCTTATCCAGCATCCCGGCCAGGCCGAAATACAGCGAGCGCAGCCCCAGAATGGCGAAGATATTCGATGTATACACAATGAACGGGTCGCGCGTGATCGCAAGCACCGCCGGTATCGAGTCCAGCGCGAACAGCAGGTCGGTCGCCTCAACCGCGAGCACCACAAGCAGGAACGACGAGCCTCCCAGTTCGCCGCCGCCCGTGTTCTTTACGCGCCCGCGCAGCCATCGCATTGGCCCCGGCTGTTGTTTTTCGCTCGCTCCGTCGTGCTTGGCGCGCAGCAGTCGCAGCCCTGCATAGAGCAGCACCACGCCGAAGACATACTGCACGGAGGCAAACCTGCCCAGCAGCGCTACACCGGCAAAGATGCAGATGGCGCGCAGCACGATCGCGCCCAGCACGCCCCACAGCAACACCCGCCGCTGCCCGTCCACGCTCAGGCCAAGCGAACGAAACAGCAGCAGGAAGATAAAGAGGTTATCGACCGAAAGCGAGCCCTCGACCAGGTAGCCCGACACAAATTCCACGGCCCGCTCATGCCCCTGCTCATGGGATACATACAGCGCGAAGCAGAAAGCGACCGCGGCCAGCACTGCTGTCCACGCCCATGCCTGGCGAACCCGCCCCTTGCCGCCCAGGTCCTTTGCCCGTCCCAGCACCAGCAGATCCACGACAAGCAGCAGGGCAACGATCGCGTGAAAAGCGATCCAGAAAGCCAGGGAAGCGCCTGCGAACTGCGCGTGCATCAGTTGCCGCCGAGTTGGCTGTGTTCCGCTCTGCCTTTAACTCCAATCGGATCATCCTGAGCGGAGGGAAGCGCAATCGCAAGATCTGTTTTGCTTTCCTTGCGCAGATGAGCTGTGTCACCGCCCGGCGCGCTATTTAAGAACCGGATCGTCTCCTCGATCACTGACCCCGAGATCGTCAGGCTCCTCGCGCTCAGCTTATCGAGGGTGTCCTCGGCGGTGTGGTGGTAGCTGCCGTTGGGCCCGTAATCGATGTCGATGATGTCCACACAAGGCACGCCACGCTTTACGAACGGGTTGTGGTCATCGGAGATCGTATTCGACTGCTTGAAGAAGTACGCGCTGTCGCCTTCCGCGTCCGCCGCCTGTTGCACTACGTCGATCAATGCGGGTGTGGAGTTCGTGTCCCGCAGGATGTTCAGGTTTTTGTCCCCGATCATGTCCGCCAGCAGAAACGCCTTGATTTTCGCGAGTGTCCCGTCGGCCTGCCACTTCGCCGCCAGGTGCCGTGAACCATAGAGCGAATCCGAGTCTGTCCACTGCGGCCCGACCGACTCTTCGCCGTCGAAAAACACCAGCCACACGCTGTAACCCTGGGGAGGGTGCGCGCGCAGATCATTCGCGATCTGCATCAAGAGACCCGTCGTCGCGCCGCCATCGTTCGCGCCAACAAACGGGATGTCCTTGAGCCAGTAGTTCGTTTCGTAATGCGTCGCCAGCACGATCACGCCGTCCCGCTCGCCCGGAAAGCGCACGATGAAGTTGTGCATCAACTGTGGTCCAGCCGGGGTGGACGAGGTAAACGTGTCCTCCTGCAGTTGGTCGTGCGCGAAGAAACTTTTGAGAAATGCCTGCGCTTTCGCGAGTCCCGGACTGCCGTTATATCGCGGCCCGGTCTCGGTTACAAAGCTGTGCGTGTAGCTCAAGGCCTTCGCACCGTCAAAGCTGTTCTTCGTCCCAGCCGGAGCATGCCCCCCTGCCAGCGCCGTAGCGCAGACTGCAAACACGAGCGCCCCCAAAACATTTTTTATTGGCAACAGACGAAAGGGCATCCGGAAACTCTCCTTTGACGCACACGCTTTAGATGAATCATGCGGAGCGAAACCGCGGAACGGGCGTTGTCGCCCTACTTCGCCGCTTCCTTGAGCGCCCGTCGCCGCGCCGGATGCACCATGAACGACACCCCGATGCTGACCAGGTAAAGCAGCAGCATCGGCGAGGCAAACACACACATCATGATGACGTCCGGAGTCGGGCAGATGATCGCCGCAATGACGAAAATGATCAGGATCGCATAGCGGATGTTCTTCCACAGGAACTTCGGGCTGACCATGCCGAACAGCGACAGAAACATGACCAGAATCGGCAGCTCAAACGTAACGCCAAGGCCGAGCACGACGGTCAGGAAAAGGCTGGTGTACTCGTTGATCTCAATCAATGGCAGAAACTTACTGCTGTACGAGAAAAGAAAGTCGAGCGAGCCCGGAAAGACAAAGCGATAGCCAAAATAGGCGCCGCCGAAAAACAGGGAAACCGTGGCCAGCATAAACGGCCAGACGTAGCGCTTTTCATGCGCGTACAGCCCCGGCGAAATGAACAGCCACAGCTGGTACAGAATGTAAGGAGCCGCCAGCAGGGCTCCCGCCATGAAGGAGAGCTTGAGATAGAGATTAAAGCCGTCTACCGGGTTATGAATGATGAGACGCGTGTCCAGATGGTGTTTCTGGAGCGCAAACGTGATGGGCCGTTGCATGAACGCGAAAATACGCTCGTGGAACCCGTAGGCGACAAAGAACGCCAGCAGAAGTGCCACCACAACATTGATAAAGCGCTTCCGAAGCTCCTGCAGATGCTCGAGCAGGCTCATGCCGGGCAGCTCCACTCGCTCGGTCACCGCAGTACGAGCGCGATCCACCGCGTCGTTCGCATTGAACGGCGCATCAGCCATGGTGCATCGGTGCCCCGTCTTCCTCGAAAACCACGACCGGATTCCCTGAAGCTACTGCGGCTGCGGGGACGTCCATAGGCGGGATCACGTCCACCCGGAGCAGCGGGTGGTCCTCCACCGGGCGCGTTTCGCCAGTAGTCGCTGAAACGGCCGATACCGCGTAGGGTACTGCCTGACCTTCGCTGGACGCTGAAATTGTATCGGTGGCGGGCGGTAAAATGCTGTTCTCCGGTGCAGGGAGCGCCCCCCGCTCGGCCTCCTGCTTTTTCTGCTGTTCCTGCTGATCGGAGACGCGCATTTCCTCGTTGAACTGGTACTTGAAGTCATTCGAGGCCTTGCGAAACTCCCCCATCAGCTTGCCGACCTGGCGCGCCAGCTCGGAGGTCCTCTTCGGCCCGAGCAGCACAAACGCGAGAATAAAAATAAAGATCGGTTCGCCCAGGTTCATCGCCCTCTGATGATACCCGATCGAACGCCGAGCCTGAGCCGGCATCCTGTTCCATATCCGCACCGTGGTTACCTCCAGGGGCGCCCGCCTGTATTAAACTTCCTGTAACAGGAACAGCCGGCTTCCTCCCTGCATCGCACCGGCTCAGGCTGCATCTGTTAAATAAGGTCGCAACATCCCCGTGGCTTGGAACTTCGCGAAGCCACTGCGATCGGTACACATGCTTTCAACATCCCCGTCTGCCCTTCTCAAGGGCGGACTGAAGGCGGAATACTGACGTGAGCGTACTGACTGAAGAAGTCGTACTTGAAGAAGCCGTCGACATTGCCCCTGCCCGCAACCCGGCAGAAGCTTGCTCGCTGGAAAATTACCTCGTCCTGCCCGATCACGCCATGGACGACCGCATCGCAAAGGCCCGCGCCAAGTTAGGCGACACAGCCGTTCTGCTCGGCCACCATTACCAGCGCGACGAGGTGATCCGCTTCGCCGACTTCACTGGCGACAGTTACAAGCTCTCGAAAATCGCCGCCGAGACCTCGGCCAAATATCTGGTCTTCTGCGGTGTTCATTTCATGGCTGAGTCCGCCGACGTCCTCGGGCGACCCGATCAGCAGGTGATCCTGCCCGACCTGAACGCCGGTTGCTCCATGGCCGATATGGCCGAAATCGGACAGGTAGAAGACTGCTGGGACGCGCTGATGGCCTCCGGGCTGACTGACTCCGGGCTGACTGACTCCGGGCTGACACCCGGTTCCGTGGTTTCGGGCAGCATCCTGCCTCTGACGTACATGAACTCGACTGCCGCCATCAAGGCCTTCTGCGGTGAGCGTGGCGGCCTGGTCTGCACTTCGTCCAATGCCCGCGCGGCATTCGAGTGGGCATTCGCCCGCGCCCAAAAAATCCTGTTCCTCCCCGACCAGCACCTCGGCCGCAACACCGCCCATGCCATGGGCATCCCGCTCTCGGAGATGGTGGTCTACGATCCCTACCAGATCAATGGCGGCCTCACCCCGGCGCGCCTCGCCTCCGCCAAGGTCATCCTGTGGAAAGGCCACTGCTCGGTTCACCAGCGCTTCCTGCCCGACCACGTGGACCAGGTCCGCGCCAAGTACCCCGGCATCCAGGTCGTCGTGCACCCCGAGTGCCGCTGGGAGGTGTGCCAGAAAGCCGACGCCCTCGGCTCGACCGAGCGCATTATCGAGCTGGTCCGAGCGTCCCCCGAGGGCTCCACATTCGCGATCGGGACTGAAATCCATCTCGTCAACCGTTTGGCGAAGCAGTTCGCGCCCGAAGGCAAAAAAGTTATCACCCTCGACGACACTGGCTGCCTCTGCACCACCATGTTCCGCATCAGCCCCCAGCACCTCTGCTGGGTTCTCGAAAACCTGATTGAAGGCCGGGTAGTGAATCAGATCAGCGTCCGCGAGGCCACGAAGTACTGGGCCAAGATCGCGCTGGACCGCATGTTGGAGGTCAAAGCCTGAAGCTGCCCATGGTGGATTCCTGAAACCAGGCGAGCCCCGGTCAGCAGGGCTGGGCTCACCTGGTGGTTTGCGACGAGCTACTTACTCGCCGGACTACCCCGAGCTATCCAATCGAGACAATTGCGGGAACCATCCCCAATCTTTCTGCGTATCCCCTGCATGAGCGCGGTAGCATGCACGTTAGCAGGATTCGGCACAGGATTCGCCACTCGGGACCCTCTTCCCACCCGCCGGGAAAGCTGCAGCCACGCGTGGGGCATGAGGATGACGCCTGCCTCTCCGGATACGCCGCGGGCCACAACACACATTCCTGGAAATGCCGCAGTGAGGCAAGGGGTGGATGCGGAGTGGGCAGCAACGGTGCGCAGGTGTCTCGGGGGCGACTCGCCCGCCTGGACCGAACTGGTGCGGGCCCACCACGGCCGCGTGTACTCGCTGTGTTACCGCTTCACCAACTCTCCCCAGGATTCCGAAGACCTGACGCAGGACATTTTCCTCAAGGTTTACGGCAACCTGCGCGGGTTTGACCCCACGCGCGGCTCACTTGCCGTCTGGGTCACGACGCTGACCCGCAATCACCTGGTCGACCACTACCGGCGTTCACGGCTCCAGCGCGCATCGGATTCCCTCGACGCCGGCTGGGACGGTTCCGGGAAGGACGCCGGCGCCGAGATCGCGGTCGGCCTTCGTCTGGAAGACACGCGCCCCGGTCCCCACGCCCAGGCTCTGCAAAGGGAACTGGAGCGTGAGGTGCAGGCGGCACTCGCTTGCGTGTCGCCGGAACTGCGGGAAGCCGTGATCCTGCGCGACCTGCAGGATATGGATTACAAGGACATTGCTGCTGTACTGAAGGTTCCCGAGGGGACCGTCAAGTCGCGTATCAGCCGCGGCCGAGCCGAACTTGCGCGCATTCTCGGGCGCAAGGGAAGGGAGGTGAGCTAGATGAGCTATCCATCTGCGCAAAAACCGGAAAACAGCCTGCGCGAAGGGGAAAACTGCGCCCAGTGGGAGGCCGCGCTCGTCGACCTGCTCGACGGCGAACTTGCGCCCGAAGCGGAAGCGGCCTTCCGCACGCACGCCGAAACCTGCGAATCCTGCCGGGCCCTGCTCCGCGAGTCCGGAGCCGGCCGCGAGTGGGTACGCCTGCTCGGCAAGGCGCCTCCGGCTGTGCCGGACGATCTGCTGGGCAAAATCCTAGCCAGAACGGCAACCCTGCCCATTGCTTCCGAATTCGCGATGCCGTCTGCCCATGGAGGGTCACTTCCTGCCCCGGCCCTCGCTTTTGCGCGGGAGCGCACGGCGGGCTATCTGATGACCGCCGCGATGGCCGTTTTTTCGGTCGCGCTTACGTGCTCAGTTTCCGGTTTTCGCCTCACGGATATCCCGGCAGCCATGCGCGGTTCCGGTTCCATCCCCGCCACGGCGTCTCGCCAGTTCTTCGACACGAAAAAGCAGGTCGTCAGTTTCTATGACAATCTCCTCCTGGTGCGTGAGGTCGAGGCCACCGTCGAAGATCTGCGGCAGTCCACCAAAGCGGAAAACCAGGTGCACCCCGAAACCCGTAAAGAATCTCGAGATAAACCCAGGCACCCGGAACCCAGTGCCTCCCGCGCGGCCTCCGCACCTCTGCTGGCCAGCCGCCAATTCATGCCCGCCACCCATCCGGCCGATGAAAGGAACAATCTATGAACTGCGCCAACCATCCCGAGCGCACGGCCACTGCCTTCTGCCAGAACTGCGGCAAGGCGCTTTGCTCCGAGTGCATCCGCACCTCTCCGTTCGCTCCTGACGGGCTCATTCTGTGCGAACCCTGCTCCGTCGCCTGGCGTGGGGCGCAAACTGCTGCGTCGAGTCAGGCCGGGAGCACCGCCGCGGCCTGGAGCACCGTACCTCCGGCTGCCGGGTCCGCTTTTGGAGGCACGCACACCGGCAATGCAGGTGCAGGCTCTTCGGCAGCAGGTTCGGCACCGCCTCCCTACAACGCTGTACCCGGGTCTGCACCTGGGTACGTACCTGGGTACGTACCTGGGTCTGTACCTAGGTACGTACCCGGATCCGTACCGTCCGGCGCTTTTGTTCCCGTGCCCCCTCCTGGCGCCCAGCCCAGTTCGCTCCTTGCCGGCGTCCTAGGCTTCATCCCCGGAGTCGGCGCCATGTACAACGGGCAGTTCATCAAGGCACTGCTCCACGTCGTTATCTTTATTGTGCTGATCGGCGCGAGCGAGCATTTCAATCTTGCCGGCATCCTGATCGCCGCCTGGGTCTTTTACCAGGTTTTCGATGCCGCCCAGACTGCTTCTGCCCGTCGCGACGGACGTCCCCTCCCCGACCCCTTCGGCATCCTCGACATGAGCCGCCGACTGGGTCCGCAAGGAGAAATCCATGCCGCATACTCCTACCCCCCGATGACCGCGCAACCGATGACCGCGCAACCGATGACCGCGCAACCGATGACCGCGCAACCGATGACCGCGCCGCCGATGACCGCACAACCGGTTCCGCCGCCCCCGATTGCGCCTGCCCCGCCCGTCTCTGGGTACCCTCCAACTCCCCTCGCTCCACACGCACCGATGCCCCCGCAGCGCCGGAGCGAGCCCATCGGCGCAATCGTGCTGATCGTGGTCGGCCTGCTGTTCCTGATGAGCACGCTCGGGGTGCTCGACGTGGACTGGATTGGTCGCGGCTGGCCGGTGCTGCTGCTTCTGCTGGGGGTCTGGCTGCTGATCCGTCGCGCTTCCACGCCCTTGCCCATTCCCCCCCTCCCCGCCGCGCCTCCCAGCCCTCCCCCATCGCCAGGTCCATACGCCGCACCGGACCGCCACCCGCTCAGCATCACGCCGCCGGTCGGGCCCGATGAGCTACGCACCGTGAAGGTGTACGAAGAAGTGCCCAAGGAGGACCAGCAATGAACCCGTTTCTGTTTCGGCGTATCCGCGGCCCGGTTTTTCTGCTGTGTTTCGCCTTCACCGCCATCCTTGCTCAGTGGCACATCCTGTCCTTTGCGCGGAGCTGGCCGATTTACCTGCTCGCCGCTGGCCTGCTGCGCCTGCTTGAGGCCGTGCTGCCGGCCCCCGTCTATGTTGCGCCGTCCTACGGGGGCGCGCCGGCGGTCCGGCGGCGACCCTCCCTCACATTCGCTATTGCAGAGTTGGCTATCGGCACCGTCGCCCTTCTGATCACCACGGACGTGCTCTCCTTCGTGTCGTTCTGGCATGTGTACGCCTTGTGGTGGCCCCTGCTGCTGGTCGTGCTCGGAGTGCTGCTGCTGATCGAACGTTTGTTCGACCGGGGAGGGCCCAGTCGCCAGTTCGCGGGCACAGGTGTTTCCGTGGGCCGCCCTCGGCGGAGCGGCGGCCTGATACCCCTAGTCGTCCTCTTGATCCTGCTTGGACTATCCAGTCGCAGTATTCCCTTCGCGGGCATGGACGACTGGCATAACTGGCACGTTGGACCGGACACGGACTGGTCCTTTTTGAACGGCGGGGAAGCGCACGAGAACGACGTGAGCTTCGAGCAGCCGCTCGCCGCCGATGCCGCCTTGACCATCGACAACGCCCGCGGAGACCTGCGGATTGCCCCATCGACCGACGGGCTGATCCATGTGAATGCGCACCAGACCGCGCATGTGCCCGACCGCGATAAGGAGCGGGCCTTCGCGGCCTCGAAGCCCGTATTTTCCGCTCACGGCGCAAGCGCCGCACTTTCGGTGCCGGGCCGCAATGGAGTCGACGTCCAGCTGGTGCTCCTGGTGCCGGAGAGCGTGCTGTGCACGGTTCGCAACCATCACGGCGATATTGCGGTCTCGGGGCTCCGACGCACGCTCGAAATTCATCAGGATCACGGCGATGTCGCGCTCGACAGCCTGGGCGGGGCGGTGCACCTGACCATGGATCATGGCGACGTGCATGCCCGTGCGCTCGCGAGCGATCTGCTGGTGGACGGCCGAGCCGACGACATCACGGTCTCCGACGTAAAAGGAAAAACGCAACTCCACGGCGAGTTTTTCGGCGACACGCAGGTAGACGGCGTAGGCGGTCCGGTCGAGTTCCACTCCAACCGTACGCAGCTTGACGCCGGACGGCTGACCGGGCAGCTGTCGCTCGATGGAAAGAACCTGCGCATCGCCGGGGCGCAGGGCGGCCTCAAGATCACAACCCGCTCCAAGGATGTGGAGGTGACCGATTTGAGTGGCGATGCGCAGATCACCGACAGCAACAGCGACCTGTCGGTCGCGACCCGGCAGCCGCTTGGGGCAATGTCGCTCGAAAACAGCACGGGAAACATTACCCTGTCGGTGCCTGCGGCAGCAAACTTCAGCATCGACGGATCGACGGGCAAGGACGACGAGATCAACTCGGAGTTCGCGCTGACCCAAAACGCGGCAAACGGCGGCAAAACGGTTAGCGGGCAAGTCGGGCAGGGTGGGCCGCGCATCGAAATCAAAACCCTGCATGGCGATTTGACTCTGCGCCGCAGCACCCCCGATACAGAACAGCCCGAAAAGCCCGAAAGGCCGGAACACGTGCGCCACCTGCGCAATACAGGCGAGCCGCCGGCCCCGATCGTGCAGTAAGGTTCACCTTTTGCCGCGCACCGCCTGATCCCTACGAGCGGGAAAGCTTCCAGCGCTCGAGAACCAGGGCTGCAACGCGCTCGATGACCTGATCGAGCGTGAGTGCGGTGGAGTCGATCTGCACGGCATCGTCCGCGGGACGCAGGGGACTTTCCGCGCGCGCCCGGTCTCGCGCATCCCGCTCGCGTATGGCAGCGAGCAGCTTTGTCTCATCAGAAATGGATTCGGCCGCGGCCGCGGCCGTGCCGGTGGTTTGTGCCAAGCGTCGCTCGGTGCGTGCTTCCGGCGAGGCAAATAGGAAGATCTTCAGACTGGCTTGGGGAAACACGACAGTGCCGATGTCGCGCCCTTCCATGACAATTCCTCGGGCACCGTCTGGTAGAGCCGCCCCGAGCGCCTGCTGCAGGCCGACCAGCCAGGCCCGCACGGGCGCATGCACACTGACGCGGGACGCCGCCGCTGTCACCTCGGGTGTGCGCAGGCGGTTCGTGACATCGACGTCGTCGAGCAGCACGCGGTTGCCTCCCGGTTCCGGGATAAGCTCGATGCCCGTGTGCTGACTGAGCCGCGCGAGCGCCGGGCCATCCTCAAGCGCCGTACCGGCGGCAAGGGCCTTGAGCGCGAATGCCCGGTACATGGCGCCGGTCTCGATGTTCAGCAGCCCGAACCGCTCGGCCATGCGCGCGGCAATCGTGCTCTTGCCGGCACCGGCCGGGCCATCGATGGCCAGAATGCGATTGCCGAAAAACCTATCTTCCGCTACCCGGGGAGTCACGTCGATCCTGTCTTCTCTGACGTCTTTCCCGGTCAAGACCCGTTACGTTTTGGACCTTTACCGCCCGCCTTGCGTGGGCTCGCGCCTGGCCGGGCAGATCGTGGACCGGGCCGGCCGGTTTTACCGACGCCGGTACGGGGCTTGCCCGAGGAGGTAAAGGGCGCAGTGCGGGGGCGCTTGCTGCCGGGCCTGTTCTGGCCTGCCGGAGCTTCGGGGCGAGGAGGGCGACCGTCTTCCGAGGAAAACCGCTGGGGTGCCGCGCCTGTACTCCCCGTGCGGCGCGGCGGACTTCCGCCTCCCTCGTTCGCGTCCCGGCGGAATGGCCTGCCTGCGGCACCCTCGCGGGGAGTAAACGGTTTGCGATCCCCACCGCCCGAGAACGGCCGTGCGCCTTCGCGCGGGGTGAAGGGCTTGCGATCCCCACCGCCCGAGAACGGCCGTGCGCCTTCGCGCGGGGTGAAGGGCTTACGATCGCCGCCGCCCGAGAACGGCCGTGCGCCCTCGCGCGGGGTGAAAGGCTTACGATCGCCGCCGCCCGAGAATGGTCGCGCACCTTCGCGCGGGGTGAAAGGCTTACGGAACGATCTCGCCTCGCCTTCACCCGCCGGACGCGGAGCAAAGGGTTTGCGGTCGCCTTCTTTGCGGAATGGCCGGCGTTCGCCCGACGGTGCTCCCGGCGCACTGCCTTCGGCGGCCGGTCGCACGGGGCGTTTGTCTTCTTTCCACGGTTCGCGAGCGAAGAAGGGCCTTTTCTCTCCACTTTCGCGGGAGGCACCCTCCCGTGGGCCGCCCTTGCGCGGACCGCCTCCAAACGTTTTGCGCTCGCCGCCGGAGCGCTTCCCAAAGTCTTTGCGATCTCCTGTTTGCCCAGTGCGCTGTGCCACGAAACGCTTGCGACCCTCGCCGATCGAGCGCTCCTTCTCGTTCTCTGATTCGGAAAGCTCCTCGATCCGGAAAGCGCCTTCCGCGCCTTTCACGACGATATCGGCAGGAACCGGCACTTCCGGCAGGAGATCGGGAATCGCGGATTTCGACGCAGACTCCGCCCCAAACTCCGTTTTAGTGGAATTGCCGGAGTGTTCAGGAAACTCAGGCAGGCCGCCCTCGACGAAAAAGTGCTCGTGCGGACCCAGGTTGCGGATCCCGAGCTGCCGTGTGGCCGTAAGCCCGCGCACCGCATCGCGAATGCGCGAACGCGACGCAAGCGGCGACAGAAACGCTTCGATCTCGTCCTCCGTAGCAGCAATCGCCGACTGCAGATACAGCGAAACCAGTGCGGAAAGCGCCATGCCCTGCGCCATCGTGCTGCCCGCAATCATCGCTTTTTCGTGATTGCCCTCAAGCAACTGCCAGTGCGTACCTTCTGTCTTCGAGTACAGGGGTTCCACCCGCAGGCCCGTCCACAAGTCGGTAAGCGCGCGCAGCGCGGCCGACTCCGTCAGGTGCCGGCCCATTCTGTCCTTCACCTCATCCGCGGTCAGCGCCCCTTCGCGGTCGAGCAATTTCCAGATCTCCACGACCAGCGGCGAGCTCTTGCCGCGCGGCCCGCGGGTCCACTCGCGGTCGCCGCGCAGGGCAAAAATGAAGGGAAGGGTCTCCTCGGTGGCAAGAAAATCCGGCTGGTCGCCCGGGGTGCCAAGCAGATTGAGAGCCACGGCATCGCGCGAGGCAAGCAGCCGATGCAAAAGGCCGACGGCATTTTCGACCGCGGACGGCTTCGGCGTGGCGTCTGCCGCACCGGTCGTTGCTTCAACAAAGGAGGGGGCGGGAGCGGCGATCTGTGCGGTGCGGGGAAGAAAGGGGGCGAGGCCGGTTTCGCGGAGCCAAGCCGCGGCATCGTCCGCGGTCAGAAGGGCATTGCCGTCCTGCCGCCAGGCCGCCTCGCGCGCGTGTTGGAGCTGTTCTGCTGTCAAATGAGAGGTCCTTGTTCCGCAATCCCTGCTCGGGGGCTGGGAGCTTGCTGTGTCTGCCGGGGCAGGTTTGAGGGCTGCGGAAGAGCGAATTAGATACGGTGAAATGCCCGCTGGATATCTTTCCAAGAATACCGCAACGCGATGGGGCGGCCATGCGGGCAGCTGGTGGGGTGCTCGGTTTGCGCGAGCTCCGCCAGCAGCCAACCCATGCGTTCGGGGTCCAGCGGCATGTTGACCTTGATGGCGGCGTGGCAGGCGATCGAGGCGGCGATGCGGGTGCGGAACGCTTCGAGATTTTCCGTCCCTTCCTGTTCCGCCCCATCTTGCCCGGCAAGTTCAAGAACCTCCGTGAGCATGCGTTCGAGCTCGCGGCCTTCCAGGCCGATCGGCGCGGCCTTGATCGCGATCGTGCGCGGCCCGAACGGCTCGGCCTCGAAGCCGTTGCGCTCCAGTTCGCGGGCGATCCGGGCGAACAGGACCATCTGCTGCGGTTGCAGGTCGATCAGCAGCGGCATTAGCAGGCGCTGGCGCTGCACTTTTTCAACAGCCCGTTCGCGAAGAATTTTTTCAAACAGCACCCGCTCGTGCGCGACATGCTGGTCGATGATCCAGAGGCCGTCTTCGCCCGTGGCAAGAATGAAAGACTCGCGCAGCTGACCGAGCGGCTTCAGCGAGGCCAGCACGTTCAGGTTGCGGATCGGGTCTGCGGCTTCAATCCCGCCCTTGTCTTGCGGCAGAACGGGTTGCGCCAGTGCGGTTTCGGCAAGCGCCGTGACGGTGGCAGCAGCGAAGGGCAAATGAGCCGGCTGCGGCGGCGGCACGGGAGCGAGGAGGGTAAAAGCCTCAGCGCCCTCGTGAAAGCCGTGGCTCGGGGGCTCGGAATCGAGATACTCCGACGGCGGCGTGATGTCCGACAGCAGTACACTGTCGCCGGCCGCCAGCGCCTCCTTCGCATTCGGGCTCGTGCCGAGCGCGGCCAGAAACGAAGCCGCGGGTCGAGCCTTCATCAGCGTGTAGCGAATCGAATCGCGCACAAAATCGTGCACCAGCGACGGCTGGCGAAACCGTACCTCGGTCTTCGACGGATGCACATTGACATCGACTTCCGCCGGCGGCATCTCGAGGAACAGCAGGGTGACCGGGTACGAGGTCGGCGGCAGCACATTGCGGTAGGCCTCGGAAACAGCGTGCAGGATCAGCCGGTCGCGAATCAGCCGCCCGTTGACGAAGATGTAGATGGAATTGCGGTTCAGTTTCTGCAACTCGGGCTTGGAGGCAAAGCCGGAAAGCCGCAGGTGCCCGGGCGCGGGCGGGGCATAGTCTTCGTCGCGTTTCCAGGGCGGCGGCTCGGGCAGGCCGCCATGGTCAAATGGGCGCTCGGCCGCCACCGGCAGCAGCTGATCGAGCGTATCGCGGCCAAAGATCTGGTAAATGCGCTCCTCGGTCTGACTCACCGGTGGGGCATTGAGCAGCGTGTGGGTGCTCGAAACCAGCTCGAAATGCTTTTCGGGATGGGCCAGCGCGTAGTGGGTCACCAGCGCCGTCACATGCGCGGTCTCGGTTTGTTCAGACTTGAGAAACTTGCGTCGCGCGGGCGTATTGAAGAACAGGTCCTGAATCGTAAACGTCGTGCCCGGCGGGCCGCCCGCGTCCTCTACCCGCGCGAGCTTGCCGCCGTGGATCTCGATGCGCGTACCCGCGTCCTCGTCCGCGGCACGGGTCGCAAGCTCCAGCCGGGCTATGGACGCGATCGAGGGCAGGGCCTCCCCGCGAAAACCGAGCGTGCTGATCTGAAGCAGGTCGTCGGACGACCGTATTTTCGAGGTTGCATGGCGCTCAAAGGCCAGCAGCGCGTCATCGCGGCCCATGCCGTGCCCATTGTCGGTGATGCGGATGAGCTTGCGGCCGCCGCCCTCGATCTCGATGCGGATACGTGTGGCCCCGGCATCGAGCGCGTTCTCGAGCAGTTCCTTGACCACCGATGCGGGCCGGTCCACCACTTCGCCCGCGGCGATCTGGTTGGCGACCTGGTCAGACAGAATGCGGATGCGGCCCATCCGCTTAGCTTACCCAAAGCGCCCATGCATCGCATCCGCACTGACCTGCGCTGCTACAAATCCTGCTTGAACGTGCCGGTAACATGCTTTTAGGATGGATTTCGCAGGAGCTCCTTAAGCTCGTCCAGCAAGCTCGTCCAGCGTCCGCAGCCTACACGGTTTCAGGCGCGGCCGGCGTCAGGGTGAGTTCCACAGTCTGTGTTCCCAGGCGCAGGTGTTTCGCCGTGAGCCGCACGATGCCGGGCTGCTCCCCGGCGCGCAACCACACGGCCCCGGTGCCGCCGACCAGCGCAAACGGATTATCGCCGATCAGCGCGCCGGGGCCTTCCAGCGTGAAGACGACCGGATCATTCGCCGATGGATGCACATTGCCGAACTCGTCGGTGACGCGCAGCACGACGCGGGTCGTGTCCGCCCCATCGGCGACGAGGGTGCGGTCATCCGGCAGCAGGACGAACCGGCGGTCGACGCCATTGCCGGACAGGCTGCGCGAAATCACCTGTTTGCCCTGGATGTAGCCGTCGATGCGCAGATCACCCCAGCCGAATTGCAGTTTCTTACTGCCAAGTACCCGGAGGTCAAGCTGGAAGGGCGGATAGCGCAGGTGCGCGAACTCGGCGCGGTCCGGGTCGAGCTCCGCCACCGGCGTCCACGGGTTGGACGGGTCGCTGTGCTCGCGCAGGGAGAACTTGAGATGGTCGCAGTTGCTCGAGACCACCGCGCGCCGGAACCCGACGGCTTCGTCGCCCTTGGCCCAGTGGAACGCGGGCTCGAGCACGACCTCCTCCGCGGGGTCGCACTGCGATTTGTAGAAACCGGCCGCGGCCTTGGGCTCGCGAAAGATATCGGTCACGCCGTGGTAGCAGATACGGTCCCCGGCGCCAAAGTTGGCGTGGGTGTTGTAGTCGAACGCGCACCAGCCGATGCCGCCGGCGTACTGGGGGTTTGACGCAAGCTGGTCGTGGATGCGCGCGTGGCGCAGGGTGTGTTCGCGCTGCCGCTCGTCGTCGTCCGTGGTCTTGACCGGATAGGTGTGCCCGACAAACTCCGTATTGAGGTAAAGCGGGTGGTTCGGCGCGCGCAGCGGGAAATCGAAATCGTTGATCGTGAACACATCTTCAAGCAGCTCCGAGTCCTTGAAGTTGCGGATGCCGCCGGTCTGCCGGGTGCTGTCGAGCGCGTGGGCCAACGCATTGGTGCGCGTGTAAAAATCGTGATCATCGCGCGATTCGTTGATGCGGACGCCCCACAGAATGATCGAGGGATGGTTCCAGTCGCGACGGACCATGCGGCCGACATTGTCGATGGCGATCTGTTTCCATGGCTCCGGCCCGATGTGCTGCCAGCCCGGAATCTCCTCAAGCACGAGCAGGCCGATCTCATCGCAGCAGTCCAGAAAGTGCCGGGACTGCGGGTAATGCGAGGTGCGCACGATGTTGCAGTGCAGCTTGTGGCGCAGGATTTGAGCATCCTGCCACTGCACGCGCGCCGGCATGGCCTGGCCGACGAAGGGAAATGTCTGGTGGCGGTCGAGCCCGCGCAGTTTGATGATCTTTCCGTTGAGCGAGAAGCCGCCGTCGGTGAAAACGGCTTCGCGGAAGCCGACGCGGCGAAGATCTTCGTCGAGGGTCTCGCCATTGCGCTGGAGCTGTACATGCACGGTGTAGAGCTTCGGCTTATCGAGCTGCCACAGTTCGATACCGTTGAGCTTGGGGAGCGTAACCGTGTGTCGGGCGGGGTCATGCGCGGTTTCGGTGCTCCCGTACGCAGGAGCGCTGGTCCGTGGGTCCAGGCCCGCATCCGGATCTGCCGAAGCGGGAGGCTGGATGGCCTGTTTGCCGCGCCCGACCACCCGGTCGCCGTCCCGCAGTTCAACCTCCAGCGAGAGATGGCCATTTGCTACTTCGTTGCCTGAGAGGAAGCAGTCGACCTCGAGCGAGGGGTTCCCGCTCCCCACGTCCACCGGCCTCGCGTGGATGTTGTCAAGGAAGGTATCCGGCACCACGCGCAGCGAGACCTCGCGGTAGATGCCGCCGAAAGTCATGTAGTCGATCTCATAGCCGAACGGCGGAATGTCGCTCCGTTCGGTCGAGTCCAACTGGACGACCAGTACGTTGTCGTCGCCCTTCTGCAGGTGAGGCGTGAGCTCGAAGGAAAACGGCGTGTAGCCGCCCTTGTACTCGCCCAGCGCGTGACCGTTGATCCAGACGGTCGATGCGGTCATCGCTCCTTCGAAATCGACAAACACACGCTTGCCTTCGGCGCCCGGGGGGTACTTGAAGCGGCGGCGATACGTCGAGATGAACTCATACTCACGATCGTCGAAGTCGTGCCAGGGCAGCCGTACATTGGAATGCGGGATGACCACGCGTTCAAAGCCGGAGTCGTCGAAAGCAGGGGCTTCGGCGCCCTCCACCTTTGCTGCCTTGTAGCGCCAGCCACGGTTGATCGGCAGCGTCGTTCTGCCCTTCGCGGTCCCGTCAGCAGCCAAGGCCGAAGTACGCGGAAGCGAGGCAGCGGCAAGGACCGCGCCCGTAGTCTTGATGAAATCCCGTCTACGCATAAATGTATTGTCGATTCTAGGCACCGCACCCGCGTTTGTCAGCACCTGGATGGATAATTTCCGGCAAATACCGGCTCGAGCGCCTTCTACACGCGAAACGCAGACGCGCTGTGCGATCTACAAGAACAACCGCGACGGTTCGTTTACCGACGTCACCATCAAGGCCGGCCCAGAGTTCGCAATCCGGCCCAGAGTTTGCAATACTGGCGCGCGAGGACTCGCCCTTGGCGACTTCGACAAGGGCGGCCCGATAGAGGTGCTGATCAACAACAGTGCTAACGTGGGTCCAGGCTACATGGCCGTTCACTTTCACGCCATCCGGATGGACGTCGCTTGTCGCTCTGCGGGACTTCCGTTGGAATAAAGGACAATGTGACGGTTGGCCCAGGTCCAAAAATAGCCGCGCTTTGAGCAGGGTTACCGGTCAGGATCAGTACGCTCTCGCTGGCATTGAGGATGTCCTGTGACACGGATGGGCATTGCGGACCAGCTCTTCGAGTTACCGCGTCATACTGGATGGGCGTGTTTCGGGTACGGGCCACTCTCCACACGAGCGCTATGTAGAAAGCGGTCCGAACTTGAGCGCACAGTTGACTTAGGGCTGCTGCACTAATTGATAGGATTGCGCCCCTGTTCCGTTGCAGGTGTAGGCCTGTAACGGAACGTAGTTGCTTGTGGATGCACCGGGGACGTCAAGGCACTTAGCGCTGCTCTTGACCACGAATTTAAATGTCCCGTTGCCCAGGGAGACGGGCATCCACTGCTGGTTGGGCGCGGCGCCGTACTGATAAATTTGCAGGAGATTGCTGCCCTGGCGAACATCCCAAACGCCATTGACGGCATTAATATTCTCCACCTGGTAATAGCCGTCGCCGGCCGGGACGAACCGCCACTCCTGGTTACTCTGCGCGCTGCCGCAGATATTCTGCTGGACGCTGCTGCCGTTCGCGGTCTTCGATCCGGCGACCTCGACGCAGCGATTGCTGTTGGTATTGATGATGGTGTACGGAACATTCGGAAGCACTGTGCCGCCGATGTCAGGGCCGCCGTTGAGCAGCGAAGCAAGAAAGGCAAAGCCCTGTGTGCCCCAGGTCGATTCAGCGCCGCTGGTGGTCAGCAGGGAGTTTGCGTCCCTGGAGTCGGTTTTGTAAATCCACAGCAGGGTACTTACTTTCTGGCTAAGCATGGCGTTCAGAAAGTTTGTGGGATTGGAGGGACCGCTGGCAGTGTAGGGGCCATCCTCGGCGAACATGATCGCAAACCCGCCGTTGCGCAAGGCTTGCACACGCGAGACGGTGCTTGCCGTGCTGCTGTAATTGAAAACATATCCGTGGAGGTCAAACAGCAGGTTGGATCGCCCTTGAAGGAGCTGCTGGCCCTGGCTCAGGATGACGTCTTCGGACGAGTCAAAATAGCTGCCCGGGACGACAACGATGTTCTTGTTACCGGCTGCGCGAATGTTATCGACCATATCCTTCATATCGCTGAGCCAGGTCAGAGGATTGGCGCCGCCGTAGGGTTCGTTCCAAACCTCAAGCCATACGTCGGGCTGGTTTTTGAACTGGGTGGCGATCTGCCGCATTTTGATCTTGTAGTCGGCGTAATAGGTTTGGGCGGAGGGAGTTTCGCCGGCCATCTGCGCGCCGGTCGCCATCCAGTAGCCGGGGTTAAGCAGCGTGACCTTGCCGTGGGCGCGGTTGTCATCGACAACCGCCTGCAGTGAGACCACGGGCTCGCCGGCGGTACCGGTGAGCTGCCCTCCGCTAACGGGCTGCACCGAGAGATCCGTGATCGCCTCGCGCACGATGTTGATGTTGAAGTTGCTCATGGAGGACGCGTTGGGGCCGTTGGTGCCGAATGCGTTCACCCCGGCGAAAATCGCGGGCGAGCCGTTTTTAAGTATCTGGGTGCCAGCTATGGTGTATGCATCCTGCGATGTGTTCTGTGAGAGCGAGAGCGCCGGGAAGCTAAGGACCAGGGCGCATGAGCTGGCGATATTTCTGAGTTTGTGCATTGCGGTGTCTCCGGGGGAACGCATCCTCGTGTAGCAGGAGGTTCGCAGGTTTACTCCGAAAGCGCGCGAACACCGAGCAAATGGCTCGGGTGAATCGCTGCTGCTTCCCGAATGCTAAAGATTGTTAACCGTCTGTGTGAACTGCCTGTGACGATCGGCTAGGGCAGGGCAGGATAAAGTCGCGCGGGATTCGAGCATTGGCCAATTGCAATTCGTTGCAACAAGAACCGCGCTCACAAAGGTAAATCGGAGTCTACCATTAAGCGAATCGAGGCGGCAGTCCGGTCACGGAATGTGCACGCACTGCTGCTTGCGATCGCCTGGATATTGCCCGTGTACCGGCCAAGCACGGCCCCCGCCGCGTATGCAGAAGCCATGGCGTGCTCGCTCCCCCGTGCTCGCTCCCCATAGAAACAAACCATAGCAATCGTAACCGCGTCGAGAGCGGAAACAGTTACCTGTGCTGCCGCTCAAGGAGATGGCTGCGCACCTGGGTCTCGAGCTCAGGTCTCCGTCCGTGGGCGGGTTGCCTTGCCTATTGCCCGGCTGCGTTAAGGTGAATCGTTCGCCCGGTCTTTGCCGACGTTCGAGCCGCGTCGAGAATGCGCATCACGGTAACATTTGTATCGAGCGAGTTGAGGTCGCCCTTGGGCTGGAGTTCGCCGCGCAGCACGGCTGACAGGTAGTGCAGCGGGCTGTCCTGCGGGGGCGCGAGCGGGGGCGCGGTTTCCGTGTGCTCAGCGGCTTGGCCGGGCAGGCGGATGCGCAGTCCGTTCAGCGCGACCGTGTCGACGTAGCCCTTCGCCCCATACACCTCCATATCCTTGCGCTGGAAGGGCCAGTTCCACGAGCCCTGGATGATCGCCTGTGCATGGGGATAGGTCAAGATGATTGTCCCCTCGTCATCCACTTTCGGGTATACCTTTGGCTTGATCTGCTGCGTGACCGCCGTAACGGTCAACGGCGCCTCGCCGTGCATCAGCCAGGTCGCAAGATCGACGCCGTAGCAGCCGAAGTCGAACAGCGCGCCAGCGCCGTTCTGCACGGGGTCGGTCAGCCAGTTCAGGAACTCCGGTCCCACGCCGATCTCCTTCGGGCCTTCGTGTCCGTCGTGTACGACCAGCTTGCGCAGGTCGCCGATCTGCCCGCTCCACAGCAGCTTCGCGGCGGCGGTGTTCGAGGCGTACCAGGTGGTCTCGTAGTTGACCAGCACGGGCACGTTGAACTGTCGCGAAAGCCCCTGAATTGCCAGCGCGTCAGCCAGCGTGGTGCTCAATGGTTTTTCGACCATCGACGCGAGATGGTGCCGCGCGGCTTCCTCAATGGCCGCACGATGGCCTGCGATCGAGGTGTACACCAGCACCGCTTGCGGCTTCGTGTGTGCCAGCATCTCCGCTTCAGTGGGGAAGAAGAGCTGCGGCGGTAAGTGATATTTTGTGGCGTAGCGGGTTCGCAGTGCCGCGTCCGGCTCGGCCACGCCGACCAGCTGCACCTCAGGGTGCGCGGAAAGCTGGTCGAACCAGCCCCCGACGTGGCCGTGCACCAGGCCTACAATGGCGACGCGCAAGGGTGGCTGATCCGCCGCGTGCGCGGTTGGGATTGCGAAGAAGGCAAAAAACAGAAGAAGTGTGCCGAGCCGGATTACAACGCGAGAGTGCATGGCAGCCATGTTAGTCGAAAGCAGTAGCTCTTTGCATTCGGCGCGCAATAAGAAATTGCAGGCCCGATACGTGCGGCTGCGACGTGAACGTCGAGGGCGCGAACTCGGCGCGTACTCGGCGCGCTGAGCAGGTCAGTGCGTGGGAGCACACCATTACAAATGGGATGACATCCGGCTGTGCCATGGGATACATCTGCCGTACTTTCAAATGCCAACAAGACAACCCAGGCCAACCCTTTCCGCATCACGCGTGGTGCTTTCAGCGATTGTGATGGTGGGCACTCTGGCCGCGCTATGAGCTGGGTGGGGCAAAAAGGAGCGGTGGTCCGCGCGGCGGGGGAAACGATGGGCGTGCCGGCCGTGCTGATGGACGAAATCGGCGCTCCGATTCGCCGGCCTGTCACGGACGCTGAAATCCTGGCTCATTTAGATCGCCACAGCGCCGCCGTGATGAAACCGCTCTATCGCACCTCCGAGTTCTGCGCGAGCTGCCATAAGGCGGCGCTGCCTGCGAACCTGAACGGCTACACGTCGCAGCGCGTCATTTCGCTCTATGACGAGTGGCAGAACTCCTCGTTCGCCAAGCAATCGCCGCTGCCCTTTTATGTCAAGGACTCGGCCTCAAGCTGCCAGACCTGCCACATGCAGCGCGATCCTTTAAAGACCGTGGATTACGGCGCGAAGCATGGCGCCCTGGCCTCCCATCGCTGGCTAGGGGCGAACACGTGACCGCGACCGTAAAGTATCGACGCTTCACCCAGCACTTCATGGACTTCGGCGTGAACGAGCATGAAGGCAAGCACTACGAGCAACCGATCGTGGATATGGTGAGCGTGTCGCGTACGCTGTTCGCCGGCGAGAACAAGCCTGCCGTGCCGGGCCCGGCGGAAAATAAAGACTGGATGCGCTGGAACAACTACGGCGTCGCCCTGCTCGACGCCCAGCAGTACGCGGCGAGCTGGGCCGCGTTCGAACATGTAGCGACCTCGCGGCCTGATTACCCGGACGCGTACACCAACCTCGCCATCGCGGATATCCAGTGGGAGAAGTACGGGGACGCGCTGCCGAGCCTCGAAAAGGCGCTTACGCTTGCACCCAAGAACTCCACGCCCAAGGCGCGCGCCTTGTACTACCGCGCGTTGGTCGAGCGCAACGAGGGCAACATGGACGGAGCGATAGCAGACTTGCTGCAGGTCGCGGCCCTGTTCCCGCGCTCGCGCGATGCGCATCGCGAACTGGGCTTCTCCTACTACCAGCAGCACAGATACGAGCAGGCCCGCGCCGAGTACGAAACCGTGCAGACCATCGACCCGGACGACCTGGCCGCGTACTATAACCTCGCCATCCTGTACCGGCGCATGGGAAAAAAAGACAAGGCGCGCGAGCCGGCCGCATACTTCGCCGACGAGAAGGACGACCCGACAGCCAGCGTCTACGCGCTGGAATACCGGCGCAAGCAGCGCGACGTGGCGCAGGAAAGCGTGGTGTGGCACGTGCATGACCTGGACAAAGGTGGTTCCACGGTCGCCGACCCTGGCGCACAGCCGACCCGCTTCAGCGCTACGATGCAGTAATGAGCTTTCGTCTCCTTCTTGTATTCGCGGGCCTGGCGGTCGCGCCGCTCGCGTGGGCCGGCGGCCCTTCCAAAGCCCAGATCGCGGCCGGCGATCAGTTGTTCCATGGATCCGGGTGCGCGCACTGCCATGGTGAAAATTTGCAGGGGTCGGATGTCGGCCCGAGTTTGCGGGACGTGGGCAAGCGGCTGAAACCGGACCAGATCACCAAGCAGATCCACGATGGCGGTATGGTCATGCCGGCGTTCGGCAATGTGCTGTCTGGCGACCAGATCGACCAACTGGTCGCGTTTCTGCGCACGCAAAAGGCGAAGACTCCCCGCAAGAACAAGCCTTCAGCCGGCTTGTAGCGCTTTAATGGCCCGCGAGGAGAGCTTTTCCTTTACCTTCGGTAAGCTCCACGATGCGATCGAGCGCGGGCGCAGCGAAGAGCTCGCGCTCCCCATTGGGCCCAGCGCACCTCAACCGAGGTAAGCGCCGGCGAAGCGCCCAGGCCGAAGTGCAAGCGCAGATCGCTGCTCGAGCTATAGCTGGAGCCGCTGCGCACCTCATCCACCCAGCTTCTCGCAGCGCTATGCAGAACGACGCGCGCCCCGATCGCATCGCGGTTCGACTGCACGCCTCGCAGCTGCAACCCGAGCCAGTGGTTCGTCTTTTTCGCTTCGTTCACCAGCAGCATGGGCCGGTCGATGTGGCCGTCGCCGTTGTAGTCCGCCGCAGAGGAGCCCATGCCCGCCTGCTCGCGCCCGTCCTCATTGAACGCCACACCCGCATCGCCGGCAATATCGGTAAATGTCCCGTTGTGATTGTTGTGGTACAGGATCGCCGGGGTGGAATCGCAGGCCACGTACAGGTCCGGCCAACCGTCCTCGTCGTAGTCGCCCACGCCCTGCCCACCCTGTTGCCGTCAGCCCTGCTTTCGCGGTGACGTCGGTGAAAGTGCCGTTCTGGTTGTTGTGGAACAGATAGCTGATCGGCGAGCTACTTCCTGTTTTTGAACTCGGCAAAACAGTCCCGTTCACAAGGAAAATATCCGGCCAGCCATCGCGATCGTAATCGAGGATCGCGACACCGGAGACCGTCGCCTCCACGATGTAGCACTTCACCGCGTCGTCGCCGGATACACGCCTGCGCCCGCACGAGCCATGGCAGCAGGATGAGCAACACAGCAAGCAACGCGCGTATCACTTGACTGGCTTGCCTTGCTTCGTGCCCATCGGAACCGTGCGCAGGATATGGCCACCCTCTTCGATCACGTACAGATTGTTTGCCTGCAGATCCTTGAGCGCATCCCTCGCGCCGCTGGGCCACGCGATCTCGACGAGATCGGCCTTTGCCGCTGTGTTCAACCCGAAGTGAAGGCGCAGATCGTTCTGCGAGTAGTAACTGCCGCCGCTGCGCACTTCATCAATCTGCCGCAGCGGTTTTCCTGGCGTTGCCTCCGTGCCTGTTAGCGCGGTCACGGCAATGCGCGCACCCACGCCGGTGCGGTTGCTTTTCTTCCCGACCAGGCGAATCTTCAGGAAGTTGCGCTGCACCGTGCTGTCGCAGCGCAGCAACTGCGGCGCACTGTTGACACAGTTCACCACCGCGTCCATGTCGCCGTCATTGTCATAGTCGCCAAACGCGCAGCCGCAGCCGCCGTAATGCCCGGCCCGGCAAGACTCGTGACCTCCTCAAACTGCCCGTTGCGCAGGTTGCGATACAGGTACTTGTGCTCGGCATACGGCGCATCCAGGTGCGAGCCGTCGACTTCGGGATACACGTGGCCGTTCGAGATAAAAATACCGAGCCAGCCGTCGTTATCGACATCGAGAAACCCGACGCCCAGCCCAGATAGCGCGTGTTCACGCCAAGGCCGGAAAGATACGTGTGGTCCTCAAAAGTCCCGTCACCCAGGTTCTGGTACAGCGAATCCGTGTCGCCGGCAAATTCGTCTTCACAATATCGAGCAGTCCGTCGCGATTAAAGTCACCCGCCGCCACGCCCATGCCCGCCTGCGGTTTGCCGTCGGGCGAGTAGGCCACGTCTGCCTCGATCGCCGCATCCGCGATGCAATGGCAAGAGTGAATCTTCCCGCACCCGAGTTCGCCCAGCAGGAAATCAGCGCAGGGTATACGGCGGTGCGGGTAACTCTTCGGAACTCTGCAAAGCAAAGGGTAGAGTGGGTTGATTCCGATGCCAGCCAGATCATCGGTGAAGAAGCAAGCCGTTCTTTGAGCGAGTCCGAAAGGCGAGTGGTGAACTATGCCGCAGAGCAAGGACAAA
>JAABUX010002330.1_pt1 | contig 27091 bp, 20 predicted proteins | sample 5561851 | NCBI WGS metagenome assembly JAABUX01 (sample SAMN10711883, study PRJNA513361) | rock metagenome | isolation source: Antarctica rocks | place: Antarctica: Victoria Land, Richard Nunatak red sandstone | collected 2016-01-03 | reverse complement strand
GGCCGCCAGATCGGCGACCGTCCCAGCCAAGCCGTCACCATCCTCTGCATGGTCGTCGCCGCCATTTGCGGCACGTTGAGCTTCTTGCCGATCCTGCACGGTGATGCGCTGCCGGGTCAGCTCGACCTCGGGACCTGGATCGACGTCGAAGGCTTCCACGCCGATTGGACGCTGCGCTACGACACGCTCTCGGCCGTCATGGTCGCGATGGTGACCTTCATCGCCACGCTGATCCATATCTACAGCGTCGGCTACATGAGCCACGACGCCACCATCCCGCGGTTCTTCTCCTACCTCAGCCTGTTCACCTTCGCGATGCTGATGCTGGTGACGGCCAACAACTTGCTGCAGCTGTTCTTCGGCTGGGAGGGCGTCGGCCTCGCGAGCTACCTGCTGATTGGTTATTGGTATGACCGGCCCAGCGCCTGCCGCGCCGCGATCAAGGCCTTCGTCGTCAACCGCGTCGGCGACCTGTTCTTCGCCGTCGGCATCGCCCTCGTGTTCGCGACCTTCGGCACCATCGAGTTCCCCGACATCTTCGCGGCCATCCCGACGCATCTGGACGACAGCTACGGTGTCCTCGGCCACACCTGGCGCGCCTACGAGGTGATCGGCGTGCTATTGTTCCTGGGCGCGATGGGCAAATCGGCGCAGATCGGCCTGCATACCTGGTTGCCGGACGCGATGGAGGGCCCGACCCCGGTGTCGGCCCTGATCCATGCCGCCACGATGGTCACCGCCGGCGTGTTCCTCGTCGCCCGGATGTCGCCGATCCTCGAATTCGCGCCCGGTGCGACCTCGTTCATCACCTTCATCGGCGCCACCACGGCGCTGTTCGCGGCCACTATCGGCTGCGTGCAGACCGACATCAAGCGCGTCATCGCCTACTCGACCTGCTCGCAGCTCGGCTACATGTTCATCGCCGCCGGCGTCGGCGCCTATCAGGTGTCGATCTTCCACCTCTTCACCCATGCCTTCTTCAAGGCGTTGCTGTTCCTGAGCGCGGGTTCCGTCATCCACGCGATGTCCGACGAGCAGGACATGCGCAAGATGGGCGGCATCTGGCGCAAGATCCCGGTCACCTACGTGGTGATGTGGATCGGCAGCCTCGCCCTCGCCGGTATCCCGATCTTCGCCGGCTACTACTCCAAGGACGCGATCCTCGAGGCCGCCTTCGCCAAGCACAGCGCCGTTGCCCTCTACGGCTATTGGTGCGGTATCGCCGCCGCGTTCCTGACCGCGTTCTACTCGTGGCGGCTGCTGATCATGACGTTCCACGGTGCACCCCGCGCCGATCACCACACGATGGAACACGTGCACGAGAGCCCCTGGATGATGCTCGGCCCGCTCGTCGTGCTGGCGGCCGGCGCGGTGCTCGCCGGCGTCGTGTTCGCCCCCGACTTCATCGGCGAGGCCTGGCCCGAGTTCTGGCACGGCGCCATCGCCCAGGGCCCGGCCAACCACGTGCTCGCCGACATGGAGCACATCCCGAGCCTGTTCGCCCTGCTGCCCACCATCGTCGGCGTGCTCGGCATCGCGCTCGCGTACCTCTTCTACATGCTCCGCCCAACGCTCCCGGTGCAGCTCGCCCGCGCCATGCCCGGCGTCTACCGCTTCCTGCTCAACAAGTGGTATTTCGACGAGCTCTACGACTGGCTCTTCGTCCGCCCCGCCGGCGTACTCGCGCGCCTGCTGTGGCAAGTCGGCGACGCGACCGTCATCGACGGCGTGCCCAACGGCCTCGCCGCCCTCACCACCGACGGCTCCGCCCAGGTCGTGCGCCTCCAGAACGGCTCGGTCGCGGTCTACGCTTTCACCATGCTGATCGGCCTCGTCGTGCTCGTCAGCGTCTTCCTGCTGTTCCGGTGGTAGCCCAAGAGATGAACGGGACAATGAATGCCGCCATGAACTCCGCCGGCTTCCCCATCCTCTCGCTGTTGACCTGGCTGCCGCTTGTCGGCGTCGTGTTCATCATGCTCGTCCGCGGCGACGAGGCGGTCGTGGCCCGCAACGCCCGCTTCGCCGCGCTCTGGACCAGCCTGATCGTGTTCCTGCTCAGCCTGAAACTCTGGTTCGGCTTCGACCAGGCCGAGCCCGGCTTCCAATTCCAGGAACACCTCGCCTGGCTGCCCGACTTCAAGGTCGACTACCGCATGGGCGTCGATGGCATCTCGGTCCTGTTCGTCCTGCTGTCGACCGCGCTGACGCCAATCTGCATCTTGTCGAGCTGGGACGCGGTGCAGACCCGGGTGCGCGAGTACATGATCGCCTTCCTGGTGCTCGAGACCATGATGGTCGGCATGTTCTGCGCCCAGGACTTCATTATCTTCTACATGTTCTTCGAGGGCGTGCTGATCCCGATGTTCCTGATCATCGGGATCTGGGGCGGCGCCCGCCGGGTCTACGCGAGCTTCAAGTTCTTCCTCTACACGCTGCTCGGCTCGATCCTGATGCTGCTGGCGGTCCTGGCCGTCTGGTATACGGCCGGCACCACCGACATCGCGGTGCTGATGACGGCGCAGTTCTCCGGCCGGATGCAGTTCTGGCTGTTCCTGGCCTTCCTCGCCTCGTTCGCCGTCAAGGTGCCGATGTGGCCGGTGCATACCTGGTTGCCGGACGCCCACGTCGAGGCGCCGACCGCGGGTTCCGTCATCCTGGCCGGCGTGCTGCTCAAGATGGGCGCTTACGGTTTCCTGCGCTTCTCGCTGCCGATGCTGCCGCAGGCCAGCGCGCAGTTCGCGCCGCTGATGTTCGCGCTCGGCGTGGTCGCGGTAATCTACACCTCGCTCGTGGCGCTCGCGCAGACCGACATGAAGAAGCTGATCGCCTATTCCTCGGTCGCCCACATGGGTGTCGTCGTGATCGGCATCTTCACTTTCAACGCTCAGGGTATTCAGGGCGCCCTGTTCCAGATGCTCTCCCACGGCGTCGTCTCGGCCGCGCTGTTCCTCTGCGTGGGCGTCATCTACGACCGGATCCACACCCGCGACATCGATCGCTACGGCGGCCTGGCGCAGCGCATGCCGGCCTACGCGACGGTGTTCATGCTGTTCACCATGGCGAGCATCGGCCTGCCCGGCACGGCCGGGTTCGTGGGCGAGTTCCTCGTTCTGGTCGGCGCCTTCAAGGTCAACTTCTGGCTCGCGTTGCTCGGCAGCATGGGGATGATCCTGGGCGCGGGCTACATGCTCTACTTGTATCGCCGGGTGATCTTCGGCGCGCTGACCAAGGCCGATCTGCGCTCCATCCTCGACTTGTCGCCGCGCGAGATGGCGGTATTCGCCCCGCTCGTCGTGCTCACGCTGTGGATGGGCATCTATCCGAGCAGCTTCACCGGCTTCTTCGACGCGACCGTCCACGCCATGGTCGAGCAGCACGCCGCCGCCCTCAGCAGCCATAGTTTCGCGAGTGTCACGCCATGAACTGGGCCCTCGCTCTCCCCGAGATTGTCTTGGCCGGCAGCGCCATGGCGATACTAATTTACGGCGTGCTGCAGAAGCGCGACGCCACCTTCGCCTGCACCATGCTCTCCGTCGCAGCCCTCGTGCTCACGGGCGCGCTGGTAATGTCGTCGGGCTCGGGCACGGGCTTCCGCGGCCTGTTCGTCGTCGACCCGTTCGCCGACTTCATGAAGATCCTGATCCTGGCCGGCGCCGGGCTGAGCATGATCTTGGCGCTCGAGTTCAACGAGCGCGAGGGCATCGCACGTTTCGAGTTCCCCGTCCTGATGCTGCTGTCCACCGTCGGCATGATGATCATGTGCAGCACGGCCAGCCTGATGACGCTGTATCTCGGTCTCGAGCTGCAGTCGCTCGCGCTTTACGTGCTCTGCGCGTCGGACCGCGACAACACCCGCTCGGCCGAGTCCGGGCTCAAGTTCTTCATCCTCGGTGCGCTCGCCTCCGGCCTGCTGCTCTACGGCATCTCGCTGGCTTATGGCTTTGCCGGCTCGATGGATTTCGGCGAGCTCGCAATCGCCCTGGCCAAGCCCGGCGCCGCCTCTCCCGGCCTGATCGTCGGCGTCGTCTTCATCATCGCGGGCCTGGCCTTCAAGCTCTCCGCGGTGCCGTTCCACATGTGGACGCCTGACGTCTACGAGGGCGCACCCACGCCGGTGACCGCGTTCATGAGCACCGCCCCCAAGGTCGCGGCCATCGCGCTGCTGCTGCGCGTGCTCGAAGTGCCGTTCCATCCGGTGTTCCAGCAATGGTCGAGCCTGATCGTCATCGTCTCGATCGCGTCCATGGCGCTGGGCGCGCTCGCCGCGATCGGCCAGAAGAGCATCAAGCGCCTGATGGCCTACTCGTCCATCGGCCATATCGGCTACGCGCTGATCGGCCTGGCCGTCGGCAGCGAGGAAGGCATCCGCGGCGTGATGATCTACATGGTCACCTACGTCTTCATGAGCGCTGGCGTGTTCGCCGTTCTCGTCGCCATGCGCCGCCGCGGCCGCGCGCTCGAGCAGATCAGCGACCTCTCGGGCCTGGCCACCACCAACCCCGGCCTCGCCCTGATGATGACCATCTTCATGTTCGGCATGGCCGGCATCCCGCCGTTCTCCGGCTTCTTCGGCAAGCTCTACGTCTTCCGCGCCGCCGTCGATGCCGGTTTCTGGACGCTGGCCGTCATCGGCGTGCTCACGAGCGTCGTCGGTGCCTTCTATTATCTGCGCGTCATCAAGGTGATCTATGTCGACAAGCCCGAGCCCGCCTTCGACAAGCACTCCACTTCGCTGGCCTTCGTCGGTGTCGTCGGCGCCCTCGTCACGACCTTCTTCTTCGCGCTGCCCGCCCCGGTGATCGGCGCGGCGCAGAACGCGGCCCGGCTGCTGTTCGGATAACCCGCCCCCATGCTGCTCGTCGTCGACGCCGGCAATACCAACGTCGTGATCGCTGTCAACGACGGCACGTCATGGCGCGGGATCTGGCGGATCGCCACCGAACCACAACGCACGTCCGACGAATACGCCGTCTGGCTGCTGACCCTGCTCAACCTCTCCGGCCTCAAACCGGCCCAGATCGATCGCGCCGTGATCGGCACCGTCGTGCCGGCCGCGCTCTACCATCTGCGCCGCCTCTGCCGCGACTACTTCTCCACCGAGCCGCTCATCGCCCGCTCGCATCTCGACTGGGGCTTCGACATCCGCGTCGACAACCCGGCCGAGGTCGGTGCCGACCGGCTCCTCAACGCCCTGGCCGCCCATCGCGACTACAAGGGCCCCCTCGTCGTCATCGACTTCGGCACCGCCACCACCTTCGACGTGGTCGACGTCGACGGCGCCTATCTCGGCGGAGTCATCGCCCCCGGGATCAATCTCTCCATCGAGGCGCTGCACAAGGCCGCCGCAAGGCTGCCCCGAATCGGCATCGGCCGCCCCCAGGCCGTCATCGGCCGTTCCACCATCCCGGCCATGCAATCCGGCATCTATTGGGGCTATGTCGGCCTCATCGAAGGCCTGGTCACCCGCATCCAGGCCGAGTACGAAGGCACCCTCAAGGTCGTCGCCACCGGCGGGCTCGCCCCGCTGCTGGCCGAAGGCACCACGATAATCGAGATCATCGCACCCCAACTGACGCTGGACGGACTTCGCTTGTTGGCGGACCGCAACCCAGCCCCCACATTGGGTCGCGATAGGCTGCGAGCTTCAGAAAGCGATTAACTCAATGGACGCGTATAGCGGAGACCTGGCCTTCCTGCCCCTGGGCGGGACGGGCGAGATCGGCATGAATTTCAACCTTTACCGCTGCAACGGCAAATGGCTCGCCGTCGACTGCGGCATCGGCTTCGGTGGCAGCGAAAACCCCGAGGTCGAGATCATGATGCCCGACCCGGGCTTCATCGCCGAGCGGCGCGACCAACTCCTCGCCCTCGTCATTACCCACGCCCACGAAGACCACATCGGCGCCGTCGCCCATCTTTGGACGCAACTGCGATGCCCAGTCTACGCGACGCCCTTCGCCGCCGCCGTGCTCCGCCGCAAGCTCGGCGAGGCCGGCCTCCTCAACGAAGTTCGCATCCACACCGTCAAGCCCGGCGGCCGCTTCGACATCGACCCGTTCGACCTGCAGTTCCTCCCCGTCTCGCACTCCATCCCCGAGGCCCAAGCCCTCGCCATCCGCACCCCGCACGGCAACATTCTGCACACCGGCGATTGGAAGCTCGACGCGCACCCAATGCTCGGCCAGCCTACCGACGAAGCCGCCTTCGCCCGCTTCGGCGAGGAAGGCGTGCTCGCCATGGTCTGCGACAGCACCAATGCCATGGTCGACGGCACGTCGGGCTCCGAGAGCGAGGTCCGCGACAACATGCGCGAGCTCATCGGCTCGATCGAGGGCCGCATCGCCGTCACCTGCTTTGCCAGCAACGTCGCTCGCGTGGAGAGCATTGCGCTGGCCGGGCGCGATGCCGGCCGCCGGGTCGCGCTGATCGGGCGCAGCCTGCGCAACATCGAAGCCGCCGCCCGCGACTGCGGCTACCTCGCCGACGTGCCGCCATTCCTGTCCGAGGACGGCGCCAACGCGCTCGACGACGACGAAGTGCTGCTCATCGTGACGGGCAGCCAAGGCGAGCCGCGCAGCGCGCTGTCCCGCATCGCGGCCGATACGCACCAGAATATCGCCCTCGGCGATGGCGACACCGTCATCTACAGCTCGCGCATGATCCCGGGCAACGAGCGCGCGATCATGTCGGTGCAAGACGGCCTCGTCCGCCGCGGCGTCCGCGTCATCACCGATGACGACGAGCCGGTCCACGTCTCCGGGCACCCCGCCCGCGAGGAGCTGCGCACGCTCTACCGCCTAGTACGGCCGAAATTCGCCGTCCCCACGCACGGCGAATGGCGCCACCTCTCGGCCCATGCCGACCTCGCCCGCGGCTGCGGCGCGACGCCGATTATGCTCGAGGATGGCGACGTGCTCGGCCTCGCGCCGGGGCATCCCGAGGTGATTGACAGCGCCCCGGTCGGCCGCCTCGTGCTCGACGGCAACCGCGTCGTCCCACTCGAAGGCGGCGTTCTCGCAGCCCGGCGCCGCATGCTGTTCAACGGCATCGTCGTCGGCAGCCTCGCCGTCGACGGGCAGGGCAGGGTGCTCGGCGAACCCCGCGTCAGCGCCCCCGGCCTGCTCGAGCCGAACGACCCCGAAGCCGCCCGCCTGGCCACCGAATGGACGCGCTCGCTCGCCGATCTCCCGGCCGGCATGCGCGGCGACGACACCGCGTTGATCGACGCCGCCAAGGCCGCGCTGCGCCGCGCCCTCGGTCGCCGACTGCAGAAGCGCCCCATGGTCGACGTGCACCTGCTGCGGGTCTGATGGACTGGTTCACCGCCACTCTCGTCTTCGTCATGGTCTGGTGGGTGCTGCTGTTCGCCGTGCTCCCGCTCTGGACCCGGCCGAAGCCCGAGGCCGACGAATTCACCGGCTGGCGCGGCGCGCCCGAAAGGCCGTTGCTCGGGCGCAAGTTGCTGGTGACGACGGCGGTGTCGATCGTGGTGTGGGCGGCCATCATGTGGCTCATCACCAGCAGCTCGCTCTCGTTCCGCACGCCCTGATCGCCAAATTGGCGACTGCCTGCAGAGATGCACACATTACAGGCAAGGTGTGTCTTGCGAGCCGTTTTTCCCGAAATCAGGGTCGAAAAATCCATAGACCGAATGATGCCGGGAGCGCAGCATGAAGCATCAGAACAGGGTTTTGCCCCATTCTGATGCATCGTTGGCGTTTCTTCCCTAAACTTGGCCCGCTGCGCTTCGGCGCGCGGGCCTTTTTTGTTGTTATCTCGGCTAGCCAGCAGTGTCACTCGGTTTCCGCCGTAGTGGGTGAAATTTTCGGTTAATTCGATCCCGCGGCGCAGCAATAACCCTGCGCGCACCCTGGCCTATTCAGGCCTTCGCCTCTGGACGATCTTTGGGTAGGGTCCGGCCGATCCCACCTTCAGGAACTCAATGCGCCTCTCGCACTCGCTCGTCCCGACCATCAAGGAGAACCCGGCCGAAGCGCAGATCGCCTCGCACCGCCTCATGCTGCGCGCCGGCCTCGTCCGCCAGACCTCGGCCGGCATCTACGCCTGGCTGCCGGTCGGCTGGCGCGTGCTCCAGAAGATCGAGCAGATCGTGCGCGAGGAGCAGGACCGCATCGGCGCCCAAGAAATGCTGATGCCGACCATCCAGTCGGCCGAACTCTGGCGCCGCAGCGGCCGCTACGACGCCTACGGCCCCGAGATGCTTCGCATCAAGGACCGCGGCGACCGCGAGATGCTGTTCGGTCCCACCAACGAGGAGATGGTGACCGACCTCGTTCGCCAGTCGGTCAACTCCTACCGCCAACTGCCGCAAATTCTGTACCACATCCAGTGGAAGTTCCGCGACGAGGTCCGCCCCCGCTTCGGCGTCATGCGCGGCCGCGAATTCCTCATGAAGGACGCCTACAGCTTCGATCGCGACTACGCCGGCGCCGTGATCAGCTATCGCAAGATGATGCTCGCCTACATGCGCACCTTCCAGCGCCTCGGCCTGTCCGCGATTCCGATGGCTGCCGAATCCGGCCCGATCGGCGGCAATCTGAGCCACGAATTCATCGTCCTCGCCCCCACCGGCGAGAGCCAGGTCTACTACGACGCAGCCTTCGAATCGGTCGATTACTCGAGCAGCAATTTCGACGCCGCCAAGCCCGACGATCTCGAACGCTTCTTCACCCTCATGACCACGCAATACGCCGCCACCGACGAGATGCACGACGTCCAGGCCTGGGACAAGGTCGAGCCTTCCAGCCGCCGCGAGGGACGTGGCATCGAGGTCGGCCACATCTTCTACTTCGGTTCCAAATACAGCGCCCCGCTCGAACTCGCCGTCCCCGGCCCCGACGGCAAGCCGATCCACCCCGAGATGGGCAGCTACGGCGTCGGCGTCTCCCGCCTCGTCGGTGCCGTGATCGAGGCCTCCCACGACCAAGCCGGCATCATCTGGCCCGATAGCGTCGCCCCGTTCGCGGCCGCCATCCTCAACCTCAAGCAAGGCGACGCCAACACCGATCGCCTGTGCGAGCAGGCCTACGCCCATTTCGCCGGCACCGCCCTCTACGACGACCGCGAAGAGCGCGCCGGTCCCAAATTCGCCGAGGCCGACCTGATGGGCCATCCCTGGCAACTCATCATCGGCCCCCGCGGCGCCGCCAACGGCATGGTCGAACTCAAGCGCCGCGCCACCGGCGAACGCCAGGAACTGTCCCTCGCAGACGCAATCGCCAAGATCGATGCTCCCTCTCCCGCTGGCGGGAAAAGGCCGGGGTGAGGGTGGTTCGCGCCACCAGACCCAGCTTTCCGCCCGCGGCCCCACCCTCACCCCAGCCCTCTCCCGCCAGCTTGAGAGGGCTTTTTGGAAGCGCATCAATGTTTGGTCCCTTCGAGCGCGCCGTCGCCGGGCGCTACCTGCGCGCCCGCCGCGGCGAACGCTTCGTCTCCGTCATCGCCGGCTTCAGCCTCGTCGGCATCGCGCTCGGCGTCGCCACGCTGATCATCGTCATGTCGGTCATGGGCGGCTTCCAGACCGACCTGCTCAACCGCATCCTCGGCTTCAACGGCCATCTCGGCGTCTACCCCACCTCCGGCAAGCTGCAGGAATACGACGCCACCGCGGCCCGCATCCGCGCCATCCCCGGCGTCATCGCCGCCACCCCGGTGATCGACGGCCAGGTCGCGTTCAGCAACAGCCGCGGCCAGTTCTCCGGCGGCTTCGTCCGCGGCGTCGAGCCGGAGCATTTCCGCGACATGGCCGCGGTCAAGATCGCCGACGGCAGCCTGGCCGACTTCAAAGGCGAGGACGCGATCGCGATCGGCACCGGGCTGGCCGGCAAGTTCGGCCTCGGCGTCGGCGACGACCTGATCCTGACCTCGCCCCAGGGCGCGGCCACCGCCTTCGGCACCATCCCGCGCCAGCGCGCCTACAAGATCGCCGCCCTGTTCTCCGTCGGCATGAACGAATACGACACCGCCTACGTGTTCCTGCCGCTGCCGGCCGCGCAAATCTTTTTCCAATCGCCCCAGGCGGTCTCGCAGATCGAGGTCCGCATCGCCGATCCGGACGACGTGCGCCGGGTCGGCCAGGCGGTGGCTGCGGCGCTGCCGGACATGCCGGTGCGCGTGATCGATTGGCGGCAGAACAACAACAGCTTCTTCGCCGCCATCAAGGTCGAGCAGAACGTCATGTTCCTGATCCTGACCCTGATCATCCTCGTCGCCGCCTTCAACGTGATCTCGTCGCTGATCATGATGGTCAAGGACAAGACCCGCGACATCGCCGTGCTCCGCACCATCGGCGCCGGCCGCGGCGCGGTGCTGCGCATCTTCCTGATGTGCGGCGCCTCGGTCGGCGTCACCGGCACGCTCGTGGGCGTCGTCCTCGGCGTGCTGTTCTGCCTCAATATCGAGATGCTGCAGCGCTGGGTCGAGGACGTCACCGGCGCCAGCGTGTTCAACCCCGAGGTCTATTACCTGACCCATCTGCCCGCAAAGCTGAATTTCGGCGAGGTGACGCAGGTCGTCGTCATGGCGCTCGCGCTCTCGCTGTTGGCTACGATCTACCCGAGCTGGCGCGCCGCCCGCACCGACCCGGTCGAAGCGCTGCGCCATGAGTGAGCCGCTCCGACTTGAGAACGTCGGCCGCACCTATCGCAGCGGCGAGAGCGGCCTGATCGTGCTCCGCGGCGCCGACCTGACCTTGCAGGCCGGCGAGATCGTCGCCCTCGTCGCCCCGTCCGGCACCGGCAAGAGCACCTTGCTGCACTTGGCCGGATTGCTCGAGCAGCCCGACGAAGGCGCCGTCCATGTCGACGGCCGCAACGCCGGCCACCTCTCGGACGCCGAGCGCACCGCCATCCGCCGCGACCGCATCGGCTTCGTCTACCAATCGCACCAGCTGCTGGCCGAATTCACCGCGCTCGAGAACGTCGTTTTGCCGCAGATGGTCGCCGGCCACTCCAAGCGCGTCGCCCGCGACCGCGCGGCCGCCCTGCTCGGCCAGTTCGGCCTCTCGGCGCGCCTGGGCCATTTGCCCGGCAAGCTCTCCGGCGGCGAGAAGCAGCGCGTCGCCATCGCCCGCGCGCTCGCCAACGCCCCCGGCGTCCTGCTCGCCGACGAGCCCACCGGCAACCTCGACGTCGGCACCAGCAACGTCGTCTTCGAGGAACTGCTCCACATCGTCCGCGCCCAAGGCGTCGCCGCCCTCATCGCCACCCACAACCCGTCGCTGGCCGCCCGCATGGACCGACGCGTCACGATCGCCGAGGGCAGGGTGGTGGATGCTTGATCAGGGTGACCCGCCACACCGAAAAACGCATGCAGGAACGGGCGATACCGTTGAGCTGGATAGAGCTCGCCGTGACCGCGCCCGACTGGACCGGCCCGGATCCCGATCCTCGGCTGTTCCGTTCGTTCAAGGCGATTGCAGAGGCCGGTGGACGGGTCCTGAGGGTTGTGCACCGGCCTGACGGTTCCGACATCCTTGTCGTCACAGCGCATTTCGACAGGAGTGCAAGGTCATGATGCGAACCAGCTACGATCCGGACGCCGACGCCTTCTATGCGCGCTTCGCCCCCGAAGGAACGGCGGTTGCTAGGACCACGGAGGTGGCTCCGGGCGTCATGCTCGACCTCGATGCATCCGGGCAAGTCGTCGGCATCGAAGTGTTGAGCGTGAAGGTGCGCGGCGCCGGCGCCTACGGCCAGCAACCCGTGCTAGCGGCGCATTAAGCGTTCGCGGACACGGTAAGATAGGGTCATGAATCCCGAGTCGTTCGTCCATCTCCGCGTCCACTCCGCCTACTCGCTCAGCGAGGGCGCGATCCGGCCCGACAAGATCGCGGCCCTGGCAAAGGCCGATGCGATGCCGGCCGTCGCCATCGCCGATACCGCCAATCTCTTTGGCGCGCTCGAATTCAGCCAATACTGCGTCGGGCAGGGCGTCCAGCCCATCGTCGGCTGCCAGATCAGCCTCACCCGCGCCGACAATCCGGCGCTCGCGCCCGACCCGGTCGTCGTCCTCGCGCAAGACGATGTGGGCCTCGCCAACCTGCGTATCCTCTCCTCCACCGGCTTCCTCGAATCCGACCCGGCCGCCCCCCAGCTCCCGCTCGCCCGCCTGCTCGACCATGCCGCCGGGCTGATCCTGCTCACCGGCGGCACCGGCGGCGCGGTCGCGCGGCTCCTCGCCGAAGGGCGCCAGCCCGAAGCCGAAGCGCTCCTCGCGCAACTCGCCGAAGCGTTCCCCGACCGCTGCATGGTGGAGCTGCATCGCCACGGGTTGGCCATCGAACGCGCCGTCGAGCCCGGGCTGATCGCGCTGGCCGACGCGCGCCGGCTGCCGCTCGTCGCCACCAACGAGTGCTTCTTCGCCACGCCGCAAATGTATGAGGCGCACGACGCGCTGCTCTGCATCGCCGAGGGGCGGCAGGTGAGCGAGCAGAACCGGCGCCGGGTCACGCCGGAGCATTGGTTCAAGCCGGCCAAGGCCATGCGCGCGCTGTTCGCCGACTTGCCGGATGCCTGCGACAACACGCTCGCCGTCGCCCGCCTGTGCGCCGTCATGGCCGAGAGCCGCAAGCCGCTACTGCCGGTCAGCCCGAAGGTCCGCGCCGGCCGGACCGAGGACGAGACCGTCCGCGCCATGGCCGCCGAAGGCCTCGCCCGCCGCATGGACGCGATGGCGGCCGACCAGCCGACCCGCGAGCGCTACGCGACCCAAATGGCTTACGAACTCGACGTGATCGCCGGCATGGGCTTCCCCGGCTACTTCCTCATCGTCGCCGACTTCATCCAATGGGCCAAATCCCAGAGCATCCCCGTCGGACCCGGCCGCGGCTCTGGCGCCGGCTCCGTCGTCGCCTGGGCGCTCACCATCACCGACCTCGACCCGCTCCGCTGGGGCCTGCTGTTCGAGCGCTTCCTCAACCCCGAACGCGTCTCGATGCCCGACTTCGACATCGATTTCTGCCAGGACCGCCGCGACGAGGTGATCGACTACGTCCGCCGCGAATACGGCGCCGACCGCGTCGCCCAGATCATCACCTTCGGCAAGCTGCAGGCCAAGGCCGCCGTGCGCGACGTCGGCCGCGTGCTCGGCCTGCCCTACGGCCAGGTCAACCGCGTCGCCGAGCTGATCCCCAACATCCCGGCCAAACCCGTCACGCTGAAGGAGGCCATCGACGGCGAACCGCGGCTGCAGGAGATGCGCGACGGCGACGAGAGCGTCCGCCGCCTGCTCGAAGTGGCGTTGCAGATCGAGGGCCTGTATCGCCACGCCTCGACCCACGCGGCCGGGCTCGTGATCGGCGACCGACCCTTGGTCGAGCTCGTGCCGCTGTATCGCGACCCGAAGGCCGACACGCTCGTCACCCAATATTCGATGAAATACGTCGAGCAGGCCGGACTGGTGAAATTCGACTTCCTCGGCCTGACCACGCTGACCATCCTGCAGCGCGCCCAGGATATCCTCGAGCGCCTCGGCACCCCGGTCGATCTCGACCGCATCCCGCTCGACGACGCCCGCACCTACGAGATGCTGTCGCGCGGCGACGCCGGCGGGGTGTTCCAGTTCGAAGGCCAGGGCATGCGCGACGTGCTGCGCCAGATGCGCCCGAACCGGCTCGAGGACCTGATCGCCGCCGGCGCGCTGTACCGACCGGGCCCGATGGCCAACATCCCCGACTATTGCCGCCGCAAGCACGGCGAGAAATGGGAGCCGCCGCATCCCGAGCTGCAAGAGATCCTCGGCGAGACCTACGGCATCATGGTCTACCAGGAACAGGTGATGCAGATCGCCCAGAAGATGGGCGGCTACAGTCTCGGGTCGGCCGACCTGCTGCGCCGCGCGATGGGCAAGAAAATCCGCTCCGAGATGGAGCAGCAGCGCCAGATCTTCAACAGCGGCGCCACCGCCCGCGGCATTCCCGAGGCCAAGGCCAACGAGGTCTTCGACCTGATGGCCAAGTTCGCCGATTACGGCTTCAACAAGAGCCACGCCGCCGCCTACGCGATCGTTTCGTACCAGACCGCCTGGATGAAGGCCAACCACCCGGTCGCCTTTCTCGCCGCCTGCATGGACCTCGCGCTCAGCAACACCGACAAGCTCGCCGCCCTGCGCCAGGATGCCCAGCGCATGGGCGTCGCGATCCTGCCGCCCGATATCAACCGCTCCGAGGCCCGCTTCCTCGTCGAGATCGTCGAGGGCCGCCAGTGCATCCGCTACGCCCTGGCGGCGATCAAGAAGGTCGGGCTCGAGGCGATGCTGGCGCTGGTCGCGACCCGCGGCGAGGCGCCGTTCACCGATCTGGCCGAGTTCGCCGCCCGGGTCGATCCCCGCCAGCTCAACAAGATGCAGCTCGAGAACCTCGCCCGCGCCGGCGCCTTCGACCAGATCGCGCCCAACCGGCAGCAGGTGTTCGCCGCCGCCGAGACGGTCTTGCGCCGGGCCCAGGCCGACGCGGAGGCCGCCACGTCAGGGCAGGCCGGGCTGTTCGGCGGCGGCGCGCGCGACCCGCTGCGCCTGCCGCCGGGCCCGGATTGGCCGGAGATGGAGCGCCTCGGCTATGAGGCCGACGCGATCGGCTTTCACCTCACCGCCCACCCGCTTGACCTGTATGCGCCGTTGCTCAAACGTCTCGGCGTGGTCGCGTCCAAGGACCTCGAGGCGCGGGCCCATGGCGGCCCGGCCCGGGTCAAGGTCGCCGGCGGCGTCGTCGCGTCCAAGGAGCGCTCCACCCGCACCGGCAGCCGCATGGCCTGGATCCGGCTTTCGGACGCCTTTGGCAGCTTCGAGGTGACCGTGTTCAGCGAGGTGCTCGGCGCCGCCCGCGACGTGCTCAAGACCGGTGCGATGGTCGTCATGGGCGTCGACCTGAAGCTCGAGGGCGACAGCCTGCGCGTGACCGCGAGCGACGCGACCGGGCTGGAGGCCGCCGCCAGCGCCGCCGGAGCCGGCATGCGCATCTGGCTCGACCGCACCGAAAGCCTGCCGCACATCCGTGGCGTGCTCGCCCGTGGCGCCGGCGGCAACGGCCGGGTCAGCCTGATCCCCCGCCTCGACGCCGCCCAAGAGGTCGAGATCACGTTGCCCGGCACGTTTCGCGTGACGCCGCATCTGGCCCAGGCGATCAAGGCGCTGCCCGGCGTCGAGCGGGTGGAGGAGGTTTAGGGCGTCGTGGCCGCCCGCGCCTCCATCAGCGCGCCGTAGACCAGATCCTGCACCTGCTCGCGATAGTATTTGCGCAGATCGCCCGGCGCGGCGGTGCCATACACGACCAGCAAGCCCTCGCGCGGATCGGCGAAGAAGCCCGTGCCCTCGGCGCCGTTCCACGAATACTCGCCGACGCTGCCCGGGACCGCGGCCAGGCCCGGCGCCAACCGCACCGCGACGCCGAAGCCGAAGCCGTAGCCGCCGCGATGCGGTTCGACCTGGGCGACGTTGTTCTGGATCGAAGCCGGCAGTTGGTTGCTCGTCATCAGCGCCACGAAATGCGGGCTCAAAATCCGCACCCCGTCCAAGATTCCGCCGTTGAGCAGCATCTGCCCGAAGCGCAAGTAGTCCGGCACCGAGCCGAACGAGCAGCCGCCGCCGCACTCGAACACCACGTCCTCGAGAGCCGAGAAGGTCTGCGGCCGCCCGGTCAGCGGGTCTTGCGGGAACGGGCGCGCAAGGCGGGCGCGATCGACATGGAAGCCGGTGTCGGCCATGCCGAGCGGCGCCCAGATCGACCGGCGCAGATCGTCGCCGAGCGAGCCGCCGGTCACTTTCTCGATCACCGCGCCGAGCGTGTCGAACGACTCGCTGTATTCCCACACGGTCGCCGGCTGATGCGCGAGCGGCAGCTGCGTGATCGTGTCCACGAAAGCGTCGGCCGACGCCATGCGGTGCAGCGCGCTGCCCGGCGGCCACAGCTTGCTGACCGCCCCGCCCGTGTCGGCCCGGCCGCCATAGGTCAGGCCCGACGTGTGCCGCAGCAAGTCCTGGATCGTGATCGGGCGATCTTGGGCCGCGAGCTGCAGGGCGCCATCCGTCCCCGGGGTGCCGACCTTCATCGCCGCGAACGCCGGATAGTATTGCGCCAACCGGCTGAACAGCGGCAGCCGCCCGTCCTCGGTCAGCGCCAGGGCGCCGACGGCGACCATCGGCTTGGTCATCGAGGCGAGCGCGAACAGGCTGTCGACTTGCATCGGGGTGTCGCTGGCCGGGTCACGGCGGCCGAAGGCTTTGAGGTAGACCAGCTTGCCGTCGCGCGCGATGCCGACGACGGCGCCGGGCACCCGTTTGGCGGCGATCTCGCGGGCGAAGAACGCGTCGATCCGGTCCAGCCGTGCGGGGGCGAAACCGGCCGCTTGCGGCGTCGTCGCCGGCAGCAACTCGGCCGCCCCCGCGCTCGTGGCGCCGATCATTGCGCCCAGCGCACCCGCAAGCCATGCCCACCGCATCGTGTGTCCTCCCGCCATTACCCTCGATGTGATCGCACCGCGGCGCGGGGCACAAGGCCGGGCTGCCGTAATCCGAGCGTAAACTCGCCACGATGCTTGGGTGCTATGGCGTGCAGAAGAGGTAAGACACCATGAAGCAAGCGATCCTGTTCCTCATCCTGCTCGGGACCACGCTGCCGATCGCCGGCTGCATCGTCGCTCCCTATCCCGGCTACGGCTACTATCGCCCGGGCTGCTACTATCACCGCTGCTACTGATCAGTTGGGATGGAACCAGGCGTAGATCCGGCGCGCGGTTTCGCGGTTGATTCCGGGCGCCGCTTCGAGATCCGACAATCCCGCCTGCTTGACCCCGCGGGCGGAGCCGAAATGGTTCAGCAGGGCGCGTTTGCGGGCCGCGCCGACGCCGGGCACTTCGTCCAATTCGCTGGTCACGAGCGCCTTGCTGCGGCTCGAGCGATGCGTCGTGATCGCGAACCGGTGGGTCTCGTCGCGGACCCTTTGTAGGTAGTAGAGCACCGGGTCGCGCGGCGGCAGTTGGAACGGCTCGCGGCCGGCCATGTGGAACCATTCGCGGCCGGCGTCGCGGTCCGGGCCTTTGGCGATGCCGACGACGGGGATCTCGTGCATGCCGAGATCCTGCAGAATACCCCGCACCGCCGAAAGCTGGCCCGCGCCGCCGTCGATCAGCAGCAGGTCCGGCAGGGCGGGTGCGGCGCCTTCTCCGGCATCGCTCGCCGCTTGCTCCTTCAGCGCGCGCGCGAACCGCCGCTCCAGCACCTCGCGCATCATCGCGAAATCGTCGCCTGGTGCGATCGGCCCGCGGATGCCGTATTTGCGATATGCGTTCTTCTGCAGCCCCTCGGGCCCGGCAACCACCATCACGCCATACGCATTGCTGCCCATGATGTGGCTGTTGTCGTAGCACTCGATGCGCTCCGGCGTGCCGGTCAGGCCGAACACTGACGCGACGCCTTCGAGCAGCTTCTGCTGCCCCGCGCTCTCGGCCAGCCGACGCTCCAGCGCCTCGCGCGCGTTGGTCTCGGCATGCAGCACGACCGCGCGCTTCTCGCCCCGCGCCGGCACGCTGATCGCCACCTTGCGCGTCGCCTTCAGCGTCAGCGCCTCCTCGAGCAATTCCCGCTCCGCCACCTCGTGGTTGAGCAGCAGGAACGGCGGCGGCGGCTTGTCGTCGTAGAACTGACCGATGAACGCGCCCAGCACCGCATCGGCCTCCGCGTCGCGCGCATGGGTCGGGAAGAAGGCCCGGTTGCCGTTGTTGTTGCCGCCGCGCACGAAGAACACCTGCACGCAGGTCTGCCCGCCCAGCTGATAGGCGGCGATGATGTCGGCGTCCGTCAGGCTCGCCGGGTTGACCACCGCGGTGCTCTGCACGTGGGTCAGCCCGCGGATCCGGTCGCGCACCGCCGCCGCGCGCTCGAACTCGAGGTTCTCCGCCGCGCCCTCCATCTCGCGCGCCAGCTCGCGCTGCACGTCGTTGGCCTTGCCGCCCAGGAACGCCCGCGCCTGGTCGACATAATGCCCATACTCCGCCTCGCTGACCCGGCCGACGCACGGCGCCGAGCACCGCTTGATCTGATGCAGCAGGCACGGCCGCGAGCGGTTGGTGAACACCGTGTCCTGGCACGAGCGCAGCAGAAACACGCGCTGCATCGCCGTCACGGTCTGATTGACCGCCCAGGCGGACGCGAACGGCCCGTAATAGCTGCCCTTGCGCCCCCGCGCGCCGCGATGCTTGGTGATCTGCGGAAACGCATGATCCTCCGTCAGCATCAGCCACGGATAGCTCTTGTCGTCTCGCAGCACGATGTTGAAGCGAGGTTTCAACCGCTTGATCAAGTTGGCCTCGAGCAGCAGCGCCTCGGCCTCGGTGTGCGTCGTGACGATCTCCATCGAGACCGTCTCGTGCACCATCCGCCGCAGCCGCTCGGGCAGCCGCGACACCTGCGTATACGACGTCACCCGCTTCTTGAGGCTGCGCGCCTTGCCGACGTAGAGCGCCTCGCCCTTGGCATCGAGCATCCGATAGACGCCCGGGCTCTGCGGCATGGTGGCGAGCGCGCGCTCGATGACGCGAACGCCTTTGTCCTCACCCGATTCCTGCTGATCCATGACGCGTGATTAGGCGGGGGAGGGGGGTTTCCTCAAGAGGCGGCCTTGGCGTCTGGGAGGTCTGTGGATAACCTTGTGGATCAGGCTGGGAGGAGAGGCGCAACTCCATGGCCCATCAGCGCCCCGCACGGGATGCACGTTTTGTGGGCACTTTGCTAACCCGTTGATCGTAAACGTAAAGCAGCTAAGTCGTTGACGAGGCGATGAAGCTTCCGCGTCAGGTTCTTGAATTTCTAAGCTAATCCGGGATCGGTGGACGATGCGCAGGCCGGATCCGCTCGATCTCGACTCCAGCCGATCCGACGTCGGCGAATGCGTCAAGCTTCTCAACGCGGATCCGCGCACGGATCACACGAGTATCCTGCAGACATACCTGGGCGATGCGCTCGGCGAGGGTCTCGACCAGCTTGATGTGCCCCGCTGTCGCCATCGCCCGCACCTGACTGGCCACCGTCGCATAGTCCACCACCTGGTCGAGCCGGTCGTCGATCGCGCCCTCCGCCTCGAGCACGCCGAGGTCGACGCTGATCCGCACCCGCTGCCCCCGCCCGTGCTCGTGCGCGTACACACCGATCCGCACGTCGAGCAGCATGTCGTGCAGGAACACGTGGCGGATATTCCGTCCGGCATCGGCGATCGTCATTTCACTCCACCGCCCCCCCATGGTCCGCGCCCGGCGACCACTGCAGGTGCTGGCCGCCGTCGAGCGCCACCATCTGCCCGGTCATCGACGGTAGCGAGAGGATCGCCAGCACGCCGCGCGCCACCTCCGCCGGGCTGGTCCCGTGCCGTAGCGGCAGGCTGCGGCATTGGCGCGCGAACTGCTCCTCGCTCTGCCGGGCGCTCGGCAGCGCCGGACCCGGCCCGATCGCATTGACCCTGATCCGCGGCGCCAACGCCAGCGCCATCTGCCGCGTCAGCGCCCACAGTCCGGCCTTGGACACCGTATACGACACGAAATGCGGCGTCAGCGACCACACCCGCTGGTCGAGCATGTTGATGATCACGCCCTCCGCGTCAGGCGGCAGGCCACGCGCCATCGCCTGCATGAGCACGAACGGCGCCCGCAGGTTGGGCTCGATATGCCGATCCCAGCTCGCACGGCTCGCATCGTCCCACTCGTCACGCTCGAACGTGCTGGCATTGTTGACCAGCAGCCCGACCGGGCCATGTGCGTGGCGAGCGCGCTCGACCAAGCCGGCCGTCTCCGCCTCGACTGCCAAATCGGCCTGCAACACCGATGCGCTGCCGCCGCCGCGTTCGATCTCGGCGACCAGTTCGTCGGCTTCCGTTCGGCTTCGGTGACAATGGATCGCGACATTGAAACCGGCTTCGCCCAGCGCCAGGCAGGTAGCCCGCCCGAGCCGAACCGCGCCACCGGTCACGAGGGCGGTTCTCGGAAGAGCCGGAGAAATCAGTGCGATCACGGCGCACGACCGGGGAGAGCGAGCATAGGATAGCAGAATGGCCGATTTCCGAGAGCAAGCAAGGGTCGGCGATGATCGATCAGCACAACTTATGCCGACGTCAATATCGAAGGCCACCCATATCGACAGAGGGCGCGATCTAGGGTTTTGTATGTTCTGTTAAAAAGTAAAGGTTCGCAGATGATCGGCAACATTCTCATGAATAGCCGTTCGACAGCCAACTCTCGCTTGTAAGGCACGATCACGCTCGAGGATCATCGCGCTGATGGCACTACTCAGCGCTCCGTTGTTTGGGTCAAATCCGTAACGCTCGTGCCCGCGGGCATCCTGCCGGCGCAGTCTGGTCCGCTCGACCTGCCGATATTCCCATTCAACCGGATTCAGCATGTCATTGCCCGCCACACGGCCGCGGCAATCAACCCCAGACTCACTGATGGAATATTCTTCCCCGAGTGGTCGACGCTCGACAAACTGCGTGAACTCGCGGTCCGTATCTATTCTCAAGCCGGTCCAGCTCATCTTGGGGCCGGAAAGAGTGGCAACATTGCGTTTGTCGCTGGTGCAGTTAACGACACAAATACTCGAACCGGGCTGCCACGCCGCATATGATCGGATCGGAGAGCCCTGGCGGAACCCCGACCAACATCGTCGTGGTGTTCATCACGCCGACTTTCGAAATACATACGGTGTATCCTACCGGGCCGATCATGCATTACTACGGCGACGATTGGTCTTAGTCATGATTGCCACGGCCCTAAAGCTTGCGGTGCCGCACGGCTTCACCATCCTCGATGCCGATCTCGACCACCGAGGCCGTCTGGGCGTTGTCTGGGCCGGCGAGCGCGGGACCGAGGTGAGCCGGAACGGCCTTAACGTCCCAATGGTCGGTCATGCGCAGAGAGTCGATGCCGTGCGCTGGGTCGGCGACGATCTGCTCGTCTGGCCCCTGGGCGGCGGAACTGGCCTTCTCAAGGGTGGAGCGATTGAACCCGGGATCGCCTGCGCACCGCGCGACATCCTAGTTTCTGACCAATACATCTTCGCCACCTACGGCGAGCAACAATTCCTCATGGGGACGGACGATAACGACCCAGCCGGGGATCGCCTGACCATCTTCGACAAGCACCGTGCTCGCCTGTTCGGAGTCCAGGAGCTTCTCGGAACGTCCCGCGACGATCCCGAGTTTAGCGAGTTCACCGCCGGGACCGTCGCGATGGACGGCCGGCTCGTTTTCGTCGCGGACGCCTCGCCGCTGCTGTGGATCCTGGACGCTGAACGCAAGCGGCTGCGGACAGTCCGTCTCGAACGACCGATAGCGGTTGCCGACGACGTCGCCGCGCTAGTCTGTGGCGAGAACCGCGTGGGCTTGATCAGCTCGGGTCCGACCCGGTTGTCGGTTGGCTGGTTCCACCTCGGTGACGGGCGGCTTTTAGGCGACCAGGTCCTTGTTCTACCCGGCCCCGGCGCACGCTGGCGCGTGAGGGGCGTCGGCGGACCATTCGCGATCGCGTGGAGCGGCAACACGCTGCTGAAGCTCAGCGAAGAGCCTGACTAAGCCAGCACGACGAGCTCATCCCCCACCGCGATGCGGCCGCCCTCGACCACGCTCGCATGCACGCCCAGATCAGCGTGTCCATACGCCCGTATCAGCTCGCGCACCGGGTCGGCATCGCGCTCGGTCGTCGCCGGATTGACCTGCGTCGCGTTGCAGCGCCGGGTCCGCTTGACGATCCGCAGCGTCGCACCGCCCACCTCGATCAGCCGATCGATCCAGTCGTTCTCGGCCCACGGTGGCGATCCGCTGAAATAGACGTTGGCCCGGAACCGCATCTTGTCCCGCGCCGCTCCCACGTCGCCCTCGAACGCATGCAGGCTCGACAGCGACAACAAGCTCACTGCCGGCTCCCGCTGATCGCCGAACACATGCCCCGGCACGTGATGGAACACCGGCTGGCCTCGCGCCTCCTCGCCCAGGAACGTGGTCAGGAACGCCCCGAGCCGCGCCCGTCCCTCCGCCGACAGCGGCGACGCCCGCACCCCGCTTCCATCCGGCGCCTCGATCGCCAGCACCCCCTCATGCGTATCGAACCCTGCCCGCAGCCCGGCGATCCGCTCGTTTTTCAGCAGGCACATGAAGTTCGACTTGTGCCGGAACACCGGCGCGGCCGGGTCGAACCCCGAATCGCCCTGCGCCAAGGCGAACGCCCGGTCCCACGGCAGCGCCTGCCCAGGCTCGAGATCGATCCACTCCAGCGCCTCCGCCGACAGGCTCTTCACCGGATACCGATACAAGTTTTCCACACGCATCCCGCAACGTTCCCTTGAGCCAACACCTAACGATACCACCTTTGATCACAAGATCGTCGCCGCGTTGCCTATTGAGGGACACGGCCGTACCAGTCGCCTGATGAGGGACACAGACACATGGACATCGACAAGTTCACCGAACGCTCGCGCGGCTTCCTGCAAGCCGCCCAGACCATCGCCATCCGCGAATTCAACCAGCGCCTCACGCCCGAGCACCTGCTGAAAGCGTTGCTCGACGACGAGGAAGGGGCGGCCGCCGGCCTCATCCGCGCCGCCGCGGGAAACCCGGTGCAAGCAACCCAAGCCGTCCAGGCCGACCTCGCCAGACTGCCGAAAGTGCAAGGTTCCGGCGCCGGCCAGCCGCCGCAGATCACCCCAGAGCTCGTCCGCATCCTCGATGCCGCCCAGCAGGTCGCGACCAAGGCCGGCGACCAGTTCGTGGCCCAGGACCGCCTGCTCCTTGCCATCGCGGCGAGCGACACCCAAGCCGCCCGCGCCCTTAAAGCCGCCGGCGTCACCCCTGCCGCACTCGACAAGGCGGTTGCCGACATCCGCAAGGGCCGCACCGTCGACAGCCCCAGCGCCGAGCAGAATTTCGACGCGCTGAAGAAATACGCCCGCGACGTCACCGAACTCGGCCGCCTCGGCAAGCTCGACCCGGTTATCGGCCGCGACGAGGAGATCCGCCGCACCATCCAGATCCTCGCCCGCCGCACCAAGAACAACCCGGTGCTGATCGGCGAACCCGGCGTCGGCAAGACCGCCATCGTCGAGGGCCTCGCACTGCGCATCGTCAACGGCGACGTGCCCGAGGCGCTGCGCAACAAGCGGCTGATGGCGCTCGACCTCGGCGCCATGGTCGCCGGCTCCAAGTTCCGCGGCGAGTTCGAAGAACGCCTGAAGGCCGTGCTCAAGGAGATCGAGGCCGCCGAGGGCAACGTCATCCTGTTCATCGACGAGATGCACACCCTCGTCGGCGCCGGCAAGGCCGATGGCGCGATGGACGCTTCCAACCTGCTCAAGCCCGAACTCGCCCGCGGCGCGCTGCACTGCATCGGCGCCACCACGCTCGACGAATATCGCAAGCACATCGAGAAGGACGCCGCCCTCGCCCGCCGCTTCCAGGCCGTCTTCGTCGGCGAGCCGAGCGTCCAGGACACGATCAGCATCCTGCGCGGCATCAAGGACAAATACGAGCTGCACCACGGCGTGAAGATCACCGACGGCGCCATCGTCGCCGCCGCCACGCTCAGCAACCGCTACATCACCGACCGCTTCCTGCCCGACAAGGCGATCGACCTCATCGACGAGGCCGCCAGCCGGCTGCGCATGGTCGTCGACAGCAAGCCCGAGGCGCTCGACGAGCTCGATCGCCGCCTGATGCAGCTCAAGATCGAGCGCGAGGCGCTCAAGCGCGAGAGCGACCAGGCCAGCCGCGAGCGCCTAGGCAAGCTCGAGACCGAAATCGCCGACCTCGCGGAGCGCGCCGACGCCATGACCGCCGCCTGGAAGGCCGAGAAGGACCGCGTCACCGAGACCCAGAAACTGAAGGAGCAGCTCGACCAGGCCCGCTCCGAGGTCGAGATCGCGACCCGCAACGCCGACTATGCCCGCGCCGGCGAACTCACCTACGGCCGCATTCCCGAACTCGAGCGCAAGATCGCCGAGAGCGGCAGCGGCGGCCATCTCGTCAATGAGGCGGTCAACGAGGATCAGATCGCCGATGTCGTCTCGCGCTGGACCGGCATTCCGATGGAGCGGATGCTCGAGGGCGAGCGTGCCAAGCTGGTGCGGATGGAAGACGAGCTGCGCCACCGGGTCATCGGCCAGGAGGATGCGCTGCGCCACGTGGCCAACGCCGTCCGCCGGGCCCGCGCCGGGCTGCAGGACCCGAACCGCCCGATCGGCAGCTTCCTGTTCCTCGGCCCCACCGGCGTCGGCAAGACCGAGCTCGCCAAGGCGGTGGCCTCGTTCCTGTTCGACAACGACCGTGCCATGGTGCGCATCGACATGAGCGAGTTCATGGAGAAGCACGCCGTCTCCCGCCTGATCGGAGCGCCGCCGGGCTACGTCGGCTACGACGAAGGCGGCGTGCTGACCGAAGCCGTCCGCCGCCGCCCCTACCAGGTGATCCTGTTCGATGAGGTCGAGAAGGCCCACGAGGACGTCTTCAACATCCTCCTCCAGGTCCTCGACGACGGCCGCCTCACAGACGGGCAGGGCCGCACCGTCGACTTCCGCAACACCATCATCGTGCTCACCAGCAACCTCGGCAGCGAGATCCTCGCCGCTCAGCCCGACGGTGACATTTCGCCGCTCGCCCAGGCCCAGGTGCTGAAGGTGGTCCGCGAGCATTTCCGCCCCGAGTTCCTCAACCGCTTGGACGAGATCGTCCTGTTCCGCCGCCTGCAGCGCACCGACATGGCCCGCATCGTCGACATCCAATTGACCCGGCTGCGCGAACTCCTGCTTGACCGCCACATCACGCTCGACCTGGACGCCAGCGCCACCGAGTGGCTGGCCGATCAAGGCTACGATCCGGTCTACGGTGCACGTCCGTTGAAGCGCGTCATCCAGCGCAGCTTGCAGAACCCGCTGGCAAGCTTGCTTCTGGACGGCACAATCCTTGACGGGCAACCTGTCCATGTCGCCGCTGGCCAAGACGGCCTTCTCATCAACGAGACCGCCGCAGAGGCTGCCTAGTGGATAGATATCTGACGCTGGGTGCCCATCGGAGTCCCTGATCTGCGCTCAGGCCTGGGCAAAGGAGACGATGCGGGCAAGGTCCGGCGACACTCTACCCTGGAGAACGTCCAAGTAGGTTTGTTCAAGCGCCACTGGACCGATGCCGGTCTCTATGCGCAACCGTGGCGCGATCTCGGCCAGGAAGGAGGTCCACGCCTCCGCAAGGCGGCGGCGCAACTCGCCGGGTCCCCAGCTTTTCCGCCGGGCGACGATGTGGGCCGGCGTGAAGAAGAACTCCGGGCGCGGGCCGGGCAGGTCGGGCGCGCCGCCTTGCGGCCGGCCTCGCGTAAAGCCGACGGCGCTGCTGTGGGTCAGAGCCGAGGCGAGCCGCCGGTGAACGGCTTCGGTGATCCGGGGATCGCCGGCTATGTCGACGAAGACGGACGGCACATTCGTCGGGAGTTGGTCGATGTGCGGGTAGCCCAGGACTTGGTCGTACCGGCCCAGTCCGGCCAGTGCGGTGGCGTTCCCTGGGCCGGTCAGTCCGATGATCTCGACGCGGGAGGTTCGCTGGTGGTTCAGCAGGAAGGCCAGGCCAAGCGCCGTCTTGCTGGAAGCGCTGGAGATCAGGACGCGCGTGGCGCCGAAGAAGCCGTTATCCTTAAGGAAGGCGGCCATGAAGAACGACAGGCTGAACAGCGGCCGCAATATCAGGTGCAGGTCAGCCGTCGCATGATCGTAGCTCGGATCGCGGTCGATCCGCACATATTCGTTGTAGGTTCTCGGGAGACTGGCGCGATGCGGCGCGCCGTCCAGGAAACCCGTATCCCTCATGTCGTCCGGCAGAACGGGCATGTGCGTCGATGTGGGCAAGAAGCCGTAGACGCGTTCACCCTCGGAAAGCGCTGGCGTCCGTGTGTGCGAGACCTCGGCTATGCCCCAGACAGGGATGCGGCCCCAGCCGTCGGGCGCGGGAAAGTAGCGCCAGTAGTCGAAGGTCTCGCCGCAGAGCGCGTAGGTAATGTTGTTGGTGGTGAAGGCGAACCGCCGGACGGCAAGGAGCGCGCCGATCGGCGGCAAGGTCGTCGACCGGCGTCTCCGTCCAGCGGAACCGGCTGAGCTTCTCGCGATCGACCTGGAAGTCCAGACACGTGAGCGCCGGCATGTGGCTTCCCTTCTGGACCATGGCAAAGATCGGTACCGTATCCTCGCACATCGCCCTGAACACGAATTTAGAAGCTTCCGTGAACCGCCGCCATAACCGACGCGCAGAGTTGCCCGAAGACAACTCCCGTAAATTGTGGATCTAACGGTTTTCCGTCAAATTTCATCACTGAGTGCCATCGGTCATCTGCCCCTCTCGCGTTGAGAGAGGCAAAATCGGATACGCATACCTGCCCCAACCCGCAGACGCATTTTCTAACTGTCATCGTATTGACACCCAAGGCCGGTCCGAATATACCGCGGCTCCAGACGACGACCGGCTTGGTCGACGTTTTGTTCATTGACAAGTGCATCGTGAGTAAAGCGGAAGGATATGTTGGCGGCGTTTTGGTGCTGTTGACGGGATTTTCTTTTTGGGAGGTCCTTGAGGTGCTGGATGTTGGATTGTTTTTGTTGGTTTGTTTTTGCTAGGTGGCTTGGCTTGGATTGTTTCTTTTGTTCTGATGTCGTGGAGACGCGATGGATGAACCTGAGAGTTTGATCCTGGCTCAGAGCGAACGCTGGCGGCATGCTTAACACATGCAAGTCGCACGGAGGGTTTCGGCCTTCAGTGGCGGACGGGTGAGTATCGCGTAGGGATTTATCGTTGGGTGGGGGATAACCTTGGGAAACTGGGGCTAATACCGCATGACGCCTGAGGGCCAAAGGACTGTGCGCAAGTATGGTTTGCCTGACGAGGAGCCTGCGTCCGATTAGGTAGTTGGTTGGGTCATGGCTGACCAAGCCTGCGATCGGTAGCTGGTCTGAGAGGATGATCAGCCACACTGGGACTGAGACACGGCCCAGACTCCTACGGGAGGCAGCAGTGGGGAATATTGGACAATGGGCGCAAGCCTGATCCAGCAATGCCGCGTGTGTGAAG